>Ga0310695_10003604_pt1 | contig 30037 bp, 20 predicted proteins | sample RumenRJG_04DNA_FD_203882 | JGI IMG/M metagenome (GOLD analysis project Ga0310695, IMG submission 203882) | Bovine rumen microbial communities from Lethbridge, Alberta, Canada - RJG_04 (v2) (version 2) | ecosystem: Host-associated > Mammals > Digestive system > Stomach > Rumen | place: Canada...
CCATTGCCTTGTCGAAAAATCCTTCTTCGATAAAATCTGCGAATTTTTCTTTTAAATCCAGAAGATTCTCTTGCAAGATTTCCCTGGTTTCCCCACACAGAATCACCTCGCAGTATCCCTGCTCACGAATCTGCTTGGCCGCATGATTTTCAATCTGATTAACGAACGCAACGTAGGGCAGTGCTTTGAGCTCCTGTAACTTTCCACGTGCGAGAATCGGGAATTTTATATTCAGTGTCGGTTGAAATGTCTCCAAAGAAAGGCTTTCGTTCTCAAAGCAATCTTCCGTCTCCAGTTTCCCGTTTTTCGCTTTCAGTTTTCCACTTTCCACTTTCAGCTTTTCAAAAATCATCTCGCTCAAAGGCAGGCCCGCGCTCGCCGCATAAGTCGTGCTCATTCCCGAAAGCCGCGGATTTATCTCAATCACGAACCAATTTTCGCCGTCAAAGACCAGATCCACCTGAGCGATTCCGTCGAGTTTCATTCCGTTCGCGAGGCGCAGAAGTATTTCATTCAGCCCGGAGATTTTGTATTTTTTTGCTTCGTCCTCATTTACGCCGATTGGCCCGAATTTTACGCTCTGCTTGGGGCTTGTGATTCCGTACTGGTTCACGCTGAATTTAAACGGCGGCAGAATCGTGTAATTTCCCTGGCCCGATTTTTCATCGAAAATGCCGTAAATCTCGCATCCGAACTGCTCACCGCCCAGCATTTCTTCTATTATTCTGTCAGAAGTCGTTTTCTTGGATTTTAAGATTCCCACGGCCTCATCATAATTATTCACAACGTCGGCACCAAAAGAGCTGAGGCCCATCGTGTCCTTTATAATCACAGGGAATCGCAATTTTTTGATTTCATGAAACACTGAGTCGCGGAAGACATTGCTCTGTAAATCACGCCTGTTTCCGCCGTTTATCCAAAGCTCGTGGTGCATGTAAACCGCTTTTGCGCACTTCACGCCGATTTTTTCCAGAAAAACATGGGTGCGCCACTTGTCAAAACAAATTGTCGCGGTCTCAACTGAGTGGCAGATTGTCTGGATTCCCTTTTCGCGCAAAAAATCCGCCACCATCGCATCTTTTATCGTGAGCCAGTCATAAGGAACGACGTAAAAACTAGTCGCAATCGCAAGGTCGGGCTTGAGTTCCGCAAGTTCCTCTGCAATTTCTTTTTCTTTGTCAGATTTTATCAAAATCCGCCGGACTTTTTCGGATTCTACTATAAAATTGCCCTCAACGTCGCACAAGAACATGGCCGGAAGCTGAGTCGCAATCAAAATCTCGTGCCCGCAGTTTTTGCCAGCAAGAAAGTCCCATTGCTCCGTCCATGAAGGAAGTGTCGTGGTGGTGATTGCCCCGCCGTCGTAAATATTCGAGCTTGTAGAATAAAAAAGAATCCGCATGGAAAAGATTATACAAGAATCCTATTGTAATGCCCACTCAATATGTATTGCAGAAACATCGTATCCGTCAATTTTATCCCCAAAAATTGACGGATAGCTTTTAAATTATTTGGTGATAGCAATAGCCTCACATTCAATTTCTTCTTTTAGTGCAATTACCTGCTCCAAAGAAAGAGATGTTATTTGTGAAGCCTGCTCAGGAGAAAGCCCCATTGTCAGAGCATTCTTCGCGTTGGCGATGGAAGCTTGCTGTACACCGATTTGAATTCCTTCTATACGGCCATCGTTTCGGAGAGTCTCATCATAAGATTCCTGGTCAAACTCTGTATAAATGTCATCCAAAATCTTCATGCGCTTCTCCTTAAAAAATCCTTCAAGAAACTTGCCACGGATTGCGAAGTCAACCGCCTCGTTGACCGCGTCATCTCGCGACATACCTTTCGAAAGATTTTCCTTCACCTGATTTACGAACTCAATGTAATGATACAACGGCTCGCACTTTTTTGAAAGACTCTCGTTGTGATTTTTGTTGATGTTTATCACTGTGGCGGTCCATTCAAAATCGACATCTTTAGAAGCTCGTTCGTCCGTAATGAACGCGTCCGAAAGCCTATACTTGATAATGTCCGCCTGCTCAGTGTCACCGTTGTAGAACACGATGAACTGGGGAGCAGGAATCTTGACCAACGTGCCACCGTAAAGATTCTTGTTGTTCTTGTCGATGTGCTGCTGGTAGAGCTGGGCAAAGTACAGAAATCCCCTGAGCGGCATGTTCGGATTCACAGTGCTCTGATGCTCGTATAGACACATCTGCGAATTAAGTAGGAAGGACAAGTCATTTTTCATGCTTACGTAAATCACGTCCTCAATCATTCTATTTGAAAAATGGAAGTCTTGTGCGGCCGATCACAAATGCTCTTCAAATCCTCATACCTATTTATTGCAAAAATTTGTGCGTTTTCGGCAACGCAAACGGAAAAAACTGATAAAAATTTACGAATTATTGAATCAACTCCCCAAAATCAGTAAAATACCCTTAATCAAAATAACTTCATGGGGAAATTATGAAAATCAACGGCTCACAGATTGTAATTGAATGCCTTGTCGAGCAGGGCGTAGATACAGTTTTCGGTTATCCAGGCGGAAACATCCTTAATATTTATGACGCGCTTTATAAAAATTCGGACAGAATCAACCATATTTTGACCGCTCACGAGCAGGCCGCAGCTCACGCTGCAGACGGATATGCCCGCACAACAGGCAAGGTCGGAGTCTGCATGGCAACTTCGGGACCTGGTGCTACCAACCTCGTAACAGGTATCGCAACCGCTTACATGGACTCAATTCCTGTCGTTGCAATCACTTGTAATGTCGGCACTCCATTGCTCGGAAAAGACACTTTCCAGGAAATCGACATCACAGGCGTTACCCTCCCAATCACAAAACACAACTTCATTGTAAAAGACGTAAAAGACCTGGCAAAAACTTTCCGTGAGGCATTCATCATCGCAAAATCAGGCCGCCCGGGCCCGGTTCTCATCGATATTCCAAAAGATGTCACAGCAAAAGAATGTGAATTCGAGCCTCTCAAAAAAGGCGACACAGGCCTTGAATCTCTCGTCTCTGAGAACTCAAATTTCTCACGAGTCGTAAAAGTTGCGGTTCCAACAGACGAAGAAATCAAAAAAGCCGCAGAAATCATCAATAAATCAGAACGCCCTGTAATCTACGCAGGCGGCGGCGTTAAAATAAGCGGCGCCGAAAAGGAGCTCCTTGAATTCGCAGAAAAAGCACAGATTCCTGTCGCAGAAAGCCTTATGGGCCGTGACGTATTCCCGGCAAGCCACCCCTTGTGCACATGGATGGTCGGTATGCACGGAACGAGAGCCAGCAACATGGCAGTCACAGAAAGCGACCTCGTCCTTGCTCTCGGTTCACGGTTCAGTGACCGCGTAATCGGCGACCCGAAAGTTTTCGCCGCAAACGCAACTGTCCTTCACATCGACATCGACCCTGCCGAAATCAACAAGAACATTCCTGCTCAGGAGCAGCTTGTTGGCGACGTTAAGGCAATCCTTACCCGCCTTCTTCCCCTCATCGAAAAACGCGAGCACAAAGACTGGCTCAAAAAAGTCGATGAATGGAAAAAGGTTGTTCCGGCCTGCTATTCAGAAGTCAAACCAGACTCAATCAATCCAAAATTCATGCTTGAGACAGTCCACAAATACGCAGGCGACGACGCTTACATCACAACCGAAGTCGGCCAGCACCAGATGTGGACGGCTCAGTTCTATCCGTTCGGAAAGCCACGCCGCTTCGTAACTTCCGGCGGTTTGGGAACAATGGGATTTGGAACAGGAGCCGCAATGGGAATCCAGGTCGCTCACCCGGAAGGCCGCGTAGTTCATATCGCAGGTGACGGCTCATTCCGCATGAACTGCAACGAGCTCTGCACAATCGCCCGCTACAATCTTCCAATCGTAATCGTCCTCGTAAACAACGGCACCCTGGGCAACGTCCGCGTATGGCAGAAGCTCTTCTACGACAAACGCTACAGTCACACAACCCTCGACTTTGGCCCGGACTGGCAAAAGCTCGCCGACGCTTATGGGGTAGGCTACTACAAGGCTCAGAACAACGCCGAGTTCGAAAAAGTCTTCAAAGAAGCATTTGAAAGCCACAAGCCATGTATCGTAGACTCAATCGTTGACATCGACGAAATGATTCTCCCGATGGCAATCCCTGGAAAGCCAATCGACGACCAGATGATGAGCTGGGACAGGTAATAATTAGCAGTTAGCAATTAAAAAAGCCCTGTTAAGATAGATAATCAACAGGGCAAACTTTAATACAAGAATCCGAATAACCATAATGGAATCTTGGAGCCGCTTCCGGTTTCAAGATTTTTTTAAGCGAAAATCCCAGTTTATTGAAAAATTAAATTGTATAGTTCGATAAACAAAAATTGCTAAAATTTGTATATCAGACTATACATTATATATTCAAACAGCTTGATCCAAAGAGCTTCATCAATCAGTGTATTAAGTGCATCTGTAGAAAACACATCTTTGAATATAAAAAACGCCAGCAAGATTATCATTGAAAGAGATAAATGCACAAAATATTGACAGGTTGAGAATGAAATCTTTTTTTATGAAAAATCCACCAATTGAAAGCAAAATTGTGCTATAATTTTCTCATAATAATTATTATCAGAAGTAGTGCTTATGAGTAATTTTAGCTTTTTACAAACTTACTGGCCAGATTTTGCGCAGATTATGGAGTTTGCAGAGAATTATGTTTATACAGATCCTGCATCAAGTAAAAATAAATCGGGCTTGTTTGTAGAACTGATGGTTCGTGAAATTCTTCGAATAGAGAATCTGCCTGAGCCAGAAGACAAGACCCATTACTCACGGACTAAATTATTAAAAAACGAGGGATATCTTCCCTATGATGTAAATCAATGGATTAATCAAGTACGAATAAAACGAAATGATTCCGCTCATGAAAACAAAGCTAGTGAGCAGGAAGCTCTTCTAATTCTTGGTTTTACTCACCATATTGCTGTCTGGTTTATGCAAACGTATGGTGATGGTGCTTTTAGGCCTGAGCAGTTTACAAAGCCTGAGCGACCAAAGAAAGTTCCAGATTACACCCGCTTGGTTCTTAATCAAGAGCGAAAAATCGAAGAGCAAAATGAAACTATTGCCAGTAAAGAAAGTGAACTGGCAGAAACAAACGCTTTATTAGCTGAACGAGACAAACTTCTTACTGAACAACAGGCTATTATTGATAAGTTAACAAAAGAGCGCGAAGCTCAGAAGATAGTTACTCCGCAGTCAACGCTTACGAAACAGGACAGGCAGAATTCTTCTGCAGTAGCGATTTCAAATACAAAACTTAGCGAAGATGAAACTCGCAAACTTATTGATGACCAGCTTAGAAGAGTAGGCTGGGAAGCAGATACAAAGAACTTGCGATATTCAAAAGGAACTCGCCCGCAAAAGGGCAGAAAAATTGCCATTGCAGAATGGCCTGTGAAGCCTTCAAAGAAAGAAGACGACAGAGCAGATTACGCGCTTTTTATTGATGAGCAGTTAATTGGAATCATAGAAGCAAAGGCTTATGAAAAAAGTGTTTATGCAATTATTGATAATCAGTGTCATGAGTATGCCAGAAATATAAAAGATGAAGACGAAAAATTCTGCATGGGTAAATGGCAGAGTTATAAAGTTCCTTTTGTGTTTGCAACAAACGGCCGTCCTTATCTCAAACAGATTGAAACTGAATCTGGAATCTGGTTTCAGGATCTTAGAAAAGACTCGAATATCCCGCAAGTCTTACAGGGCTGGTATAGCCCAGAAGATTTACTTGCGAAGTATAAACAGAATGTAGATGAAGCAGACTTTAATCTTTCTAATCTGCCGTATGATTTCCTCCGCGACCCTGACGGCCTTAATCTTCGTTATTATCAGTTGAACGCCGTAGAAGCGGTTGAAAAAGCGGTAATAAACGGCCAGACAAGAATACTTCTTGCAATGGCAACTGGTACTGGCAAGACAAGAACTATTCTTGGTATGCTGTATCGTTTCCTAAAAGCAAACCGCTTCCGAAGAATCCTCTTCCTTGTAGATAGAACATCTCTTGGAGAGCAGGCTCAGGATGTATTCAATGATGTAAAACTTGAAGACTTACAGCCGTTAAATAAAATTTACAATATCAATACGCTTGATGATATTGATTTAGCAACTGAAACAAGAATTCAAGTGGCAACTGTTCAGGGAATGGTTGCACGGATTTTGAACGATGATAAAGAGAAAATCCCTTCATCTGGTGATTTTGACTGTATCATCATTGATGAAGCTCACCGTGGCTACACATTGGATAAAGAACTTAGCGAGGCGGAGCTTTTATACCGAGACCAGAATGATTTTATCAGTAAGTATAAAAAGGTCATCGAATATTTTGATGCCGTTAAAATCGGTTTGACTGCAACGCCTGCTTTGCATACTACTCAGATTTTCGGCAACGCAGTTTATACATATTCTTATCGTGAAGCCGTAATCGACGGTTATCTTGTAGATTATGATGCACCTCATATCATAAAAACTGAACTGAATCAGAATGGGATTCATCATGATAAGGGCGAAAAACTCGCAAAATACAATCCTGTGACAAAGGAACTGCTCAATCCAGAAGAACTGGAAGATGAGGTCGATTTTGAAGTTGAGGATTTCAACAAGAAAGTTGTGACCCCATCATTTAATGAGGTTGTGCTTTCTGAAATATCAAAATATATCGACCCAGAAAGTGAAGAGAAAACTCTTTTCTTTGCTGTAAATGACCGCCATGCAGATGAAATTGTAAAACAACTTAGGGAAATTTACAAAGAACAGGAAATCCCAGCTAATGCGATAGAAAAAATCACCTGTGCGATTGGTGACAAAAACAGAGTTCAGGATGCTATCAAGCGTTTTAAGAACGAGCATTACCCGACTATTGCTGTAACGGTCGATTTGCTTTCAACTGGCATTGATGTTCCAGAGATTACGAAGATTGTCTTCATGCGCCGCATAAAATCCAGAATCCTTTATGAGCAGATGCTTGGTCGTGCAACTCGCTTGTGTCCGAAAATCGGAAAAACTCATTTTGATATTTTCGATGCTGTTGATTTGTACAGCTATCTTGATGAGTTCTCATCAATGAAGCCTGTCGTTTCCAATCCGAAGGTTACTTTTGATGAACTTTTTGCCGGTTATGACAAAGTGAACGATGCAGAACATATAAAATTCATAAATGACCAGATAATAGCAAAATTCCAGCGAATGAAGCGGCACATGGATGAATCTCAGGTTAACTATTTCACGGTCGTGTCTCATTATGCTTCTCCAGAAGAATTTATTTCTAAAGTTCGTAAATCACAGTCAGAATCCGAAGAAACTTGCAAAGAACTTTTAATCAGGGCAAAAGATGCTTTTGCGGCCTTTAACTTAGCAAAAGATTCTAAGCATTATGTCATAGTCAGTGACAAAACTGATGCCATAAAGGACGTAACCCGAGGTTTTGGAAAAGGGCAGGAACCGGCTGATTATCTGGAAAGCTTCTCAAAATATTTGGAAACAAACAGAGACAAGATTGAAGCCTTGGAAATTGTTTGTACTCGTCCTGCAGACTTAACTCTTGCGGATTTAAGAAAACTGAGCATGACGCTTGATGCAAACGGTTTTAATTCCATTCAGCTTAACACGGCCATTCAGCAAGTTACAAATGAGGAATGTGCCGCAGATATTATTACGCTGGTTCGCCGTTATGCGATTGGTTCTCCTTTGATTTCTCATGAGGAAAGAATCCATAATGCAATTAAAAAGCTGAACAAAGCTCATGCTTTTACAGCTGGCGAAAAGAAGTGGATTGATAGAATCGAAAAATATCTCATCAATGAATCTGTGCTTAATGAGCAGACTTTTGATGAATATTCAGCTTGGAGAATCCAGGGCGGATTCAACAAGGTAAACAAAATCTTTAGTAATAATCTTGGTTCAATTATCCGGGAATTAAACACATATCTTTACGAAGACAAAACAGCATAAACTTGGAGTAAAAAATGACAAATCAGGAAATCGTAAGCAAACTTTGGAATCTTTGCAATATTTTGCGTGATGATGGAATTACTTATCATCAGTATGTTACAGAGCTTACATATATTCTTTTTCTTAAGATGGCAAAAGAGACAAAAACAGAAGATGCCATCCCGGAAGCATATCGTTGGGATAAGCTCACTTCTCATAGTGGAATTGAACTCAAAAAATTCTACAAGGAATTGCTCACATATCTTGGTGAAAATTGCAAAGGCCGTGTTCGTGAGATTTATCAGGGGGCAAGTTCAAATATTGATGAGCCAAAGAATCTTGAAAAAATCATTAAGTCCATTGATGAATTGGACTGGTATTCCGCAAAAGAAGAAGGCCTTGGAAATCTTTATGAAGGCCTTTTGGAAAAGAATGCTAACGAAAAGAAGAGCGGTGCCGGACAATACTTCACTCCGCGTGTTTTAATTGATGTAATGACAAGGCTTGTTGCACCACAGGTCGGCGAACGCTGTAATGACCCTGCTTGTGGTACTTTCGGTTTTATGATCAGTGCCGATGCCTATGTAAAAAGCATTTCTGATGATTACTGCGACTTAAACGAAAAAGAAGCTGAGTTCCAAATAAAAGAAGCATTCTCTGGCGGTGAACTTGTTCATGAAACACACCGCTTGGCTTTGATGAACGCCATGCTTCATAATATTGACGGTAGAATCGTACTTGGCGATACATTGAGCGAAAGCGGAAAAGCAATGACAGGCTATGATGTTGTTCTCACAAATCCTCCGTTCGGTACAAAAAAAGGCGGTGAGCGTGCCACCCGCGATGACTTTACTTATACAACAAGCAACAAACAGCTGAACTTCTTGCAGCATATCTACCGCTCGCTCCGCACAACAGGAGAGGCTAGGGCAGCGGTTGTTCTTCCTGATAATGTTCTTTTTGAAGATAATGCCGGGCAGAAAATCCGTCAGGACTTAATGAACAAATGCAATCTGCACACAATTCTCAGGCTTCCTACAGGTATTTTCTATGCACAGGGCGTAAAAACAAATGTGCTTTTCTTTACTCGTGGTAAAACTGATGAAAATAACACAAAAGAAGTATGGGTTTACGACATGCGTTCAAACATGCGTACTTTTGGAAAAACAAATCCTCTGAAAACCGAAGACTTCAAAGAATTTGAAGAGGTTTATTGTGCCGGACACTTTGAAGACCGAAAAGAAACATGGTCAGAAGAGAATCCGAACGGCCGATGGAAGAAATACACAATCGATGAAATCCTCAAAGATGAAAAAACAAGTCTCGACCTCAAATGGATTAAAGATACATCAAACGATGTAACATGTACGCTTGCTGAGCTTATGGAAACAATTGAACAAAAATCAGCAAATATCGCAAAGGCCGTTTCTGAACTGGCAAAAATAACTGCCGGCATTGAAGAGGAATAGATGATTTTATCACCCAACTACTCCCCAACTTGGTTGGGGAGTGGTTGGGTGATAAGTTGGGAAGTTTCAATACAGCATGAAAATGGAGAAAACAAATGAACGAACTAACTGAAATTTCATCAGAATTCAATGAAATAATAAAAATAATTTCAGATGCAAAAGAAAATGCTCTTAGAAAAGTAAACGAAGAACTTGTAAAAATGTATTGGGCAATAGGAAAACATCTTAGTCTGAAATCAAAGGATTCTGAATATGGTGACAAATACATAGATGAAATTGCCAACTTGTTACAGACAAGGCATCCTGAATTAAAGGGGGGCAATCGCAGAGGTTTATACAGAATGAAGCAATTTTATGAAACCTACTGTGATGATGAGATTGTGTCACCACTGGTGACACAATTGAGCTGGACAAACAACCTTATAATAATGTCTGGTGCAAAAAGTAGAGAAGAACGAGAGTTTTATATAAAACTTGCCATAAAAGAGCGATATTCAAAAAGAGAACTAGAAAGACAAATTGACAGTTCGTACTATGAACGGGCAATGCTGTCTAAATCTCAACTTTTACCAGTGAAAGTGAAGAATTTATCAGTAAATCCATTCTTGGATTCTTATGTCATAGAGTTTTTGGATTTACCAGAAAAGTTTAGTGAAAATAATTTCAGAAAAGAACATGAAAATCCAAGTGTTGGACTTATTTTATGTGCAAACAAAGATAGCGAAATCGTTGAATATGCCATGAGCAGAACACTTTCACCTTTAATGGTTGCACAGTATCAGTTAAAACTTCCAAATAAGGAAATTCTTCAGAAGAAACTACAAGAATTAGTGCAACTACCAGGTATAGAAGAAAAATTTACTGATACAGATGCAGAGGATAATTAAATGAACACAAAAGCCTTGAAACAAAAAATACTAGACCTCGCAATACATGGAAAATTAGTTCCTCAGAATCCAGATGATGAGCCTGCATCAAAACTGATTGAAAGAATCCGTGAGGAAAAAAAATTGAAAATTGAAAATGGAGAATTGAAAGCTGATAAAAACGACTCTTATATCTTTGTTGGAGATGATAAAAGGCGCTATGAGAAGATGCCCGACGGAACGGTGAAGGATATCGAGGATGAGATTCCGTTTGATGTGCCGGAGGGGTGGGCGTGGTGTAGATTGGGAGAAGTAGGAGATTGGAAGTCAGGCAGTACACCTAACAAAAAGAATCCAGATTATTATGAAAATGGAACCATTCCTTGGTTAGTCACAGGGGATTTGAATGACGATTATATCTCGAAAATTCCAACAAAAATTACAGAAAAGGCTTTTAATGAATCATCGTTAAGGCTTAATCCAAAAGATTCGGTTTGCATCGCAATGTATGGGGCTACTATTGGAAAGTTAGGTATATTGACCTTTCCCGCAACATCAAATCAAGCGTGTTGTATTTGTTCGGATTTTAAAGGGGTTATCAATAAGTTTTTATTTTACTTCTTGAAGCAGCATAAAGAAACATTTATACATCAGGGATTTGGTGGGGCACAACCTAATATCTCAAAAGAAAAGATTGTCGCAACGCTTTTCCCTCTTCCACCGCTTGCTGAGCAGCAGCGAATTGTCTCCGCAATCGAAAATATCTTTGCACAAGTAGATACTCTGGAACAAAATAAATCAGACTTACAGACCGCAATAAAACAAGCAAAGGCTAAAATCCTTGACCTCGCAATCCACGGTAAACTCGTCGCACAAAATTCGTCAGATGAACCTGCCTCTGTTTTGCTTGAAAAACTCCGTGCAGAAAAAGAAATAAAAATAAAAGCTGGAGAGCTAAAACGAGACAAGAACGACAGCTATATTTATAAGTCCACTACTGATAATTGCCATTATCAAAAGTTTGCAGATGGCTCTGTCTGCGAGATAGATGTTCCATTTGAAATACCAGAATCATGGTCATGGAGCAGATTAGGTTCTATATGTGATTATGGAAAGTGTAAAAATGCTTCTACGGATGAATTATCCGAAGATTCATGGATTCTAGATTTGGAAGATATAGAGAAAGACACAGGAAAAATCCTAAAGTTCGTTCATTATAATGACAGAAAATCTTTAAGCACTAAACATGTTTTTTATAAGGGAGACCTTCTTTACAGCAAACTACGACCATACTTGAATAAGGTTGTTATTGCTCCTAAAGACGGATTTTGTACTTCGGAAATACTTCCATTAGATTTTAAGGGGGTTCTAACAAATGAATATGGCCAGTATCTATTTATGTCTTCTTATTTCTTGGAAATTGTTAATTTCTTAACCTATGGAGTAAAAATGCCAAGATTAGGAACTGATGATGCGAGGAAAATACTTATTCCAATTCCTCCAATCCCTGAACAAAAACGCATTGTTTCCAAAATCGAAGAAGTTTTCAAACAACTTGACACTATCTCTGCACAAATTGAATAAGTTTGGTCTTGTTTTTTGCGGCAAAAAGCGTTATATTGAAAGTGTTGGTGAGCTTCTACCACATTAGTGAAGCCCTAAAAAAGCGGTGAATTTCTACCATAATAAGTGAAATACCAAAAAAGCGGCGAGTTTCTGCCATTAAGTGAAAACCAAAAAACGAAAGTTTTACAAAGGAGTCGGAAATGACTCCTTTTGCTTTTTATAGGGGAATATATGAAATTTTATAACATAAAAGATGATTTTATTGCTTTTATGCGACAATTCGATTCAAAAGTCGCCGAAAACAAGAATCAGACACGACCATATGTTGGTATTGTTCTTGAAGTGAATTCAATAAAGTATTATGCACCTTTTTCATCTCCAAAGGCGAAACATAAAAAAATGAAAAATGGAAAAGATTTCAGAAAAATAAATAATGGTATTTATGGTGCAATCAACTTTAACAACATGATTCCTGTTTTGGATTCCGCATTAGTTGAAATCGATATTGCAAATATTCAGGACGTTCAATATAGGCGATTGCTGCAAAATCAATACAATTCAATAAAAGCCGATGAAAAAAAAATATTAAAAACGGCACAGAATCTACGACAACTTATTTTTGAAGATGAGAGTAACATTTCGGAACATGACAAAATCATAAAGCAACGCTGTTGTAACTTGCCATTGCTCGAAGAAAAATACAGCGAATGGAAATAAAATTTCCCCGCCAATCCATAATGTAAATATCAAATTTCTAAACATTTATAAACTTCTCCAATAAGGCACTTTTTTGTGTAAAAAACTCATTGGAGGTCGTTATGGAAAATGACGAAACTTTTGAAGAGTATTTGAAAAGGACAAATCTTTCGAAGAATACTCTTGCATCTTATTTGTGGACGGTAAAGTATTTCACCGAGAACTACGAAACCTTCAGCAAAGAAAATCTTTTGGCTTATAAAGGCTATTTGCTCGAATATTATAAGCCAAAGACCGTGAACCTGCGGATTCAGGGAATCAACAAGTACCTTGCTTTTATCGGGCAAGAAAGACTTCAGCTTAAATTTGTAAAAGTTCAGCAAAAGAACTTTTTGGAAAATGTTATCAGCAACGCTGATTACCAGTTTTTGAAGACCAAGCTAAAAGCTGACGGTAATCAGGAATGGTATTTCGTTGTCTGGTTCCTTGCCGCAACTGGTGCCCGCGTGAGTGAGCTTATCCAGATAAAAGTTGAGCATGTAAAAGCTGGGTATTTCGATTTGTATTGCAAGGGCGGAAAACTGCGCCGTTTGTATATTCCAAAGACATTGAAAGAAGAAGCCTTTTTGTGGCTGGAATCTATCGGCAGGACTTACGGCTATCTTTTTTTGAATCGATTCGGGGAAAGAATCACAACCAGAGGAATAGCCCAGCAGCTTAAAAATTATGCCCGAAAGTACGGAATAAACGAAAAAGTCGTTTATCCCCATTCTTTCAGGCATCGTTACGCAAAGAACTTCCTTGAAAAGTACAATGACATTGCTCTTCTGGCTGATTTAATGGGGCACGAAAGCATCGAAACAACCCGCATATACCTCAGAAAAACAGCCAGCGAACAGCAGGACATTGTTGATACAATCGTAACCTGGTAATTCAAGTCAATTGTTCAGCAATAAAATCTAATTTAGCAAACGCATTCTCGATTTTCTCGACTATGCGTTTCTGTTCGGACAAAGGAGGAAGAGGATACAACCATCGTAAAATATCATCTCCGTTAATTGATGGTGAATTATCACCTTTCATAAACTCGTTTAATCCTTGAACAACATAAGATGTGGTCATTAAGAAAAAGAGAAATTTTGAATCTAAAACTTTTTTGGGTTTACAGACAAAAAATCCAGTTGAAGCAATACAGTCCTGATTCTCTTCGGTTATTAAAGCTATATTTTCTAAATATGGACGAACTAATGAAAAAAGAACATCCCCATTTGCAACTTCTCTCGAAGCTCTACTAGGTGCTTCCGATACGCTTAATTCTTTTGGTCTTATAACTCTATGCTTTTTATTATCAATGGTTTCTATATCGATGTATTTGAAAACCAATCCAGATGGTTTTCGTGATTTCATTGGATTAAATAATTCATAGCCATTACACCAACTCCAAGAATCAGGCAAGTCAAATGGAATATCTATCTTGCGGACAGTGCCATCAGCAAACTTCTCGCAATGGCAATTATCAGTAGTGGATTTGTAAATATAGCTGTCGTTCTTGTCTCGTTTTAGCTCTCCAGCTTTTATTTTTATTTCTTTTTCTGCACGGAGTTTTTCAAGCAAAACTGATGCAGGTTCATCTGCTGAATCTTGTTCAACGAGCTTACCGTGAATGGCGAGGTCGAGGATTTTGGATTTGGCTTGTTTGATTGCAATTTGCAAGTCTGTTCTATCTTTTTCAAGAGAATCGATTAAATTGAATAATCGCTTAATTCTCTCAACAATTCTACATTGTTCGTTTAATGGAGGAAGAGGGAAAAAAACTTCACTTATAGTTTTTACCGAAAGCCCTGGTTGTGCTGTTGATGTCGCATATTGATTTAGGTTTAGTGTCTCTAAAAAAAGACCAAGACACCCAATATCTATATCTATACGATTTTCTACCACAACAGCATGTTCTGTTGCATAAAATTTTCCGAAAGCATAGTTTATATTTCCACATAAAGCACCTTGTCTTCCGATCAAAACATAGTCGCCGTCACGATTATAAGTTTTTACATACCCTCGAATTCCATTTCCGCCATAGCATAAATATTTAGCATCAGAATTATCAGAAAAAATATCTGTCGCAGAAATAGATTTTCCAGCTTTTAAATCGCAAATTTCGCCCAATCTACACCATGCCCACCCCTCCGGCACATCAAACGGAATCTCATCCTCGATATCCTTCACCGTTCCGTCGGGCATCTTCTCATAGCGCCTTTTATGTATTTTTATCACGCAAGAATCTCCGCGCTATTCTCTTTCAAAACCTATCTTCTTATGATAATATAAAGACATGGATTTTTCTCGCAAGCTGCCGATTGGCATTCAGAGTTTTGAGACTATCAGGACAGAAAAATATCTTTACGTTGATAAAACAAAGGATATTTACAATCTCGTCCACAGCGGAATGGTTTATTTTCTTTCTCGCCCGCGCCGTTTTGGAAAGAGCCTTCTTATTTCTACTCTCAAAGCGTATTTTGAGGGCAAAAAGGCCTTGTTCGAAGGGCTTGCGATTTCTGAGCTTGAAAAGGACAATCCTCAGGCTTGGACGCCTTGTCCAGTACTCCATTTTGATTTTAATGGAAAAAATTACACGAAAGAAGATGCGCTCACAAAAGTCATAATCGACCACTTGGAACAATGGGAAGCGATTTATGGCGACGAAAAAAGTTCTTATGATATTGAGGAGCGTTTTTCTGCGGTAATCTTGAATGCGGAAAAGAAAACTGGGCAGAAAGTTGTCGTTCTTGTTGATGAATATGACAAATCCCTTTTGGAAACAATAAATTCAGATTTAGACGAAAAAAACAGGGCAATTTTTAAAGGTCTTTTCGGTCTTCTGAAAAAACATGACGCACATTTGCGCTTCGTTCTTTTTACTGGAGTAACAAAATTCAGCAAGGTAAGTATTTTTAGCGATTTGAACCAGCTCCGGGATATTTCTATTGATTCGAGCTATGAGGCAATCTGTGGAATTACTCAGTCGGAACTTGAATCGACTTTTGCACCTGAAATAGATTCTGTTGCCGCTGATTTTGGTATGACGCATGAAGAGTGTCTTTCTGAGCTCAAAATGCGTTATGACGGCTATCATTTCAGCAAGAAAATGACTGATATTTACAATCCTTACAGCTTGTTAAATGCTTTTGCAAGTAGATATTTTGGAAATTATTGGTTTTCAACAGGAACGCCATCTTTTCTGGTAAGGCGACTTTCAGAAATTAGTTTTGACCCGCGAAGTTTTTTGGAAAATATAAGAGCGACCGAAGACCGTTTAAAGGATTACCGCCCGGAAAACACTGATCCGATTCCTCTTTTTTACCAGAGCGGCTATCTTACTATAACAGGCTTCAATCCAAAACAGATGTCGTATACGCTCGGCTTTCCGAACGCAGAAGTAAAATACGGATTTTTGAATGCGCTCGCTCCGTCTTACCTTAATGTGGAGGACAAGCCAGCTCCGTTCAATATCGATATTCTTGATGATGCCGTTGAATCTGGCGACACGGATGGAATATAACCGAATGGGAAGTTAGGTAAGTTTTATCATTCCTCCACGGTTACGACATCGCTGATGACGATTGTGCTTTTTTTGAGCGGTTTTCCGCCCGCGCTCAGGCTTGTCTGGACTATGATGATATATTTGCCTGGCTCCAGGCCCTCTACAAAAAATTCTAGCTTTGACGGAAGGTTTGTGAATACGTGCTCCAGGTGAATCCAGCTTTCTTTGTTCGGGGGCGGGCCTAGCCACTCTTTTTCGGTTTTGACAGCGTACAGGCCGGATTCGGGGCCGCCCAGTTTTAACGCCTTTCCGTTTATCCTGCCGATTTTTCCGATTTTGAGCGTGTTCCTTTTGTTTTCCTTGTCCATTATGTCAATAACCGAATAAATTGCGTGCTGGGGGCGTACTTGCTTTATATTCCCCACGACGAGGTTTTTGAGGGCTGCTTTTGCCTCTTTTGACGGCGTAAAACCAATGTCCAGATGCTCCTTGATTTTTGAAGCTGTGTCGCCCGCCTTGATTTTGCCTTTGAGCGTGGGGTAGATTGTTCCGAAATCCAAAAGCTCCACAGCCCGGCCTTGTCTGAGCTTGTTCATCATCCTGTTGCTCAGTTCCTCGGCGACATAGAACATGAGTTCTTTGCTCAGGTTCGTGCTGTTGTTATATTCCATTTCCGCAAGGATTTGTCGGACTGTCACCTTTTTATAGTCGATAGAGCCGTACAAGACTTTCTCTGATTTTTCGCTTGAAAGATTGCTGTGTTTTAGCGTGACATCTACCTTTGTTTTTGGCTCTTCGATAGACAAGATACTTGGTTTTTTCCTTGGCATATACACTCCTGTAATGGTTCGGTATATAGTGTAAAAAGGGAATTAAACTACGCTGTATACGGAACGTATATAGTATGTGTTAGGGAACGATACTCCCCATACCAAGGAGTGTAATCTAGCTAGATTGTGCTGTCAACTTAATTAGAAGATTTGAATCATTTAGTTAGGCGGGATTGTTCATCTAGGTATAAAAACAAATTCCCCGGCTTGCACTTCAAAATCTCGCAAGCCGGGGAATCTTTTGTCTCAGTTAAAGACTAGTCCAAAGCGTGTCCTGCTGAACCGAGAACGTCAACACACTTGTGCATGTACATCTTTTTGAGCTCTTCGCGAGCTGGTGTGAGGTACTGGCGTGGGTCGAAGTCGCCTGGGTGCTCAACAAAGTGGCGGCGGATAGCTGCTGTCATAGCGAGGCGGCCGTCTGAGTCGATGTTGATTTTGCATACTGCAGATTTAGCTGCCTTGCGGAGCTGTTCCTCTGGGATACCAACTGAGTCAGGGATTTTTCCGCCGTACTGCTCGATGATTTTTACGTACTCTACTGGAACTGAAGAAGATCCGTGGAGTACGATTGGGAAGCCTGGGAGCTTCTTCTCGATTGCTTCGAGAACGTCGAATGCCAATGGTGGTGGAATGAGAACGCCGTCCGGAGTGCGTGTACACTGCTCTGGAGTGAACTTGCAGCGGCCGTGTGATGTTCCGATAGAGATTGCGAGTGAGTCACAACCAGTTTTTGAAGTGAAGTCGATAACTTCCTCTGGTTTTGTATATTTTGACTCTTCTGCGGCAACGTCATCCTCAACGCCGCCGAGAACGCCAAGCTCTGCCTCAACTGTTACGTCGTGAGCGTGAGCATATTCTACAACTTTCTTTGTGAGAGCGACGTTCTCATCGTATGGAAGAGCTGAACCGTCGATCATTACTGAAGAGAAACCGTTGTCGATACAGTCTTTGGCAACTTCAAAGTTTGGACCGTGATCAAGGTGAAGTACGATTGGAATATCGCATCCAAGCTCATGAGCGTACTCAACTGCACCGCGAGCCATGTTGCGAAGGATGTTAGCGTTTGCGTATGCGCGAGCGCCTTTTGAAACCTGCAAGATTACAGGTGATTTAACCTCAACACAAGCCATGATGATAGCCTGCATCTGCTCCATGTTGTTGAAATTGAATGCTGGGATAGCATATCCGCCTTTCATTGCTTTTGCGAACATATCTTTTGTGTTCACCAAGCCAAGTTCTTTGTAGCTAGTCATAAAAACTCCTAAAATCCAGTTTTGGATTTATTACAAACTGTATACGTTATAATATGTATAAAACGCGATAAAATCAAGAACATGACGCTTTTGTCTAAGTAAAATATTTAAATATGAGGATTTTGCGAATAATATAAAAAAAATAAAAATAGTCTTTCAAATTATTTGACAAAGATGTGTGTTAGAAATATAATTACAAATGATTTTGTGTGACTTTCAGAAAGATATGCCGATATTCAAGGGTATGGGTGCCTTTCTAAAAGAGCACACGAATAAATAAAAAGGAGTTTTTGAATGAAAAAGGGCGTAGTAGTCTTTACTGGTTTTGCATTCCTGCTTGCATTCTCTGTTCCTGCAGTTGCACAACCTAGCTCAAAGGCCGTAGAAACAAGAATCATTGATAATTTTGATAACGTTGGTTCTCAGGATTATCAGATACCTGGCAAAACGGTCAACAGCACAGAATCACACAATTGGACATGGGCAGTTCAGGCAAGTCATTATATTGATAAAGAGAAGGGCTTCCCAAAGTTGGACTATTTTGAAGGTCAGCCAAATTCCCTCAAATTGTTCAACAAAGAAGGTGATCAGCCAAAGGTTCTCGGTGTAAAAACAAGCTATCTCCGCAAAGGTGAGAACTGGTTTGAAGTTTATCCAGAGAACGATGGCAAACCTTATGAGATTCCTTTCGTAGGAACTGTTACTCAGATTGATTTCTGGGTATGGGGTGCAAACTATCTTTATTTCATTGACCTCTTGGTTCGTGACGCTGATGGTCGTGTTTATACACTTCCTGCTGGCAACCTTGCTTTCAATGGTTGGCGAAATGTAATCGTTCCGATTCCTTCTCACATCCGCCAGCATTCACGCTTGCGCTCAGGTCCAACAACAATGACATTTGTTGGCTTCCGAGTACGCACAGATCCAGATGAGTACGTTGATGATTTCAACTTCTTCTTGGATCAGCTCAAGTTCTCTACAAACGCTTTGAGCAACGTATTTGATGGATATGAGCTTAAGAATGTTGACTTCGGTGATTCTAGCTCAAAAGGAAGCACTTCATCATCAGCAGAAGGAGAAGCTAAATAATGAAAAAGTTACTTACAGTTGCTGTCGCACTGACACTTTCAGTTGCGCTTTTTGCACAGGATAATAACAGACAGGATGATAATCAGAGCCTTGCTACACCAGATCCAACAGTAATGGGTAATGATTCTGCTCGCCAGGCTCTCCGTGAAGTATCAGTTGACCGCTATGAATTGGAAGGCAGCTGGAATGCTCACATTTCTCCGGATAACGGTATAATTAATGCTCGTCTTTTTGAGGGTACACCTCTTGCAAAAGAGCCACTCAAAGGCGAAGAAGATGCAGAGGACTCAAAAGTTCTCGGTATCAAAGTTGAATTCTTCCATCGTGGTGTAAACTCATTCTTCATCAAATCAGCTCGCCCAATCCCAATCGAGGGTGTTACAAAGACAATTTCTTTGTGGGTTGCTGGACGAAACATGAACCATGATATGTATGTTCTCGTACAGGACTACAATGGCAACAACTTCGAGTTGTATCTCGGTACACTCGGATTCTCTGGCTGGAAGAAGATGTCTGTAGCTGTTCCACCAACTCCGGATGGAGAGCATGGAATTATCCAATCTTCTGCTTACCATGGTGTAAAACCAGGTCTTCGCATTGTTGGTTTCCGTGTTGACTGTAACCCAATGCTCGCTCGCGGTACATACTACATGTACCTTGACGACCTTCGCGCTGTAACAGACCTTTACGATCTTGAGAACCGCGATGAAGACGACATGAACGATGACTGGTAGGATTAACCTGTAATAAATGCCCGCTGATTTTTCAGCGGGTTTTTTTTATGCCCCTTTTAGATTTGTTCCGCCAGCAAGTTTCATTTGTTAAAATTTTACCTTCTATTTTATATCAAAAGGTGCTATAATCTTTTTTATGAATCTTAGTAATTTTGGAATCAATGCATATAAAAATGTAGCAAACACTGATTCTTCTAAAAATACAAGCGAAAAGAAAGTTTCAGCTCCTATTTTTGAGAAAATTTCAACACAGAAAACTGAGAGCGCAGGGCAGGGATTTGTAAAATCATCTTTTTCTTCTGCCAGTAAAAATCCGTCTGATAGCGGGCAGCACAAAACAATGAACGAAATCTTTGACAAGCGTTTTTTCCCGCATTTGAGCGACAAGGATTTTCAAGGAAATGAATCTGCACGAGTTGCCGCCCAAGCCCTTACTTCCGGCGGCTTGATAAAAGTTCCTGAGCAGCCGCGTGAAAAGGACGGCAAAGAAAATATTTACCGCCGTGTCGCAAAATTCCTCATGCTGATTGGTGTTGATGAGGCTGCAAAAATCCTTCCTCACCTTACTGATGAGCAGACTGAAAAAATTATCCCCGAAATCGCATCAATCCGCTACGTGGAGCCTGATGAGGCAAAGGAAATCCTTCAGGAATTTCAGGGCTTGGTCAAGCAGGCCAGGGAAGAGGGCGGAATCGACACTGCCCGCACGATTCTTGAAAAAGCATTCGGCACACACAAGGCTGGCGTAATTCTTGAAAAAACAGCCACTCAAATTTCCGGCAAGCCTTTTGAATATCTTGCCGAGGCAGACAGCGAGCGTGTTACACTTCTTTTAAAAGACGAGTCCAATGCTGTAAAAGCTCTGGTTCTTTCATATTTAAATCCTAAAGTTTCCGCTCAGGTTATCAACGGAATGGAGACAGAGGACAAAAAAGATGTCGTGATGCGACTTGCAAAGCTCACGAAGATTTCTCCAGAGATTGTTCAGCGGGTGGACAAGGCAATGCAGGAAAAGATGAATCATCTTGCGACATCAAAATCTGATTCTATCGACGGAAAAAATATTCTTGCACAAATCCTCAAACGAATGTCGCCAGAGGCAGAAGAGGGCATTCTCAGCAATCTTGCCGAACTTGACTCCGAGCTTGGCGAAGATTTGCGTGAACGTCTCTTCACCACCGAAGATATTATCAACGCTGACGACCGTTTTATTCAGGACAAGCTGCGTGACATGGATGAAGAAGAAATTGCATACCTTATCGCTACAAAGGAAGAGGACTTCCGTGCAAAGATCCTGGACAACGTATCTGATAACCGCAGAAAATCAATTCTCGAAACTGAGAAATTCCTATATCCAATGCGAAAAAGTGACTGTGAGAAGGCCACTTCGCAATTCTTTTCTACGCTCCGGCGTGCTTTTGAAGAAGGAAATTTGTATATAAAAGGCAGGGATGACGAACTTTATGTCTGAGCTTCTAAAGAAAGGTGATTCTTATAAATCTTTTGTTGTTTTAAATGTTTTTGAACTTCCTGATTATCATTCTACGGCTTTTCATCTGCGCCACACAAAGACAGGTCTTGAAGTTTTTCATCTTCTGAATGATGATCCCGAAAATCTTTTTGCTTTTGCTTTCCGCACGCCAAACACCAAGTCAAATGGCCTTGCGCATATTATCGAACATTCGGTTCTTTGCGGCTCCGAAAAATACCCGCTCAAAGATCCTTTTGTCATTATGTCAAACCAGAGCGTAAAAACCTACCTCAATGCGATGACTTATTCGGACAAAACAGTTTACCCTGCAAGCTCTATTGCAAAGGCTGATTATTTTAATCTCATGTCGGTTTATGGTGACGCGGTTTTCTTTCCCCGGCTCAACAAAGAGATTTTCATGCAGGAAGCGCATCGTTTAGAAATCGACGAGAACGGAAATCCTTCGATTCAGGGCGTAGTTTACAACGAGATGAAGGGAAGCTATTCTTCTTTTGAATCCGTGGCGGCTGACATTTCACTTTCAAGTCTTTTAAAAGGCTCTATCTACGAAAAGGACTCTGGTGGCGACCCGCTTGAAATCCCTTCTGTGACTTACGAAGAATTCTTGAACTTTCACAAAACATGGTATCGTCCGGACAATTGCTTTGTCTTTTTGCACGGAAATATTCCGACTGAGGAGCAACTTGATTTCTTGCAGGAAAATTTTCTTGGTCGCCTCGAAAAGAAATTCCCGGATATTGATGTTTCTGAATCTGCGCGCAAAAAGCGAATAGATGATTTTATAAAGCTTGTCGCTCCAAAAGAAATTGCTGAACCTATTGAGTTGTACGCGGAAGGACCTAGCGGGGACGGTGAGGAAAGCAATACTGTCCTTGTGAACTGGCGTGTCGGGCGTTCAGAAAATGCACTTTCTGCAACGGAAAAAGTGGTTCTCACAGGAATCTTGTGCAATCATGATGGCTCGCCGCTTCAAAAAGCCTTGATTGAGAGTGGCTTGGGCGAGGATTTGGCTCCTCAGAACGGGCTTTTTGGCTCGATTTATTCAACTATTTTGACAATCGGTCTTCGTGGTGTTAAAAAAGGCGACGAGAAGAAGGTCGAAAGCCTTGTCATCGATACGATAAAAAATCTTGTTGAGAACGGAATTTCTCAGAAGGATATTGAGGCCACTCTCACCACATTGGAATTTTCTCACCGTGAGATTAAGCGCGGTCATGGACCTTTTGCTATTTCTCTGATGGCCCGCCCGATTTATGGCTGGCTTTATGGTGAAGGGCTTGAAAATCAGATTCGGTTGCGCACTCACCTGGAGCAGATTCGCAAAAAAATCGAAACGGAGCCTGCTTATATCCCGACTTTGTTAAAAAATCTTCTTCTTGAAAACAAAGCTCGCTCGCTTGTTGTCGTAACACCCTCAAAAAATTATGTCGAAAAGAGAGAGTGTGCCGAAAAACAACGGATTGCCGAGCTCTTAAATCACAAATCTGTCCAGCAGATTAAAGACGAGACCGAAGCCCTTCATGCGTTCCAGCAGATTGAGGATGATTCTTCATGTCTGCCTCATTTGCGGCCAGAAGATTTTATCACCGACGGAAAACCGATGATGAACCACTCGAACATTGTGATTGATTCACTTCCAGGTTTTGATGGCTCAGAAATTCCATTCCTCAAAAACGTTGAGAATACGAACGGAATCATATATTTCGATGTCGGTTTCCCTGCGGATGTTCTGGAGCCTAAGGATTATCCTTTTCTGACAGCTTTTGCTGACTGCGTAACGGAATGTGGCTGGGGCAATCTTGACTGGGCAAAAAGTGCGGAGGAAACAGCTCTCCACACTGGCGGAATCGGCGTGAACCTTCTTACGATGGAAGGACCGAACACGGAGAATTCCAAGAAACTTTCCGAAAAATACAATTGGATAAAACGTGACTGGGTGATTTTCAGGATGTCCATGCTTGAGGAGCAGACTGAAAATGCCTTGGACTTGCTTAAAGGCTGCATTTCCGAGACGGATTTTTCTGACGAAAAGCGAATACAGGATATTCTTAATGAAAGCCGTAATGATTTTGAGGCTTCGGTGATTCCTGACGGCCATGTTTTTGTCTCGAACAGAATTCTTTGCAAGAATTCTCGTAAGACTGCCGTGGATGAAATCTGGAATGGCATTTCTCAATATCTAACCTTGAAAAAACTTGCTGATTCACCAGTTTCTGAGACAATAAAAGAATTCCGCCGCATTTTCCAGCTTATAAAAGATGGTGGTGCAATCATCCATGCGACTGCAGAAGAATCCGCATTCAAAAAACTTGCACAGGTTTTGCCAAGTTTTGCTTCTGAGCTTAAGCTTCGTGCTCCACAAGAGCCATATAAATGCGATGACTCTGATTTCTTCGCGCTCACAGAAATTGCTGGCACGGAAGGCAAGGTTTCAAATGCCGAGGCTTTTGTCACTTCATCACAGGTGGGCTATGCATCAGAATGTATTCCCGCTTCGCGTTATGAGGACAAAAACAGCTATTCCGAAGAAGTTTGCACTCACTGGCTTTCAAATAATCTTCTCTGGGAGCGAATCCGCACGATTGGCGGTGCTTACGGCGCATTCTGCAATGCCGAGCCGATGTCAGGGCTTTTGGTTTTTGCGACTTACCGTGACCCGGCAGCATTCGATTCCTGTGATGTCTTTGAGGACTGCATAAAGGAAGCTTGCGAATATGATTTTTCTGACGATGACGTAACAAGGGCTGTTATGGGCTGCTACAGCCATTTCATTCAGCCACAGTCGCCGAAAGGCCGTGGCTCTTCCGCTCTCACAAGGTTGCTCTATGGCATAACGGACGAAGACCGCGAGAAAAAAATCCTTGGTATCTTGGGTACGTCAGCTTCTGACTTAAAAAATGCTTTCAAACGTCTTTGTCTGGGGCTGGATGATAACAAAATGGAGAAAATTAAGAAAAAAGCCATTATTTGCGGTAAAAAATTGCTTTCTGAGGCTAGTTTTGCTGGAAAAATCATTTCATTATCGTTATAATTTTAAGTGAACATTAAGATTTTGTTTGTTACTAAAAGTTATGGAGATGAAAATGAAAAACGAGAAATTTGAAAAATGCCTCAAGATGATGCGCCAGCTGGTTTCTGATATTCAGGGGGCGCCGATTCCGAGTGAGAATTTGGAGCCAGAGCTTTACCGAATCTGGTTCGAGCATGTTCAGACTGTTGGCATGGAGTGTCTTTCTTACCTTGACGAGAATTTCCCGCTTGAAAAAGAGGACATTGACAGCACTCTCAATAGGTTCCTTAAATAAAACTTTACTGCCTGCTAAAGTTCATTTAATAACTTGTCGAAAATCAAAGAAGATAATCAGTTTAAAATCTTTTTAAACTGATTTTGGTGGGCAGTTATATGGCAAATTCAAAAATTAGTAAACGTTTTGATCAATATATACTCCGTGGTAAACTGCGTCAGGAAGGTTTTGAACGCTGGCGATATGTTTTTTCTGCCGTAAGCAAAATTACAGGTCATGAGAGAAAATTCTTTATCGAACTGTATATCGTAAATCCTGCTATTTCACCAAAAGTGGCTGTAATAAGCCAGAAATCAAGACTCGCCATTTCAGAGGCTGACTTGCAGTATGCCTTGGCCGGAAGTGAGTCTGCTGCACATGCTAATGATGAGATTGACGTTAAGCCTTCTTATGTGCTTGTAAAAGCCGGCATATTTGGTGAGGGCGGAAAGCAAATCAATAAATTTTATTCCTCTGCTCAGCTATCTTATGTTAAGAGTACCGGCAATTTTAAAGTAGGGGATTGTATTTTTGGCTCAAAAGAGCTTTTGGGGTCCGTTCTTGTTACGGCACAGGAACTGCGTGTCAGGCCGGAGCTTTTGTGTAATGTTGGTTCCATGGATTGGGACTTGAAATTTGAGCGCACCATCGAAAATCAGCCGTTGTACAACCGAAAAAACATTCTTTGGATTCCGATTGGCGCGAAAGCTTTGTTTTCTGGTTCTGTGCATTTTGATAATCAGGAATATGTTGTCGTTCCTAAAACTTCAAATGGCTATATTGATAAGGCCTGGGGCGGGCAGCTTAATTCTCCGTATTTCCATATTTCATCTTCCAAGCTTATGAGTATTATCTCTGGGCGGCAGCTTCTTAATTCCTGCTTTGTTCTTGAGGGCGAATTCGACGGAAAACTATGTGCCATCATTGATTTTGACGGCGAAAAATATATTATCCAGAATAAAAAGATTTTCAAAAAGGATGCCATAATCCACGATTGCTCGCGGATTGTTGATAACGCTGAGGGTGAAAAGGTTCACTGGTCTGTCAGTATTCATAATGGAAAATTCGTGATTGATATTGATGTTTATTGCAAGGAAAAGGAGTTGTTCGTCCGTGATTATGAGATTCCTCAGGGGAAACGAAGCCTCCTGAAAGTCCTTGGCGGAATCGGAAACGGCGAGATTCGTGTTTATAAAAAGGTTCGTAAGAATCTGGAGCTCCTTGAACATGCAAATATAAACGATGCGGTTTGTGAATTCGGTCAGACAGAAGAGGTTGGAAAATAGCAGAATCTTTTTTGTTGTTGATTGACAGAAACCGCGAAATGTGTTAGCCTAATATTAACATTTTAATAGAAATATTTAAATGGACTCGCAAAAACGAGTCCATTTTTATTGTCGGGAGGCTCGTGTGGATTATATTCCTTTGGATTCTTATCCTCATTTCACAGAATGCGAAAAAATCGTGAGTGAGCTTGGTTTTCATCTTGTTGAGCTTAAAATCTCCCCGCAGAATGGAGTCACTCAGATTCTTGCAACAATCACAGGCGCAGATTCAACCGTTAATATCGGTGTGAATGATTGTTCGCGGGTTCATAAAGTCCTTCTTCCGGCACTAGAAGAAATGCTCGGCACTGACAACACTTACATGGAGCTTACTTCTCCGGGCATGGAGCGCAATATCAAGAATGCGGCCGAATTCCCGCTTTTTGTTGGGCGTGAAATCCGCGTTTATGACAAGACTGTGACTGACTGGGTTGGTGGTGTCTTGAAGGCCGCTGACAATCAGTCCGTAACTTTGGAAACAACAAAAGAAGACGGCTCTTCGGAGTCAAAGGTCATTTCTTTTGAAAATATAGCAAAAGCAAAATTTATTCACTTATAAATTTTATAAGAATAGGAGATTTGGTATGTCAGAAATGGCAGATGCAATCCGTGAACTGACCCAGGAAAAGGGCTTCTCTTTGGATTCAGTCAAACAGACTATTGAGAACACTTTGCGTGCGGCGTACAAAAGAACATTCGGTACTGCTGACAACTGTGTGGTTACTTTCGCTGATGATATGTCAGATGTTACGGTCGCTTCTCGAAAAACAATCGTTGATGGCGTTTATGACCCGGTTACAGAAATTGAGCTTGAAGATGCACTCAAACTTTCTCCTGAGTGTGAGCTTGGAGACGAAATCGATATCATCGTTGATCCAAAAACTTTTGACCGCTCGGCTGTTTCTGTCGGCAAGCAGGAAACTCACAAAGGCTTGAATGAGTCTTTCAAGGATAAGCTTTATAACGAATACAAGGATAAGGTCGGTGAAATCATCATCGGTTACTTCCAGCGTGAGTACAACGGCAATATCTACGTTGACTTGGGAAAGGTCGAGGGTGTTCTTCCAAAGAAATATCAGTCTCCGCGTGAAGTTTACAATAAAAACGACCGAATCAAGGCTTTCATCGTAGATTTAAAGAGAATTTCTTCTGGCTTGCAGCTTGTTTTGAGCCGCTCAGATCCGAAATTCGTTCAGTCAATCTTGGAGCTTGAGGTTCCTGAGATTCAGGACAAAACTGTTGAAATCAAAAGAATCGTTCGCGATGCCGGCTACCGCACAAAGATTGCCGTTTCAACAACAAAAGACGACGTTGATCCTGTCGGCTCATGTGTCGGTCCAAAAGGTATGCGAATCCAGAACGTTATCCGCGAGCTTGAGGGCGAGAAGATTGACGTTCTTCGTTATTCGGACGACCCAGTGGTATTCATCAAGAACGCGCTTTCTCCTGCCGAAGTTAATCGTGTAGTTATCTTGGACGATGAGAAAAAGACAGCCCTTGCAATCGTAAACGACGAGCAGTTCTCGGTCGCAATCGGTAAAAACGGCCAGAACGTTCGCCTTGCAAACCGATTGTGTGACTGGAGCATCGACGTTAAGACGGAAGAGCAGGCCGCAGAGATGGATCTTACGGAGATTACAACTCGACGCGCTCAGGAATTGTTCAATAATGCTCCTGCTGCACAGGTTGAGCCGGAAGAAATCTCTGTTATCGCGGATCTCCCTGGTGTGAATCAGGATGTTGCTGCCAAGCTCAAGGAAGCTGGTTATGAGGATATTGAGAAGTTCATCGAAGCTTATGAGGGCGGTGAGCTGAGTAATATTGAGGGCATTACTGCCGAGGAACTTGAAGAAGTTTGCAAGATTGTCCACAGTAATGTAGAATTCGTCGAAGAAGAAGAAAATTCTGAACCTGCTCCATCAGAAGAAAATACAGCCGAAGAGGAAGAAGAATACTTCTGTCCTGAATGTGGTGCAAAAATCACGCTTGACATGACACGTTGTCCATCGTGCGGCGTTGAATTCGAATTTGAAGAGGACGAGGAATAAGAGGTTTATAGAGGAATATGGCGGAAGAAGCTGAAAAAAAACCAGAATTTGTTTTAAGGAAGAAGGAAAAAAAGCCTGAGACTGTGGCTGAAAATTCAAAAAGCGAATCTTCTTCAGTACCGGCAAAAAAGAAAATTGTCATCAAGAAGAAGAATCCTTCGCAAAATGCTGGCGGTGAGGGCAAATCAGACTCAAACGAAGATCGGGGCAAAAACGGCGTTCATGTTGTCGTTAAAAAACCGACTCCGGCTCCTTCCGCTGCTCAAAAACCTTCTGAACAGCAGGAAAAGCCTCGTGTCGAATCAAACAAGACTGAAACTGCTCGTCCTGCGAAATCTTTTGAACTCAATTCTGCACGCCCGAACGTAAAGGCCGGAAATCTTTCGGACAAACGACAGGGCGGCTACAATCGTGACCGAAATGGCGGCTATAACAACAATCGTGGTGGTTATGGTCAGAACGGCGGTCGAAACGGTGGCTTTACTGGTGCTCAGGCTCGCGAGGGCTATCAGAACCGTGAGCGCGACAATAACCGTCAGGGGGGATTCAACCGAAACGGGGGCAATGGCGGCTTTAACCGAAATGGTGGCCAGGGCGGATTCAACCGTGGTGGCTATAATAACGGTCAGGGCGGTCAGGGCAGGCCTGGATTTGGCAATCGGCCTGGATTCGGCGGTCAGGGCGGCAATCGTCCGGGATTTGGCGGTCCACGTCCGAACGGCGGCGGCTTTGCTCCACGCGGTGGCTTTGCTCCGGCTCCAATCCCTGCTCCACAGGCAGGCAAAAAACAATTTAAAGGCAAAAAACAGGTCTACGGACAGCGAAAAGATAAAGAAGAGCTTTTTGACGAAGAGGAGCTTTACAAGAAGAAGCAGGTTACTCAGGCGAGCGTAGTTCCAAAATCAATCGATATTATGGAAACTATCTCTGTCTCTGACCTTGCAAAGAAGATGAACCTTAAGGCTGGTGACATCATTGCTAAGCTCATGGGCATGGGCATGATGGTAACAATCAACCAGTCAATCGATTCTGATACAGCAACGCTTCTTGCCGCAGAATATGATTGTGAAGTTCATTTGGTTTCTCTTTATGATGAGACTGTTATCGAACATGATGTTGGCGAAGAAGAGAACCTTAAGTTCCGTCCGCCAATCGTTACTGTCATGGGTCACGTTGACCACGGTAAGACTAAGACTTTGGATGCAATCCGAAAGACGAATGTCGTTGCAGGCGAGGCCGGTGGTATCACTCAGAAAATCGGTGCTTACCAGGTTCATACAGAAAAGGGAACAATCACATTCCTGGATACTCCGGGACACGAAGCATTCACAATGATGCGTGCCCGTGGTGCTCAGATTACAGATATCGTAGTTCTGGTTGTTGCGGCTGATGACGGCGTTATGCCTCAGACACTGGAAGCTTTGAGCCATGCAAAGGATGCAAAAGTTCCAATCATCGTTGCAGTCAACAAAATTGATAAACCGGATGCAAATCCTGAGAACGTCATGACACAGCTCTCAAATCAGGGGCTTACTCCAGAAGAATGGGGTGGTGACACTCAGTATGTTAAGATTTCTGCTCTTAAAGGACTGGGAATCGACGACCTTCTTGATGCAATTCTTTTGCAGGCCGAGATTCTTGAGCTTAAGGCTCAGTATGATACTCGTGCAGAAGGTAAAGTCATTGAGTCCCGAATCGATCAGGGACGAGGTGTTGTCGCTTCTGTCGTCGTTCAGAGCGGTACGCTCAAAATCGGTGATCCTTTTGTCGCAGGCATTTACTCAGGCCGTGTACGAGCTATGTTCAATGACCGTGGCGAAAAGGTCTTGGAAGCTTTGCCTAGTATGCCGGTTGAGGTTCTTGGTCTCGA
>Ga0310695_10003606_pt1 | contig 30032 bp, 25 predicted proteins | sample RumenRJG_04DNA_FD_203882 | JGI IMG/M metagenome (GOLD analysis project Ga0310695, IMG submission 203882) | Bovine rumen microbial communities from Lethbridge, Alberta, Canada - RJG_04 (v2) (version 2) | ecosystem: Host-associated > Mammals > Digestive system > Stomach > Rumen | place: Canada...
CAAGCTCAAACAAATGATGGTCTTGTAGCATTTCTTAAGAATGATGATATGAAGTCAGCTGTTTCTGTCATGGGCATAAATGAACTGATGGATTCATTGAATGCATTCAATCTTAATGATACTATAAAAGGAGTTATGGCTGATTTTGGATATCCTATTTGGTATAGTTGGGCAACTGGGGCTAAAATTCCCATTTTTGAGCGGGATTTTAATTCTCTTGTAAATCAGCCTATTGCGTCAAATAAGTTGAGAGCATATTCTTGGTTGTTGTTGATTTATTTAGAACTGGATCCGCGTGACAGTTATGTGGTTTTCCGGACTTCTGAAAAGAGGGTAATCTATGATTACTATTGTTATAAAGAAGAGCAACATCCGAACAAATTCTTTAAATGGGCATATTGCGTAAAAAAGCCGACTGAAGGTTATGCTGAGCTTGTTCAAGAAATGGACGATTGGCTGGGTATAGTAAAAAAACATGGGATAGATTATGTTAGGAAGAACAAAATCGCGCCATTAAAAACAATCACATATGAGATTGTTGAGAAGAGTTTGTTAGCGCCAGGAATGGATTTATAATTGCGTAAGCGTGACAGGGGGATGGTTCTTTTGTCACGTGATGAATTAAATAAGAAAGTAAAACAAATAAAGAGACAATAAATCAATGAAACAGATAATATTCTTACTATTAAGTTTATGCTTTTCCCAAACATGGGGAATTACCGAGCAAACGAAATCCATCTATAATGACTTAAGGAATATCTATATCAGTGATTGTAGCCTGTTTGCGGATTACCTGGAAGACCCAGAGAGTATTGATATTGAAAATAAGGATTTGTTTTTGGTTAAGGATATGCTATCAGAGACTTATTTAGACCCACAGGATGGTGATTTTAATAATGAGTTCGGGCTATACCTAATTACGCAAAAGCCATTGAGTCATCCATATATGGAAAGATTTCTGTTAATTTGCAAAGGCGTAAAAAAGCTCTATAATCGATCGAGCAAAGATTGGTTAATACGTGATTTATTCAATCTACGCAAGTCAGGACTGCAAATTTCTGATGATATCTTTGTGGCCGTGATGAAATATTTGGTCTATCCTCTGGGTAGCGAATCAGTTTTTACTCGAAATCCCCGCATCACCAACATTGGTGATATGCTATATTACGAAGAATGAAGTTCTCTCGTCAAATATACACATACACCGAGAGCCCCCGAAACTATTTCATCACGTGACAAAAGAACCGTCCCCGTGTCACACAAAATCATGAATTTGCTTTGCAGAATGGAATATAATAACTATCTTTGCACTGCCCAAGAAAAGGACGACGGCGATTGCTATGCTGTTGTCTTAAAAATCAATTCTGCCAGTCTGATTTTGGGGAGTACTATATCAAGCAGTTATTCCAATGAAGTACTTTGTGACTCCTAAAAAATAAGGCCTATGAAAGCAAGAACACTTGTAGTTGTTTTCCTTTTTGTCGGTCTGTTTCCTAAAATTGAAGGAAAGGACTTGAACGAACTGATAAACAATAGTTTGTTACTATATCTTGAATGGCAATCAAATATAGTCAACAAGCCCCTTAAGGATAATAAAACAATTTACATCTGCTTGGATAACTATCCTAGTAATTTTTCTTTTTCAGAAAAAATTTTGAAAAAAGATGTTAAGTTTATGAGTTTACAAAACATCTCGTACCAAAAAGAACTCAAGAAAAAAGAAAATTATAGGTTCGTTTTTATTGCAATTTGTTTAGAACAAAACCATTTGATTATTAAAGTATTTGGTAAGGATGTACTTATTCACAATAAAAATAATGTTCAGGTAGCCATTGTTGATTGGGGAATTTTTAACTATGAGTTCTCTTGTGATAGACAAGAATGGGAACTAAAAGAAAAAAAATTTGGAGGTGTCTGAGGTACATCACAGTTATTGGTTCTAACTGATGTTTATCTACAATGCGCAAGTTACCACCTACAGCTACCGTCCGCCAATCGAGCTGGTGTAGACCACCAACAACTCCATTGCGTGACAGGGGGACGGTTCTTTTGTCACGCTCCGTTTAGAATTATTCTAGACATAAGCACAGAAGTGTCAGGCACTTCTATCTATGAAAATAAACATCGAAAAAAACTAAATCACACGAACAATAATTTCTTTAAATTCCTGGTAATTCATGGAGAAAATTTTCTGTTCTTAAAATCAAACGAATTACTAGAATATTGTACTCTTGTTCTTATGTCTAATTAAACAACAAACTCGAACGAACTTAAACAAACATAATTCTCAATTCTCAATTTTCAATTAACTACAGGTCCTTGTGTCTATCTATTAAACATCGAAAAAAACTAAATCAAACGAACAAAAATTTCTTTAAATTTCTGGTAATTCATGGAGAAAATCTTCTGTTCTTAAAATCAAACGAATTACTAGAATATTGTACTCCTGTTCTTATGTCTAATTAAACAACAAACTCGAACGAACTTAAACAAACATAATTCTCAATTCTCAATTTTCAATTAAGTAAAGGTTCTTAACTCTAAATTCTTAATTAACGAAAATGGGGTGGGGGAGAGGGGCTGCTGCCGAAAAATGGGGGTTGCAGGCCAAATTATTGATGGCTGATTATTCATCCTTAATGAAAAAGTGCTATCTTTGCGGATTAAACAACGATAAATATCATGCTAGTTAAAACGATTGCAGCCGCAGTGACAGGTATTGATGCCATCAAGGTGGAGGTCGAGGTGTCGGTCGACTGGGGCACTGGATTTGTCATCGTGGGTCTGCCCGACACTGCCGTCAAGGAGAGTGGCGAGCGTGTGCGCTGCGCCATCCAGGAGGCAGGCTTTGAATATCCTAACAAGAATGTGGTGATCAACCTGTCGCCTGCCGACATCAAGAAAGAAGGGTCAGCCTACGACTTGCCGCTGGCCATCGGCATCCTTGCCGCCGACGAGAAGATTGACAACCAGCGCCTGAACCGCTATATGCTCATGGGCGAACTGTCGCTTGATGGCTCGCTGCGTGCCGTCAAGGGTGCCCTGCCCATGGCCATCATCGCCCGCGAGATGCAACTGGACGGATTCATCTTGCCCAAGGCCAACGCCCTGGAGGCTGCTGTCGTCAACAACCTGAACATCTACGGCGTGGACAATATCCATCAAGTCATCGCATTTCTCAACGGTGATATGGACCTGCCCACCACCGATGTGGACACCCGTGCCGAGTTTGCCAGGGCACAGGGACAATTCCCCTACGACTTTGCTGAGGTTCGTGGACAAGAGAACGTCAAACGCGCCTTTGAGGTGGCATGCGCCGGCGGGCACAACATCTTGCTTGTGGGCAGTCCTGGCTCGGGCAAGTCGATGATGGCCAAGCGGTTGCCCAGCATCTTGCCGCCACTCACGCTGAGTGAGGCACTGGAGACAACCAAGATACATAGCGTGGCGGGCAAACTGCCCACAGGCACCACGCTGATGACGCAACGGCCCTTCCGCTCGCCCCACCACACTATCTCGCCAGTGGCTCTGGTGGGTGGCGGCCAATATCCCACGCCTGGAGAGATCTCGCTGGCACACAACGGCGTACTCTTTCTGGACGAATTGCCCGAGTTCCCACGCTCGGTGCTAGAGGTGATGCGGCAGCCGCTCGAAGACCGCGTGATTTCGATTTCACGGGCCCGTTATGCCACCGAGTACCCAGCCTCGTTCATGCTCGTGGCATCGATGAACCCCTGCCCATGTGGGTACTACGGCCATCCCAAGAAACAGTGCATCTGCACCGACTACCAGCGCTCGCACTACATGAGCAAGATCAGCGGGCCGCTGCTCGACCGCATCGACTTGCAGATTGAGGTGCAGCCCGTCGACTTCGACCAGATGGCGAGCAAGGCTGATGGCGAGTCGAGCGCGACCATCCGCCAGCGCGTCATCGCTGCCCGCGACATCCAGGCACAGCGATTCAAGGACGAGAAGGGCATCTACTGCAACGCCCAGATGACCTCGGCGCTGCTCCACAAGTATGCCGAACCCGATGCCGCCGGCCTCGACAAACTGCGCGACGCCATGGAACGCATGAACATGAGTGCAAGGGCCTACGACCGCATCCTCAAAGTCGCCCGCACCATCGCCGACCTTGAGCAGAATCCCCACGTCGAGCAGCACCACATCATGGAGGCCATCGGCTACCGCAACCTCGACCGCACCGGCTACTTCACCTCCCAGCCCATGCTGTAATCAGCAAACATGCAACCCGTTTTCTCATCAAATATTGCAAAATTGCACTATAGTTGTGCAAAATTTGCGATATTTTGCACTATAATTGTGCAAATTTTATTACCTTTGCACTCTAATCAATAAAAAACTATGGATACCTCTCTTGTTGAATATATGGAAGGCCAGTTGAAACAGGTAACCTCATCGTTTCACCGCTATATGTACGATCGAGTTAGTTGGAATGCTCGAATGTTCGGCCTTGTTGGACCACGTGGCGTCGGGAAGTCTACAATGATTCTACAGTATATCAAAGAGAACAGGCACTCAAGGCACATGCTCTATGTGGGAGCCGATCATTTGTATTTCTCAACACATACACTTGTCCAGACAGTCAGCGAATTTGCTAAAGAAGGAGGTGGGCAGATTTTCATAGACGAGATTCACAAATATGAAAATTGGTCGCGAGAACTGAAACAAATATATGATTCTTATCCCGACGTGATGGTGGTCTTCACTGGTTCATCAGTACTTGATATATACAAAGGTTTTGCCGACTTGAGTCGTCGCGCTCCCATTTACAATATGCAAGGATTGTCGTTCAGAGAATATCTCCATCTGTTTCATGGCATTGAGGTTCCAGTCTATACGCTCGATGAAGTGCTCAGCCTGAAGGCTACGCTCCCTGCCATTGACCACCCTCTGCCTCTTTTTCGCGACTATCTCAAGAGAGGATACTATCCGTTTGCTGATGAGACTGACTTTGAAATTCGACTTCAACAGGTCATCAACCAAACCATGGAAGTCGATATTCCGCAATATGCCAACATGACTGCCTCGACAGGACGTAAACTAAAGAGACTTTTAGCCGTCATTGCTCGTAGTGTTCCGTTTAAGCCCGTCATGGACACACTGGCCAGTGCCGTAGGGGTGAGCCGTAACGTGCTACCTGATTATTTCATGTATATGGAACAAGCTGGCATGATAGGACAACTTCGCGATGATACAGGCGGCATCAGAGGCATTGGCAAGGTTGAGAAAGTCTACCTAGACAATACGAGTATTGCCTATTTGCTGGGTCGTGAGGCGACAGAGATTGGTAACATTCGCGAAACATTCTTCTACAATCAGATGCGGGTTACAACCGATGTCATTGCTTCCAGAATCAGTGACTTTGAGATTGACGGTAAGACTTTCGAGGTTGGCGGAAGGAATAAAGGGAAGAAACAAGTATCACATGTCAGTGAAGGCTATGTCGTAAAAGATGACATTGAATTTGGAACAGCTGACACCATCCCCCTTTGGGCATTCGGGCTAACCTACTGACTCGACCGCACCGGCTACTTCACCTCCCAGCCCCTGCTGTAATAACTGCAGCACCAGTTGGGAGGAGACAATGGGGCACAGTTGAATAAAAAATGAAGCACTCTCCCCGGTGCTTCATTTTTTATTTGTTGCGGTCGATGATGTAGCGGAAGATGAGTCGCAGCGATTCAACATCGTCGCTGGGGTTGAAGATGTCGAGCAGGGCATCGGCCTCTCGGCGCAGACGCTGCATGGTCTGATAGGCATAGTCGATGCCGCCGGCACGCTTGGCCCACTCGACCAGCGTGTCGATGTCGCTGCTTTCAAGCAACTCCTTGTGTACCAATGCCTGCATTTGGGCATGCTCGGGCAGGTCGGTGCGGCCGAGTGCATAGATCAGCGGCAGTGTGATCTTGCCTTCGCGCAGGTCGTTGCCCGTGGGCTTGCCCACGTTGGTGTCGTCATAGTAGTCAAAGGTGTCATCCTTGATCTGGAACGCCAAGCCCAGCAAGCGGGCATAGCGACATAGTGCATCTATCTGTTCAGCCGAGCCATTGTTGACATAGCCGCCCACCGCCACACAACTCTCAAAGAGCGAGGCAGTCTTCTTGCCGATGATGGTCAAGTAGGTGGCCTCGTCGATGTTGTGCTTGCGCGCGTTGTCATACTGGTTGATCTCGCCCAGCGACAAGTCGCCACCCATCTGTGCCAACGACTCAAGCACACGGGCATCCTGGGCCTTGACCGCACAGCGCAGCGCACCGGTGACAAAGAAGTCGCCCACCAGCACCGCCACATGGTTGCTCCACACACTGCTGATGGTCTCGACACCACGGCGCTGCTTGGCCTGGTCGATGACATCGTCATGAATGAGCGAGGCATTGTGCAGCATCTCGATGGCAGCACCGGCATAGAGCACGCGCTCGTTCACACCACCAAAGATGCGGCCAGCCAGCAAGGTCAGCATGGGTCGCAGTTGCTTGCCCTTGGTGGCAAGATAGCGCGACACGATCGAGTTCATCAGTGCTGTGTCGCTGCGCAGTGTTTCCTCGATAATGCCATTGAGCCGCCGCAAGTCGTCGGCCAGCAAATCGCGTATGTCGTCCAGATTTATCATTTGACGTGACAAAATTAGTCATAATTTACCGACTTCAGCGAAAAAAATCGGCAAATATTTCCCAAATTGGGCAAAAACACCTAATTTTATCGTGTTTTTCTAAAACTGACCCACCATGCAAGAGAAAAAATTGCTCCTTCTGGATGCCTATGCGCTTATCTTCCGCGCCTTCTATGCGATGATTCGCAACCCCCGCATCACCAGCACCGGCATCGACACATCGGCCGTGTTCGGCTTTGTCAACATGCTGCAAGACCTGCTCAAGCGCGAGCAACCCTCGCACATCGCCGTGTGCTTTGACCCAGGCGGCAAGACATTCCGTCACGAGGCATATCCCGAATACAAAGCCAACCGCGACAAGACACCCGAGGGCATCCTCACCGCTGTGCCCTATATCAAGCGCATCCTTGAGGCCTATCACATACCCGTCATCGTGGTCGACGGATATGAGGCCGACGATGTCATCGGCACCATGGCGCACCTGGCACAGGAGCACGACTTCTTCACCTACATGGTCACGGGCGACAAGGACTTTGCACAACTGGTCACCGACCAGGTCAAACTTTATAATCCCGCCAAGGGCGAGATACTGGGTGTGCAGGAGGTCAAGGATAAATATAATCTGCAAGACCCCCTGCAAGTCATTGACCTGCTGGGACTCATGGGCGACACTGCCGACAACATTCCCGGTTGCCCCGGCGTGGGACCCAAGAAGGCCGAGTCACTCATCAGCCAGTTTGGCTCAATCGAGAACATGCTCGAACACACCGACCAACTCAAAGGCGCCCTCAAGGCCAATGTCGAAGCCAACGTCGAGCAAATACGCCAGAGTAAGTGGCTGGCCACCATCAAGACCGATGTACCCATCCGCTGGGACGAAGGTGCACTGCGTCGCGAGCCTGCCGACCTGGATGCACTGCGACAAGTGTTCAACGAACTGGAATTTCGCACCCTCACAGCCCGCATCATCGACCAGGGCGAGGCAAACGTGGGACTCGATGCCCACGCACAGCGCACCGTCACCAGCGCACCATCACCAAGCCCTGCGGCTCAACCAGGCGAGCAACTCTCGCTCTTCGACATCCCCAATGTGGCAATGGATCATGCACAAGGCAGTGACACGACACGCCAGCCCGATTCTCAATTCAAGGCAGACGATTCTCAATTCTCAATTCACAATTCTCAATTACAATTAGTGAGCGACAGCAATCAGGCCGAGGAATTGATCAAGCGGCTCATGATGCAACCCCAGGTGGCCGTACATCTGGTGAGCATGGGCGACGAGGCCATGCGGGCAACCATGGTGGGCATGGCCCTGTGCGCCTCGCCAGCCGAAGCCTACTATCTGCCGATGGACGGCATGGGATTCATGTTGCAGGCCATCGAACCGCTGTTCACCAGCCAGGCCCGCATCATCTGCAACGACGTCAAGCGACTGATGGTCATGCTCGATGTGGCGGGAGTGAAGATGACCACACCCTACTACGACACTGCTGTGGCACACTATCTGCTGCAACCCGAGCGCACACACACCACCGCCGACATCGCTACCGAACTGCTCAACTACCAGACTACACCCGTCGAGAAGGTACTCGGGGCTAAGGGTAGGGGACAATTCAAGTTCAATCAGGTCACTGCCGACAAGGTCACACACTGGGCATGTGAGCAGGCACTGGTCACACTGGCGTTGCCCGACGTGCTTGACCAACGCCTAGCCGACGAGGGATTGAGCCACCTGCTCACCGACATCGAATTGCCGCTCATCCGCGTGCTGGCAAGCATGGAACTGGCTGGCGCACGCATCGACGTGAAGGCACTGCACGACTACTCCATAACCCTGACGCAGCAAATGAATGCGCTGGAGCAAGAATGCCACCAACTGGCAGGACAGGAGTTCAACACTGCCTCACCCATGCAGGTGGGAGAAATCTTGTTTGACAAACTGCAACTGGACCCCAAGGCCAAGAAAACCAAGACAGGGCAGTACAGCACAACCGAGGAAATCCTGCTCAAGTTGCGCGACCGACACCCGCTGGTGGGCAAAATACTGGAATTGCGCGGCATACGCAAACTACTCAACACCTATGTCGATGCATTGCCACAACTCATCAACCCACGCACGGGACGCATCCACACCACCTACAACCAGACGGTCACTGCCACCGGACGACTGTCGAGCACCAATCCCAACTTGCAGAACATACCCGTGCGCAACGATGAGGGTCGCGAGATACGCCGTGCGTTCATCCCAGCCGACGGCAACGTGTTCTTCAGTGCCGACTACTCGCAGATTGAACTGCGACTGGTGGCCGACCTCAGTGGCGACCCGACGATGCTCGATGCCTTTGACCACGACCACGACATCCATGCCATCACCGCCGCGCGCATCTATCACGAGACACTCGACCAGGTCACCCCCGACCAGCGCCGCAAGGCCAAGACAGCCAACTTCGGTATCCTCTACGGCATCTCTGCATTCGGTCTGGCCGAGCGGCTCAATATTCCACGCAGCGAGGCCAAGATGCTGATTGACGGATACTTCGACACCTTCCCCGGCGTGCGCGACTACATCGACCGCAGTGTGGCACAAGCCCGCGAGCGAGGCTACGTCACCACACTGGACGGTCGCCGACGCATGCTGCCCGACATCAACTCGCGCAACGCTGTGGTGCGCAGTTTCAGCGAGCGCAACGCCGTCAACGCCCCCATCCAGGGCACAGCGGCCGACATCATCAAGCGCGCTATGATCGCTATACACCGCCGCTTTGAGCAAGAGGGCATCCAGTCAAAGATGATACTGCAAGTGCACGACGAGTTAAACTTCGATGTCATCCCATCAGAACTCGACCGCGTGCGACACATTGTCATCGAGGAGATGGAAAACGCCTATCACGGCCGCGTGCGCCTCACCGCCAGCCACGCCGCCGCCACCAACTGGCTCGACGCCCACTAGCCAACATCCCTGTGGGTTGTTTAAACCAAAGTGAAAAAAAGGAGTCAAAAAAAATGTACAATGGGTAATTTATTCTTACCTTTGTCGTTCGGATAGTAAACTCTAAACAGAAAAGACAATGAAAAAAACATTATTAGCCCTGGCCCTGGGCGCCCTGATGGCAATGGGCACACAAGCACAGACCGCCGTCACCATTACCGAACCGGTGACACACCAGACAGTGGAACAGCAAAAGCAGGCTGCCAAACAGGCTGCCAAGCAAGCCGAAGAACTGAAGAAGCAGGCCGAAGTTGCCAAGAAGCAAGCCGAAGAAGCCAAGAAACAGGCCAAGGCTGCCAAGGAACAGGCCAAGAAGGCGAAAGAGGCCGAAAAGCAGGCTAAGAAAGCCGAAAAAGAGGCCAAGAAGCAGGAAAAGATCCAGAAGCAACGCCAGGATGCACAGAAGAAAATTGAGAAAGAAAACAAGAACATCGAGAAGGCACAGAGAGAACTCCTCAAGGCGCAACAAGAGGTTCAAGACCCCGACCTGCAGAAGCAAGCCAAAGCACTGAAAAAAATAGACAAACTCAACAAGAAGATTGAGAAGGCTAAACAAAACATCGAGAAGGCCCGAAAGAAACTCTGACCACTCGTGACATGTATAAGGAGCCCCCTAAAGGGGAGACTACAAAGCGGCAACCACAACAGTAGTCCCCCCTTTAGGGGGTTAGTGGGCTTAAATATCTAAAAAAATGTCGTAAATTTGCAGCGTGAAATTCAAGAACATACTCAATCACGCACTCTATGGGGCACTGTATGGCACATGGTACTTGCTGTCGCTGCTGCCCATGTGGCTACATTATCTGCTTGCCGATGCATTGTATATCCTCATTGCCAAGTTGTTGCGCTATCGCCGACGCGTCATCGACAAGAACCTGACCAACGCCTTTCCCGAACTGACAACCGAACAACGCAATCACATCAAGCGTGAGTACTACCACTTCTTCTGCGACTACATTGCCGAGACTGTCAAGTTTGCCACCATGAGCCGGCGCAACATCCATCGCCGCATGGTCTTTAAAGGCATTGACCAAGTGATCGACATTCTCAAGAGCGGACAGAGCGTGGCTCTGATGCTGGGACACTATGGCAACTGGGAGATGATCACCGCCATCCGTGAGCCTGTAGGCAATCTGGACTGCGGTTACGGACATATCTATCACCCACTGGAAAACGAGGTGATGGACCGCCTGTTCCTCACCTTCCGCAACCGCATGGGCAGCGAGTCCATCCCCATGCGCGAGACGCTGCGATGGCTCTTGAAACACCAACAAGAGGGTCGTCCCACTCTGGTGGGCTACATCAGCGACCAGGTGCCCACGTGGCAGAACATCCACCACTGGGTCACGTTCTTCAACCAGGACACCCCCGTGTTCACCGGTGTGGAGCGCATTGCCCGCAAACTCAACCAGGCGGTTGTCTACGTTGATGTCAAGTGTGTCAAGCGTGGATACTATGAGGCCGACTTGCAACTCATCACCCGCGATCCCAACTCGCTACCCCAAATGGCCATCACCGACGAGTACTACCGCCGCATGGAGGCCACCATACGCCGCGCACCACAGTACTGGTTGTGGAGCCACAACCGCTGGAAACGCACCCGCGAGGAGTTTGACCGACGCTTCGAGGTAAAGAACGGACGCGTGGTCGAACGCAAACAAGCTGAATCATGAAACGCATCTCATCGACACTGTTGGCACCCATCTGGGCTGTGGTGGTCAACTTAGCCTTGGTCTACGTCACCTATGCGGTGGCGCGGCTGGCCTTTCTGAGCCTCAACTGGAAACTCCTGTCGCCGGCCCTGCAGACCAATGTGGCCGACCTGGTGATGGGCAGTCTGGTGTTCGACACATCGGCCATCATCTACACCAACATCCTGTGGATCGTGCTCATGCTGCTGCCCCTGCACATCAAGGAGCGACCCGCCTATCACCGCACACTCAAGTGGATATTTGTCATCGTCAACTCGCTGGCATTTGTCATCAATGTCGCCGATGCGGTCTACTTCCCCTTCACGATGCGACGCACCACCAGCACAGTGATGGGCGAATTTTCACACGAGAGCAACCTAGCAGGCATCATCATGGGCGAGACTCTCAGCCATTGGTATTTGGTGCTACTGGGTGCCGTGGTCATTTGGGCCTTATGGCGATTATATCAACAACCCCGACTGAACTACCGTCACCTCAATTGGGTCAAATATGACTTGACAATGCTAGCTGCCTTGTTGGTGACAGGTCCGCTGTGTGTGGCAGGCATGCGTGGCGGCTTCACCACAGCCGTGCGGCCCATCACCGTGAGCAACGCCAACCAGTATGTCACACGCCCCATGGATGCTGCCCTGGTGCTCAACACACCCTTCTCGCTGCTGCGCACCATCGGTAAGGATGTGTTCCGCGTTCCCAACTACTACACCGACCAGGCACAACTCGAAGCCATCTATTCACCCATACATCAGCCCAACGACTCAGTCCCATTCAACAAGAAGAATGTGGTGGTGCTGATTGTCGAGAGCTTCGGACGCGAATACATCGGAGCCTATAATTGCAACATAGAAAAGACATCTTATGGCTACACACCTCACATCGATTCGCTCATCAGCAAGAGTCTGACGTTCACGCACACCTATTGCAACGGGCGCAAGAGCATTGACGGCATGCCATCGATATTGTCCAGCATACCCATGTTTGTCGAGCCATTCTTTGTCACGCCCGCATCGATGAATCACGTGAGCGGCATTGCCCGCATGCTGGGCGATGAGGGTTACCAGACTGCATTCTTCCACGGTGCCCAAAACGGCAGCATGGGATTCCAGGCATTTGCCCGCAGCACGGGATTTCAGGCCTACTATGGTCGCACCGAGTTTAACCAGGACAAGCGCTTCGACGGTGACAAAGACTTCGATGGCACCTGGGCCATCTGGGACGAGCCGTTTTTGCAATTCTATTGCGCCAAGATGAATGAGATGCACGAGCCCTTCATGACCGCCGTGTTCACCGCCTCGTCGCATCACCCCTTTGTCATCCCTCAAGAGTACAAAGACATCTTCCCCGAGGGGCCACTGCCCATACACAAGTGCATCCGCTACACCGACATGGCGCTGGGCCGCTTCTTTGAACAAGCCAGCCGCCAACCGTGGTTTAAAAACACTATCTTTGTTCTCACCAGCGACCACACCAACATGAGTAATCACCCCGAGTATCAGACCGACTTGGGTGGATTTGCCTCGCCCATCATCATCTATGACCCCAGTGGTGAGTTGATCCAACCTGGCATGGAAAATAAAGTGGCGCAACAAATCGACATCCTGCCTACACTCATGTCATTGCTGGGCTACCCAAAACCCTACATAGCCTTCGGTAAAGATGTGCTCAACACGCCTGTCCAAGAAACATGGGCTGTGAACTATCTCAACGGCATCTACCAACTGGTGCAAGGCGGCTGTATATTGCAGTTTGACGGCAACAAAACCACAGGATTCTATCTGCTGGATGACCGCTTGATGAAACACAATCTCATGGGCACCATGCCCGAGCAACAAGCCAGAATGGAACAATTCCTGAAGGCCATCATCCAGCAATACATGCAACGCATGACCCAAGACCAGTTAGTAATTAAGAATTAATCATTTAGAATTAAGACGATCATCATGGATTTAAATAATACAATTGATGTGGACGAGCGCGGTGAGCGCGGGCGCAACAATTTTCTTACCGGGCTGAACTGCGCCCAGAGCGTGGTTGCGGCGTTTGCCGACCTGTTTCCTGATGCCGACATTGACACCGCCATGCGCATGGCTGCCTCGTTCGGTGGTGGCATGGGACGCCTTCGACTCACCTGCGGTGCTGTGTCGGGCCTTGCCATGCTAGCCGGCCTAGAATGCGGAGCCGCCACTGGCGACCTGGATGCCCGCGCACGCAACTATGCCCTGGTGCAAGAATTAGCAGCCCAATTCAAGGCGCATAATGACTCACTCATCTGCGCTGAGTTGTTGGGATTGCGCAGCGGCCAAATTGACCCACCTCGACCCAGCGAGCGCACTACCGAGTACTACCGCTCACGCCCATGTCCTGTGCTCATAGCATGTGCCTGCCGCATATACGCCCAACATCGGCTACAGCAAACATAAAATAACCCCAACACTGCAGTTCACAATGTTGGGGTTATTAACCAAACATTCACTAATTTCCTTTATTTGAGGAGAGCCTGGATGTCGGCCTCGATGGCCTTGATGTCATGAGTGGGCTCGTAACGAGCGATGACTTCGCCCTGCTGATTCACCAAGAACTTGGTGAAGTTCCACTTGATGTCGGGCTTGCTGGCGTAGTCAGCATCGGCCTTGAGCATCATGTCGTGGAGCAACTTGCCAATCTTGTGATTCAAGTCAAAACCAGCAAACCCCTTCTGCGCCTTGAGATAGGTAAACAGTGGCGACTCGTTCTCGCCGTTGACCTCAATCTTGCGGAACTGCGGGAACTCAGTACCATAGTTCAACTGGCAGAACTCATGAATTTCATCCTCGGTACCAGGTGCCTGCTGGCCAAACTGGTTGCACGGGAAGTCAAGAATTTCTAATCCACTATCCTTGTAGGCTTTGTAGAGAGCCTCAAGTTCCTCGTATTGCGGCGTGAAGCCACAACGCGTAGCAGTGTTGACGATGAGCAAAACCTTGCCCTTATACTCAGCTAACGACACATCGTTGCCCTTGCGGTCCTTAACCGTAAAATCATATACATTCTGTGCCATGACAGTGGTTGATAAAAGTGTTATTAAAACTAATGTAATTACTTGTTTCATTAATACCAATAAATGTTTTCTAAATTTATAATTAAGAATTAAGACTGCCCTGGTTGTAGGGTAGAGCAGTGAATTCTTAATTCTTAATAAAATCTTATTTAATAATTCCCAACTGGCGACTGATGTCCAGCATGCGCTCGATGGGACGGACAGCACGCTCGGCAATGTCCTTATCGACCTCGATGGTGGGTTGCATGTAAAGCAATGAGTTGTAGAGTTTCTCCAGTGTGATGAGTTTCATGTAGTTGCACTCGTTGCAAGCACACGTACCATCCTCGGGCGGAGCCGGAATGAACGTCTTGTCGGGACACTGACGCTGCATCTGGAAGAGGATGCCACTCTCGGTGCATACAATGAACTCGTGCGCCTCATCGGCAACGGCAAAGTTGAGCAAGGCTTGTGTACTGCCCACCTTGTCGGCCACCAGACGAATGGGCTTGGGACACTCGGGGTGCACCAACACCTTGGCTTCGGGATGCTGTTTGCGCAGATCCATCAACTTCTGCACCGAGAACTGCTCATGCACGTGGCATGCGCCATCCCACAGCAGCATTTTGCGGCCTGTGATGCTGTTGATGTAGTTGCCCAGATTGCGGTCAGGACCGAAGATGATGGGCTCATCTTCGGGCAGACTCTCAACAATCTGCTTGGCATTCGACGAGGTCACCACCACATCGGTCACCGCCTTGACGGCAGCGCTGGTGTTGACATAACTCACCACCGTGTGTCCGGGATGAGCCTTGACATAAGCCTCAAACTCGTCGGCCGGACAACTGTCGGCCAACGAACAGCCCGCACTCAAGTCAGGCACAATCACCGTCTTGTCGGGGCACAGGATCTTGGCCGTCTCGCCCATGAAATGAACTCCGCACAGTACAATGACATCGGCATCAGTCTTCGCTGCCAATTGAGCCAGTGCCAGACTGTCACCGATGTGGTCGGCCAATTCTTGTATTTCGGGACGCTGGTAATAGTGCGCCATGATCACAGCATTGCGCTCCTGCTTCAGCCTCAATATCTCACTGCGCAAGTCCAGTTTAGGGTCGATGGGAGCATCGACATAACCTTTGTCAACATTCATATTATTATTTATTTATTTTTTATTTTTAAAAAGAACTTTTTATTAGAGTTAGTAGTCATGTTAATTGTGACAATAACTTTTGGGTCAATTGCTTGCACATTTAGTTATTGTATTGCGATTGGTTACAATCAACATCTCTATTAACAACCTAAAATGCTGATTATTTGATAAATAATTGATTTATTAACAACGTGTTTACAACCTGCAAAGTTAATAAAAAGTCCTTATATAGGTTGCTAATAACCCAAAAAAAGTGTGCAAAAATGATGCCAATATTTTAGTGCCAATTTTTTTGGCAATGTTGCAGTTTTGTTTATACCCAGATTGTGATGAATTGTGCAAATCGTTTTTTCATTTTTTCTTGTCAAGTTATCAACAACTATTCACAGCGTTATTGACAACCTTGTGAAAGGGGAGAGGGATCAAGGCAATAAAGACACAAAGACAGATATTTATCAGACAAAAATAGATAGACATAAGAACAAGAGAACTAAATCAGAGCATTTGGTAGTTTAATTTTAAGAACAGAAGATTTTCTCCATGAATTTAAAAAAATTTTTGTTCGTGTGATTTAGTTTTTTTCGATGTTTATTTTCATAGACAGAAGAACCTGTAGTTAATTGAAAATTGAGAATTGAAAATTATGTTCGTCTTCAGTTTGTTTGAGTTTGTTGTTTAATAGGTAGACATAAGAACACAAGAACAATATCAGAGCACTGCGTGGTTTGGTTTAAGAAAAGAATTTTAAAGAATACCAAGCCCTATGCTTGCACCGTTCAAAAGTCAAACATAGGGCTTGTTTTTAATCTGCAAGATAGGACAATCTGGAAGAATCAGCCCTATCTGCATGCCTAAATAGTCATCGGTGTGAGAGTCACCCGCAGCGCGTCACTTGACCACGACCTTGGCAGTCTGTATGCCAGCAGGGGTGGACAGCTGCACGAGGTAGACACCGGCGGCTAGTGATGCTGTCGAGACCTCGGTTGTGCCCTGCGTGACCACGTGGTTGATGACAACGTGCCCGGCCATGTCGATGACACTGAGCATGCCGTCGGCAGGCAAAGCGACACGCAGCGACGGGCCGCTCTGCTCAATTAGCATCGATCGCTCCTTACCATGCACGTTGCCGATAGCTGAGAAGTGCTGTGCGAAATCTGCACCTTTGTAGAGCACATTTCCATCCAAATCAGTGAGTTTGATAAGGCCTATCGGCGAGGAACTATAACCCGTCGTCAATATAACGAATGGCGAGAACAACAGTCCGGAATGTATTCCATCAACTCCAATACCTTCTACAAAATCACAATCGTAAGTTCCCTCTGTTGATAAATGATATTTTTTTGCCGGCATTCCATTCACCTCAACCTCGGATGTTGACTCAATCACAGCATACATTTTTTCAGCAAAGTTGGACATATCGCTGAAGTCATAGACCACGATTTCTCCATTGTCTTCAAAAAACTCTCCTGGGATTTCAGGCGTAAAGGTGTTACCAATGGTGTCTAGAACCTGATGTCGAGGTTGTGTGAACATGACTTTTCCATTCTCTTCGCGAGCATAATATACTGGAACCGCACTGTCAGGCAAAGTCTCTGAATCAAATAAAAAACACTTTTTGTATTGTACTCCACTAATGAGAGTGTCTCCCTTGAATTGCACCTTTAAATCCTTGGTATAACCTCCCACTGATATGTCTTCAAAAATACAGTAACAGTAGTGCCACACCACTCCCTCACGCACTAGGGGTTGATACACAGCCTCCTGTGCCTGCATCGCGACGCTGCCCAGCAACATCGCCAGCATGATTGTCAGTATTTTTTTCATCACTCTAAGATTTTAAAAGTTAAACATGCTGCAAAGTTATTTATTTTCGGGCAAAAAATTTGATTTTTTGCCCGAAAATAAATAAAAGATTAATAATCGCTTTGTATCACCTAGAATAACACACCATTCTCGTCATTGAAACACGGTGCAAGAACCATTTTGTCCATAATCATCCTGATGAGGTTGAATCCTTGGTTTTATCGAGATTAATGAGTCTTCCTCAACAAGATAATAAAAATCAGACTCATCCATTACTCTAGACTTTTTCTCGCACAAAAAACTAGGGGAACTATATACCTGTTGTCCTCAGTAGATAAAATAGGTTTGTTAATCGCATAGAATATTGTCGCCGGAGGCGACAATTTAAGTAACCGAGGGTGGAGCGAAGCGACACCTTCGGCTACTGCTAAACAAACTACCTCGCTGAAAGCGAGCATTTGGTTGCGCTACATGGTGCTCGCTTTCAGCGAGGATAATTGACAGCATTCTATCCGAGGGTGGAACGTAGTGACACCCTCGGTTATTCAAATCAATCGCTTTCAGCGATATTACAGTAATCGGGGACAACAGGTATATAGTTCCTTAAATATTATTCATCTGATTGAACGTAACTGTTGTGGGTATATAGTCACCTATATTAATAGTTTTCTAAAAAAGGGCGAGCATTTCGATTTGACCGTATTTCAAAGATAGGATGGAGTTTTGTTCCTCGAGCAAGAAAATACACACAATATAAAGGCATTCGCGAAGTCTTTAAATCCCATTCTGCAACAACAACAGTTATTTCTTGCCCAGCACCTATATCCTTCTCTAATATATCAAATAATTCTGTATCCCTTTGAATTGTATTAGGCATCCATCCCTCGCCGGGAGAAAATAGGAATACCTCCGTTTTTTCCGGAATGCCATACAGTTCTATGAGTTCTTTGTATTTGGTGGTATAAGGTGTAGAAACCACCTTGGCGACAAATCCATCCACATAAGCACAGTTTGTATTCTGTTTGATATGGATTGACAGATCCTTTTCAATTGTTTTCCATGAAAAAAACGAATAGGCATAATGGAATATGCCCCCAAAAATGATTGCCAAAATGGCAATTTTAAAAAGCGTATTCTTCATTATTATTCCGATAATAAAAACCAGCAAAAGTCACAAAGTTTCCGCCTATAAGGACTGAGTATAATTTTAAACGAGACAATGAATGGCTATAAGTATCAAAGTCACTAATCAACAAATAGCCTTCATACTTGCATGCATGCAAGGCATCAGTAATCTGTTTGGTAAAAATATCATCGCCCACATCAAAAGAATTGTCAAAAGCAATCAGTTCCTCGTTACGAGTAAACTTAATAACATTATTGATCGAAAATGAGCTGTATTTTATGGGGCATTCAATCTGCACCAAAGTATCGTAGTATTCGAGTCCCTGAAGTTGCAACGTATCTGCAATTTGTTCTATTTTTGCGGTATGTCCAGTACAACCTAGCAAGGGACATATTAAAAACGAACACATTAGAATTATGATATATCTCATTGTCATTCTCTTGAATATGGAAACATGTGAGTTAGAGGCTTGTGATGGACTGGATGATGTGGGAGGTGGAGTCGGTGAGGATAATCGTGGGGGTGCGCTCGATGGCGATGCTCTGCAGCATGGCATCCATCATGCCACCGGGTGCCCACCAGTGTGTCCATGATGTGGAAGTTTGCTTGATGTTGTGTGTCCACTGTGTGGTGTCGGTGTCGACGAGGATGTCGGCAATGATGATATTGTCACCATGGCGACTGGCCATGGCGTGCAGTGAGTCGATGGCTGCCTTGCGGTTAGTGTCATATCGTGACCAGAAGAGCAGTGCGGCGGGCTTTGCATTTAGTTCCAGGTCTTGGATGCCCTTGCCGTGGCGATAGAGGGTGAGCGACCGAATGATGCCTGTGGACTGACGGTGTTGTTCGATGAGGTATTGCAGTGTGCTCACCAGTCGGTCAGGACGAGCGTCGGGTTTGATGGATTGCAGCAATTGCTTGACCTTGTCGTTGCCGTCCAGTTGATTATATTCAGCCACGAGCAACACGGTCGATAGCAGTTGGTCGGGGTGCTGGGCTATGTGTTGTTCAATCTGTCGGTTGATGGCGTTGGTGTCGTGGTTGTCGATGGCTTCTTGGTTCGACTTGCGGAACTTCATCCATTGCTCGGTGACCTTGTTGCCCTTGATGTCGAGTGTGGGCAGTCGCAGGCCATCGCTCTTGACGGTGAGCCGGTCGCCGTTGCGCACCACCATCTGTGCGATGAGTTGCCGTTGTGCGTCCCATATCCACAGGATGGTGTAGTCATCGCTTGAGCCTTTGAAGGTGAGTTGATTGCCTTGTGCCACCATCATGCGCTCGGTGACCAACCCCTGGTTGCCCATATAGCAGATGGTGACCATGTTGTCGGGGGTGCCATCGAGTTGTGCGTTGATGGTGAAGTCGCTGTCGGTGCAACCGGTTGCCAGGCACATGAGGCCCACCAGGCAGGTCGTTAGAATGATTTGTTTGACTGATTGAATCATATTGAGGTTTTTCACTTTTTGGGTTTGAGTTGAAATCCCACCTTGACGTCGCTATAATTCTCACTCAAGAAGGCGAGTGCCTTGAGCGTGTCGCTGCTGCTCAAGCCGCTGAGCAGTCGCATGAGTGTGAGCAGACGGTCGGTGTCGAAGCACAAGTGCAGATTCTTGCCGTCACGACGCACCAGTGCCGTGATCGACATCATGTGCCACTTGAGCGTGATGCTGCCCTTGGTGGGGCTGTAACTGTAGTCTCCGCTCATGCCCTTGCCGGCGATGGTCATGATCCATCGACCGTCTTCGGTGAGGGTGAGCGAGTCCCATCGTTTGTTGATCTTGAGTTTCTTGAAAGCTTTGCCCAGTTTGCTCTTGAGCTTGCTCTGGGCCAGTGGTTTGCCCAGTTTGCCAATGAAACTGGTGCCCTGCGCCTGCACGCTGGGTTTGTCATACTGCCATGTGCCGGCAATCAGTCGGTTGGCCTCGATGCGGTCTTGCTCGATGTCCTCGTCGGTGAGTGTGAACACCGAGTCGGGGCTGAAGAGCGTGTGGGTCACATCTTGTGCTGCCACAGTTGCACAACCCACTATCATCGCCCATGCTGCCATGAGGCTAATTATTGTCCATCTTGCCATCGCTGTCGACATATTTCTTGTACCACGCTTTCTCGTCGAGTAGTTCGCCCTCATAGTATTGCTGCATGTTGTCGATGTACCAGTCGCCACGCTCAAAGACCAGTGGCAGAATCAGCAGTGTAATCACGTTGTCGGAACCGGGTATGTGGGGGATGATGTTGACCCGTGCCAGGGCTGTTGTGGCGGTGATGTCCTCGATACTGACAATGCGCATGGTGGCATAGGTCCAATCTTGTCCCTGAATCCAGTGGTCACTGTCGATGACGAGATCGTCGATGCGTTCGGCTATCTGCATGGCCTTGTCTTGCAACCGGTTGTACTCAAGCGACATGAACTTGCGATCGAGTGCTAACAAGTCATGATCGTCTTCATTCAACGCCTCGTTGAAGATGTTGGTCAGTCGCTGGCTGATGTATTGCTCGGTCAGTTTATTGTGGTTGCTGGCTATGTTCTGCTCTTGGGGTTGCTGTGCGGCATTGTTGTTGACAGTGGTACCCGTGCAACTGGCCGTTGCCAGAATGCAAGCAAACATCAGGTTAATCCATTTCATTTCTTTAACTTTTTAGAAGTCAATAAATCATTGTAGAGATTGGTCATCGTTTGATAGAAAATGTCATAGTTGAGCGTGCGGTCGAAGTCCTCCTGTGCCTGATGCCCCATTTGCAGTCGCTTGTTGGGGTCGTCGAGCAACTGATTGATGGCACTGGCCAACGCCTCGGGGTCGCTGGGCGGCACCAGGATGGCGTTGCGCTGGTCGCTGACATATTCAATCTGTGCACCATTGTTGGTGGTGATATGTGGCTTGCCTTGCATCATATATTCCAGGTTGACGATGCCCAGTGCCTCGGGTTCAACCGATGGCAGCACGCCCATGTCGCACTGCTGGATGATGTGTGCCATGTCTTCCTGGAATCCCATGAGCGACACATTGTTGAGCAGTTGGTTCTCGACGATGAAACTCTTGAGTTGGGTCATGAATTTGGGCTTACCCTCGCCGATGACTGCCAGGTGATACTTGGTCTTGTCGAGTCGTGTGATGGCTTGCAACAAGACGTCGATACCTTTCTCGGGCGTGAGTCGCCCATGGAACATGATGAGTGTTTTCTCGGGTGCAATGTTCAACTTCTGCCGCAGGTTGGGTGCGGGTGATGCCAGAGGGTTCTCCATCACACTGTCGCGGATGATGCAGGCTCGCTCGGGTTTGAAGCCTTTGTCGTGGTTCCTCCATTCGTCATAGGCTCGTTGCGAGACAAACACCATCATGTCGATTGAGCGATAAAGTTTGCGGTAGAGGTAGTTTGTCTTGGGCCTGCAGATGCCATGCACAGTCATGATGACGCGAGTGTTGCGGTTCTCGCTGATGCGGCGTGCCATCACAGCGGCAAATGCATCGCGGAATGTGTGCACATGCACGATGTTGTAGCCCTTGCGCAGCAGGCGCGCCAGTCGTGTGGGACTGTCAATGTCGGTCACACCCTTGAGGGGAAGTATCGAGATGGGTATTTCCAGTCGCCTGAAGTGCAGCAGCACCGGGTCGTTCTTCTTGCACACGACCTCGGCATAGAAGCGTGGGTCGTTGCGCAGCCGCGACACCATCTCGTAGGCATATTCTTCGGGACCACCCCAATATTTGTTGGAAACGACATGAAAGATGTTGATGGTCATAGGTCTTATTCTGGATTTATTGGTGAAGGATAATATTGATCAGTTGGTTGATGTCTGCGATGTCATATATGTCATCGGGGCTCAAATCTTCATACCATGTTGGATGGTCAGAGGCTTTCAACATCTTGTTAATCAAGAAATTGATGTCGGCAATGTCGACCACTCCATCGCGTGTTACATCACCCTTGATGTATGGGCTGAAGCGGGTGCGGTCGAGATAGGGCAAGTGCACGTCGAGCCAGTTGCGGATAAATGCCAGTTCGGCATCAAAGTCCAGTTGGTTGAATGACAAGTCGCTGTCGCCCGACCATCGCGCAGTCTCGCGTGCAATGGCTCCACATTGCTTGAGGTAGTTGATGCGCTTCTCAAATCGGTTGTAGATGCTGTCGGCATCAAGCAGGTCTTTGCGCAGCAGTTGGTAGCGCTCCACAGCCTTGATGCAGAAACTGTCGGGATTGAGTTCATGCAGTCGCAGAAACAAGTTGTTGAAGTAGCCGAGGTTCCTGTCAGGGGCGGCATTGTCGGCGTGCAGCGGTTCGTTACTCCAGTTCTGCCCGACGGTGCAGTCCAGGTCCCAGGCAGCCAGAGTGAGTTTCTTGTCTTGCTGCTTGTCATAGACCGCCCAGTAGATGTTCTTGACCCCATTGTCGATAGCGAGCACTGCGTTGATGAGTATCCAGTAGTCCATGATGACCGGGATGTCAAAGTACTCACCCACATGCTGACGGAACTCCTCGTTGGTGCTGTTGGCGACAAATTTCACCGCATTGCCGAGTGTCGAAAAGTCGGTGCGCAGATAATCGTCGGGGTCGGGATACTTGACTTCAAATCCTCCCCAGGTGTCATTGCTATTGTTATAGCCGTAGAAATAGGTCATGCGACTGATGATATCCGGGATCTTGGACTTCCACAACATGCCGTGGAATTTGCCGCTAGTGACACTATCGGGCTCTTCATATTTGGCCAGTTTCATCTGCTTGCGGTCCATAGCCTCGGTCAGGGCATAAATGCCGGCATAGCGGTCATTGAGCATCACCTCGACCATGTCGCCCCGCACGCCCAACAATGCATTGGGTTCGCGGTCGGCATAGTAGGGTTTCCGGCACAGGTCAAGCCACAGTTCAGTCATCACGCGGTTGCGTATGCGTAGCATGTCGATCTGCCCGGCATCGAGGATCCAACTGTTGTCGTTGCGCAGCCCGAAGAAACGGCGATCCATCTTGCTTGAGTCGCTCGCATTGATAAACTTGATGTGATAGTTGCGCTTGTGGCGGTCGGGCAGATTGGTTGTGGCACCACGATGCTTGACGCGGGCAAGCATGGATTGTGTCGCAGCATTGGGCAATGCGACCTCAATGCTGGTCACCTGATAGTCGTCGTTGAAGTCACCCTGCAAGTGCAGCACGGGCAGGTAGGTGAAGCAAATGGGCAGCGTGACAGGCATTCCGGCAGAGTCAACGGCGGTGAGCAGATACTGGCGGTCGGCCTGGATATTGGTGAATGTCACCAGCGAATTGCTGTCCATGGGCACACCGTCGAGCGCAATGTCACTCCAGCAGGTAGCGCTGTCGGTCGATAGGGTAGTGGTCCAGTCGTGTCCGAACATATATTTTGCCACCGAGCAAAGCCATGTATCAGTGCCACTGTCATAGAAAGCCGAACGGCCACCAAGCTTGATGCTTGTGGCCATTGCTGTGCATGTGAGTATGCTGTAAATCCAAGTCAGGATGATGAGTCGCATAACTAAAAGATTAAATTTTTCCAAGGATGATGTTGACCACGGCATTGATGTCGCTCACATCCAACTTGTCGTCACCATTCATGTCTTCATACCACACCGGGTACTCGCCATTGAGAATCATGATCACCATCTTGTTGACATCTGACACGTCAACCTTGCCGTCGCGGTTAGAGTCGCCCATCAGATAAGGCCTGAAACGCGAATTATCCAAATAAGGCATGCGCTGGTCAATCCAGTTCTCGATATACTGCATCTCGTTGTCAAAGTTGAGTGGCTGCCAAGAGAGGTCGTAAACTCCGCTCCACCGCACAGTCTCGCGGGCGACAGCGCCACATCGACGCAGAGGCTCGAGGCGTGACCTGAACCGATTCTTCAAACTGTCCTCGCTTAGCAGGGTGCCACGCAGCAATTGATAACGCTCCACAGCCTTGACGCAGAAACTGTCGGGATTGAGTTCATGAAGGCGGAGGAACAGTCGGTTGAATGTGCCTAGACTCTTGGTTGGGGAAACGTAGGACTGATAGTGTGACGATGGATTGAGCCAGAACTGCCCGAAGGTGCAGTCTAGGTCCCAAGCGGCCAAGGTGAGTTTCTTGTCTTGCTGCTTGTCATAGACGGCCCAATAGATGTTCTTGATGCCGCTGTCCACACCCAGGATGGCGTTGATGAGTATCCAGTAGTCCATGATGACCGGGATGTCAAAGTACTCACCCACATGCTGACGGAACTCCTCGTTGGTGCTGTTGGCGACAAATCTCACCGCATTGCCTAATGTCGAATAGTCGGTGGGCATGAAATCGTCGGGGTCGGGATACTTGACTTCAAATCCTCCCCAGGTGTCTTTGGTATTGTTATAGCCGTAGAAATAGGTCATGCGCGCAATCACGTCAATAACTTTGGTCTTCCACAACATGCCGTGGAACTTGCCGCTTGTGACACTGTCGGGCTCTTCATACTTGGCCAGCTTCATCTGCTTGCGATCCAGGGCCTCGGTCAACGCAAAAAAGCCATGGTACTTGCCATTGAGAAAAATCTCGACAAAGTCGCCCCGTACACCCAACATGGCATTGGGCTCACGGTCGGCATAGTAGGGTTTGGAAGCCATGTCCATCCACAATTCGGTGGTCACGCGGTTGCGTATGCGCAGCATGTCGATCTGCCCGGCATCGAGCAGCCAACTGTTGTCGTTGCGCAGCCCGAAGAAGCGGCGATCCATCTTGCTAGAGTCGCTCGCGTTGAGAAACTTGATGTGATAATTTCTTTTCTCTCTAGGATCCTTGTTAGTGCTGCCACCACGGTGCTTGACCTTGCTTAACATGGTAATCGGTCCATTGGTCATGGGCATGTTTGCAATGATATGGGTCACTTGATAGTCATCATTGAATGCCCCGTTCAACTCCAGGATGGGCAAGAACGTGAAGCAAATGTTGCCTGTGACAGTGACACTGTCGCCGATGTGTGCCACCAGGGCATATTTGCGGTCACCGGTCACCTGGGTGAAGGTATAGTTTGTGCCCGGCAGCACTGTATCGCCATCGATGGTAATGTCGGTCCATGGCTCGGTGGTGTGGAAAGTGGCCGAATAGTCACTCCCGAAAACCCCCTCCGGGATGCTGCACAGCCAATCGCCCGTCAGGCTGTCACGCACAGCCCTGCGGCTGCCCAGTGTGATCTGTGCCTGGCAAGTCATCGCCATGATGGATATGATAACTGCGACAATGTATTTTGATTTCATAACTATATAACAAAGAAAAACCTCAAATATTATGTATATAAGTGATTTGACTGCATGTCTGGAACTTATAATTAATGCACGATAAATTTCTGACCGTCTCGCACATAGATGCCGGGTGATAGGGTTTGGCCTTCGGGCATGGGTCGGCCCAACAGGTCGTAGATGATACCTGTCGTTGGTAAGGTGTTGTCGGTCACTGTCTCGATGGCCGCTAGGGCAAAGGTGTTGTTATCCAAGAAGTGCAGTCGCCGCCGCAACCAGTCGGCAATATACTGCTTTTCGGCCTCCCAATCCAGAATGTGGCCGCCCAGGTCGCTGTCACCGCTCCAACGGTCACTCTCGCGTGCTGCCGCACCGGCATAGATGAGTCGGTCGATGTGACGGTGATAACGGTTGATGAGCGAGTCGGCGTGCAGTAGCCCTTTGCGCAACTCATGGTAGTGGTCAATCACGTCCTGATGGAAGTCGGCAATGAGCACATTGAGCCGCCCCAACACGTTGTTGGTGATTCTCCATTTGATCTCTGGCCCTACTCGCTCCTGGGGTCGGAATGGCGTGTTGGTCCAGTCTTGCCCGACGGTGCAGTCCAAGTCCCACACAGCCAGGGTGAGTTTGGTGTCCTGCTCACGGTCATAGACCGCCCAGTAGATATTCTTGGATGTGTTGTCGATAGCCAGTAACACTTGCAAGAATATCAAGTAGTCGCGCATCACAGGCAAGTCATAGTAGTCTTTGGCCATGCGGCGCCACAGGTAGTCATAAGCAAATCGTGCAAAGCGCACACCCTCGTGCAGGATAGAGTAGTCGGTGGGGAACACCTCGTCCAGATCGGGATACTTGGTTTCAAAACCATACCAGTTGGGCTGCGTGTTGTCATAGTCGGTTACTCCCGTGAAAGTGGTGCCGTTGGTGTAGTCTACAGCCTTCCATAATTGTCCGTGGATGATGTGGTTGCCGGCACTGTCGGTTTCATACTTGGCGAGCTTCATCTGCTTGCGATCCATGGCCTCGCTCAATGTGTAGATGCCCTCGTACTGTCCGTTGACGATGAGTTCGATGAGCTCGCCCCGCACAGCGCTGCGTGCCTTGGGCTCAAGGTCGGCATAGTAGGGCTTGGCGGCCATGTCAAGCCACAATTCTTGCGCCACATGGTTGCGGATACGGCTCAGGTCGGTTTGTCCGCCATCGAGCATCCAACTATTGTCATCGCGCATGCCCAGCAGTTTGACATTCTGCTTCTCGCCTTGTTCATCCTCGAGTTTGATGTGGAAGTTTCGTTTGTGGCGCCCCTCCATTAGGGTTGTGCGACCACGCCACTTGATGCGTCCTTGCAAGTGCAGGGTCTGTGCGCTGTCGGGATGATGCAGGACGAATGTGCCGTGTTGATATTCGGTGCTCAAGGGTGCCGTCACTTCGAGCAGAGGCAGGCAGGTGAACAATATCTCCATGTCGAGCGTCTCACCTCCCCAGACGTCAGCAGTTATGCGATGTGGAGTGATGCCATCCATAGCTGCGAAGGTAACCGTCGTTCCGTTGGCTGTGATGGGTATACCATCGAGTGTGAAATTGCTCAAATGACTGTATGTATATGCCGTGTCGACAGTCACCAGTGCACTGTGATCGGTACCAAACCAATAGTCAGGAACCGCACACAGGTAGCGTCCTGCCAATCGGTCATGTACAAGGTGGTGTCCGTCAATGAACAACTGGCCATGACAGGAAAGCCCCGCCAACATCAGGATAGATATGTACCAAGCAGCCCTGAGCATGATCGTTATTCGCTCTTAAACAAATCCTTAATGCCGCCTATGGAGCCCATCAGATTGGTGGCTTCGTAGGGGAGATACACGGTCTTAGTCTTGTCGCCGCTAGCCACATCCTCAAGCATGCCGATATACTTCTGCGCCAGCAGGTAGTGAGCCGGGTTGGCACTCTTGCCCACGGCTTCAGTCACCTTGTCGATGGCGATGGCCTCGGCCTCGGCACGACGGATGCGGGCCTGTGCCTCACCCTCGGCGCGCAAGATCTCGGTCTGCTTGTCGGCCTCGGCTTGGTTGATGCGTGCTGTCTTCTGGCCCTCTGACTGCAAGATGGCAGCAGCCTTCTGTCCCTCGCTGGTGAGGATGGTAGCACGCTTGTTGCGCTCGGCCTGCATCTGTTTCTCCATGGCTTGGAGCACGCTCTGCGGCGGTGTGATGTCTTGCAACTCGACGCGGTTGACCTTGATGCCCCACTTGTTGGTGGCATCGTCGAGCACAGCACGCAGTTTGCTGTTGATGGTGTCGCGTGAGGTCAGTGTCTCATCCAACTCCAGTTCGCCGATGATGTTGCGCAGCGTGGTCTGTGTCAACTTCTCGATGGCGTTGGGCAGATTGTTGATCTCATACACAGCCTTGAATGGGTCGACAATCTGGAAGTAGAGCAGTGCGTTGATTTGCATCAAGATGTTGTCCTTGGTGATGACATTCTGCTTGTCGAAGTCGTACACTTGCTCGCGCAGGTCGATTGAACTGGTGTAGACATATCGTCCGCCCGACAGGGTGACGATGGGCTTAGCGCGGTCGATAAACGGGATGATGATATTGATACCGGGCTTGAGCGTAGCGTAGTATTTGCCCAGACGCTCGATAATCTTGGTCTCGCTTTGCGGGATGATGACAAGGCTCATCTTGACCAGCACCAAGGCCAGCACCACGATGACTGCCAGAAAGATGGGAAAAGTAGTCATTATTGTAGAATTTTAGAATGGAGAATTAAGAGTTAATAGTCTCAACAGTGATGATGATGCTCTCGCGGCCCACTACACGCACCGGTGTGCCCTGAGCGATGGCACTGCCGTCGGCCGAGACGGCCTTCCAATCATCGCCATCAATGGCAACACGTCCGTCGCCGCCAGCCACGATGGTCTGGCTCACTCGTCCTTCGCGTCCCAGCAGCGCATCGGCATTACTGGCGCGTTGGGGGTCGTTGCGATGAAAATATTTCAGAGCCACAGGGCGCACAAAGAGCACGCTCAGCACCGATGCCACAGAAAAAATGATGATTTGTGCCGTCAGGCTCAACCCGCACAACGCACACAGCAGCGAAGCTGCCGCACCGATGGCAAAACACATGATGAAGAAGTCGCCCGAGAACAACTCCAAAATCAGACTAACCACAGCAATGATAGCCCACACCTGCCACAGATTTTGGGAGAAATATTCAATCATAGTCAATATATATTAGAAATGAAGTTGTAAAGATATGAATTATATTTGAAATAGTCAAATAATCGAGCATTTTTAACACTTTGCCGTCACCGTGCGAAAGCATCATCGCATGGTGAGGATGGTGGCTCGGTCCAGGGTGATGTGGCGGGCGGCATGACGCACCTGCTCGGGGGTGACGGCGTTGATGCAATCCACCATCTGGTCGAGCGTGGTACACTGCCCATGGCACAGCATGTTGCGGCCCGCAGTCATTGCGGTCCACTCGGCACTGTCGGCCGATAGCAGCAACTGGCCGCAATATTGGCGCTTGGCTGCTTCAAGACGGCGTTCGCTCAGGCAAGTTTCGGCCAAGTCGTGGGTGACATGGTCGATGACTCGCAGACTCGACTTGATGTCGCTGACATCGCAGCCCATGTAGATCTGCATCATGCCGCAGTCGCTCATCAGGCTGATGCTGGACTCGACGGTGTATACATATCCTCGACGCTCTCGCAACTGCACGTTGAGCAGTGAGTTCATCCCGGGCCCACCCAAGATGTTGTTGAGCAGTGACAGGGCGAAGCGCTCGTCACTGTACATGTTGGGCAGGCGTGTGCCCACAACCGTGTGTGCCTGATGCAAGCCTAACTCAACCGTGTGGCGGCTGGGGGTGTTGACCACTGGCACCTCGCGCGGTGCACGTTGCAGTGGGCAGTCCATGCCACCCAGATAGCGCTCGCCCAGACGGAATGCCCGCTCGGGTGGCATGGACCCGACGACAAAGAATGCCATATTGTCGGGCACATAGAGTGTCTTGAGATAGTTCATGCACTCATCCGACCCCATGTTGCGCAGGTGCTGCTCCACGCCCAGGATGTTGTGGCCCAGTGCACTGCCGGCAAACAAGATATCCTCTAGGTCATCGTAGACGGCATCGCTGGGCGTGTCGCGATAACTATCGGCCTCCTCGAGTACAACATCACGCTCGCGCTCAATCTCGTCGTGTGGAAAAGTTGAGTATCTCACCAGGTCGGCAATCAGTTCGACAGCCCTCGCCAGATGTTGGGCAGGAAACACCGAGTAGACCATGGTGTGCTCCTTGGTGGTGTAGGCATTCAGCTCGCCGCCGATGCTCTCCATGCGGTTGATGATGTGCCACGAGCGGCGGTGGGTTGTCCCCTTGAAGATGGTGTGCT
>Ga0310695_10003608_pt1 | contig 30029 bp, 28 predicted proteins | sample RumenRJG_04DNA_FD_203882 | JGI IMG/M metagenome (GOLD analysis project Ga0310695, IMG submission 203882) | Bovine rumen microbial communities from Lethbridge, Alberta, Canada - RJG_04 (v2) (version 2) | ecosystem: Host-associated > Mammals > Digestive system > Stomach > Rumen | place: Canada...
CTGCCATTAGAGTTCCGTCTGTTTGTATACTTCATGGAGCCCATTATGGACGTTTTCTACCGTATCCAGAAGACTCTTTAGAGGGTAGATATCTGCCTAAGATCGTTTGCCACCACATGGATTGCTATTATTGTGAGTATAAATGTATCTATGATGAGCGTAATCCATTTAGATGTTTGAAGAATGTTTCAGTTAAGGACGTTTGTGATGCGGTTAATGAAGTGTTAGAGTCGAATTGTTAGAGTTTTTTGAATTTATTATTAACTTGTATGAAAGGAATTGTTCTCGCCGGAGGTTCTGGCACAAGACTATACCCTATTACAAAGGGGGTGAGCAAGCAGTTGCTCCCAATCTACGATAAACCTATGGTGTATTACCCTATCAGCGCATTGATGCTTGCTGGTATTAGAGACATTCTTGTCATCAGTACACCATACGACCTTCCTGGATTTAAGCGTTTACTTGGAGATGGCTCTGACTATGGTGTTCATTTCGAGTATGCTGAGCAACCTTCACCTGACGGTCTTGCTCAGGCGTTTATTATTGGCGAGAAATTCATTGGCAATGATAGCGCCTGCCTTGTTTTAGGAGACAATATCTTCTATGGTAGTGGCTTTACAGGCTTGCTCAGAACTGCTGTAAAAGATGCAGAGGTAAATAAAAAGGCGACAGTCTTTGGCTACTGGGTTTCTGATCCTGAGCGCTATGGTGTTGCTGAATTTGACAAGCAAGGCAATTGCCTGAGCATTGAAGAGAAGCCAAAAGACCCCAAGAGTAACTATGCTGTTGTTGGTCTTTACTTCTATCCTAACAAGGTTGTAGATGTGGCTAAGCATATCAAGCCCTCAGCCCGTGGAGAGTTGGAGATCACCACAGTAAATCAGGAATTCCTCAAGGATGGTGAACTGAAGGTGCAAGTCTTTGGTCGTGGCTTTGCATGGTTGGATACAGGTACTCATGATAGTCTTGCTGAAGCTAGTACCTTTGTGGAAGTTATTGAGAAGCGTCAGGGCTTGAAAGTAGCTTGCCTCGAGGGTATTGCGTACCGCAATGGCTGGATTAATGAAGAGAAAATGAGGGAGCTGGCAAAACCTATGCTGAAGAACCAGTATGGTCTGTACCTTCTGAAGGTGATTGACGAAATGAAGGAAGAAGTTAATTCAAGAACATTAGCACAAGATTAATGATAGAAGTAATAAAGACAGCTATAGAGGGTGTCCTCATCATCGAACCAAAAGTGTTTGGTGACGCAAGAGGGTATTTCTTTGAGAGCTTTTCACAAAGAGACTTTGATGAGAAAGTAGCACCCATCCTTGGTCACAAGGTAAACTTTGTGCAGGACAACGAGAGCATGAGTTCTTATGGAGTGATGCGAGGCTTACACTTCCAGCGTCCTCCATATACACAGAGCAAGCTTGTTCGTTGCGTGAAAGGTGCCGTGCTTGATGTGGCAGTGGATATTCGTAAAGGAAGTCCCACTTACGGCAAGCATGTGGCTGTTGAATTGACAGAAGAGAACCACCGTCAGTTCTTCGTGCCTCGTGGGTTTGCTCACGGTTTTGCGGTGTTAAGCGAGACGGCAGTGTTCCAGTACAAATGCGATGAGTTTTATCATCCAGAAGCAGATGGAGGTATCTCTATTATCGATAATAGCCTTGGAATAGATTGGCTGATCCCTACCGAAAAGGCCCTTCTTTCAGATAAGGACACCAAGCACGAATGCTTGAAGGATTTTGTTTCTCCTTTCTCAATAACTGAAGATTTATATAAAGAGTAGAATGAGAGTACTTATTACCGGTGGAGCCGGATTCATAGGTTCACATATTGCCTTACAACTCATGGAGAAGGGTTATGAGGTGACTGTCCTTGATAATCTGTTAGAACAGATTCATGGAGTAGATCCGGAAAAGACGTCTCCTCTCTATTGCAGCATTAAGGATAAGGTACGTTTCATTAAAGGCGATGTTTGCGACAAAGCATTGTTGAAGAAAGCACTAGAAGACGTCGATTATGTGATCCATTTGGCTGCTGAGACTGGTACAGGTCAGTCTATGTACGAAATCAAGCGTTACATTGATGTCAATATCGGGGGCACTGCTTTGCTGTTGGATATTCTCACCAACACGAAGAACCATGTAAAACGTGTGGTTGTTGCTGAATCTCGTGCCATCTATGGTGAGGGTAAGTATCACTGTGAGAAATGTGGGGATGTTTATCCTACCGAGCGCAAGGATGAAGACATGGCTAAAGGCGATTTTGAATGTCATTGTCCGAAGTGCGGAGGAAAGGTAAAGCTGGTAGCGACCACAGAAGATAGTGCTATACATCCTTCATCAGTCTATGGAATAGGAAAACAAGTACAAGGCCAGCTGGTACACCTTATTTGCAAGAACATTGGAATCGAATCGGTTTCTTTTAGATACCAGAATGTTTATGGCCCAGGGCAATCCTTGACCAATCCCTATACGGGTATTCTGAGCATCTTCTCAAATAGAATCAAAAGTCATAAGGGAATTAACATCTTTGAGGATGGGAAGGAAACCCGCGACTTTGTTTACATTGATGATGTGGTAGATGCTACCATTGCCGGTATGGAAGAGCCGGAGGCAAATGGACATGTGTTTAATGTAGGAACCGGAATAGCAACGGATGTGCTCACTGTTGCTCAGACGCTTTGCAAGCATTATGGAATTGACGTGCCGTTGACTGTTTCTGGAAATTACCGTTTAGGAGATATAAGGCATAACTATGCGGATATTACCCTGGCTAAACAAATCCTCGGTTTTCAGACCAAATGGACGTTTGACTCAGGTATCAAGCAGTTTACTGATTGGGTAAACCGCCAGGAATTACAAACAGATAATTACGAGGCCTCATTGGAAGAAATGAAGCAAAAAGGTCTCTTTAAATAAAGATTATATGAAAGTATTAGTAACAGGAGCCAATGGATACATTGGACGCCATGTGGTGAAAGCCCTTTTGGACAAAGGCGCTGATGTGATAGCATGTGATATTGTGACTAATGATGTTGACGAAAGGGCAGAACGCAAAACACTGAACCTTTTTGAACTGCCAGAAGGAAATGTATATGAGCAATTAGGATCACCAGATGTTTGTCTCCACATGGCATGGAGAAATGGTTTTGTTCATAATGCACCTACACAGATTGGAGATCTTTCCGCTCATTACAAGTTCCTTACTGCTTTGATTGATGGCGGTTTGAAACAACTAGCCGTGATGGGTACCATGCATGAGGTTGGTTATTGGGAAGGCGCTATTGACGAGAATACCCCATGTAATCCTATCTCTATGTACGGCATAGCTAAGGACGCATTACGTAGGGCTATGATACTCTACTGTAAGCAGAAAGAATGCATTCTTCAATGGCTTCGTTGCTACTATATCCTTGGAGATGATAAGAAGAACAACTCCATCTTCTGCAAGTTGCTGTTAGCAGCAGAAGAAGGCAAGAAGACATTCCCATTCACTACAGGCAAGAATCAGTATGATTTTATCACTGTTGATGAACTGGCGAACCAACTCTCTGCTGCTGTAGTGCAAAAGGAAGTGGTTGGTATCATTAACTGCTGTACGGGAAAGCCCATGAGTTTGGCTGAAAGGGTAGAACAGTTTATCAAGGAACATAACCTTGATATTAAGTTGGAGTATGGAGCATACCCTGATAGAGCATATGACTCTCCTGTTGTTTATGGAGATAATACGAAAATTAAATCTATAATATGAGAGTTTATAGTTTTAATACTTTTTTATATGTTATTTTTAATATGATAAAGAATTCTATTCTTTATTATTTTAAACTTGGGAAGTTTAATCTGAAAGCTAGATTAGATTCTCCTAGAAGATTAGATGGGTGCAAGAATATTTTTCTGGGAAAAATAAGTGTAGGATATAAAGCTTGGTTGGCTGCAGTTCCGCTAACAGGAGAAAAAGAATGTCACCTTATTATTGAGGATGGATGTAGCATAGGTAATTTTAATCATATTTATGCTACAAAATCAATCGTAATACATAAAAATGTGTTAACAGCTGATAGGGTATATATCTCTGATAATATTCATGGTTTTTCTGACATTAATACACCTATCATGGAGCAACCAATTGTTCAAAAAAATATTGTAGAAATAGGCGAGGGCTCATGGCTAGGTGAAAATGTTTGTGTAATTGGCTGTTCCATAGGTAAAAATTGTGTTGTGGGTGCTAATTCCGTTGTAACTCATAATTTGCCTGACTATAGTGTTGCTGTGGGCTCCCCGGCAATCATTTTAAAACGATATGACAGGTCTACTTCATCTTGGAGGAAAACCGATAGTTCTGGTAACTATATTTAGATTCTTAATAGTCCATTATGAAGCACCTACTTCTTATTTCTCCGGACAATCACAGCATTTATGCTGATTTAATAACCGAACTTCAAAAAATGGGAATCAAGGCAGATTTTCTGCCTGATAGAGATCTTAATTATGATCCTGATAATGTGCGTGCTCCTTTCCATACACCACGATTTATTTTTTCTTTAATGTCTCGGTTATATTGGAAACGATTATTGTCTAAGCCAGAGTATAATAAAAAATATGATTATCTGCTTACAATTGATGGTGAGGCACTAAATAGTGTTGTTTTTGAGATTCTGAGGAAAAGAAATCCAAAAGTATATTGCGTAAATTATCTTTATGACACCATATCTGGCGTGTACCGTTTTGACCGCTATTTCCATTTTTATGATAAGGTTTTCTCTTTTGATAACAAAGAATGCAATATATATAAAATGAATCTATTACCCATTTTTTGGGTGCCAATACAAGAGCAGGAAATAAAGTATTGTTTTTTTGCATTTGGTGGTTACAATGAAAACCGATATATAGTATATAACCAAGTAAAACAGTATACAGATTCGATTGGTAAAGAATCATATATCGGTCTATTTATTAGGAAGATAAAGCATGAGAAATTGTATATATTAAAAAGAGCGATTAGGCGTCTCCTGAAAATGCCAGTGTATCTATCTATTGAAAGGTATCATGACTCTCTTATTACAACAAAAGAATTATTACCAGAAGATTTCAGACGGTTAATATCCAGTTCGGATATAATCGTAGATACACATCCAACTTATCAAAGTGGGCTTACTGCAAGGTTTATGTGGGCCCTAGGGGCTAGAAAAAAAATTGTAACTACAAATAAAGATGTAATTAATTATCCGTTTTATTCGAAAGAACAGATTTTTATACTTCCCGAATCATTGCAGTTGGATAATGAATTTGTTAACTTTATTAAAGCCCCAATGAGATTGTCCAAAGATATCGAAGAATCGATTGATAAGTTTAGGGTAGACAACTGGTTACGAGTTGTGCTTTCATTGGAGTAAATTGTTTACACCGTGGGGACAGTTTTATTATCATATTCGAGATATATTAATATGGACAAAAGAAAGTATTCTTATTTAATATATAACTTGTTTATTAGTGCTTTTACATTGGCTCTTATCGAATTATTTGATTTAAAAGAGTCCTATGTGTTTATGTTCATTTATGCTTTGAATTCGCTTTTAGTCTTTGGGCTCCTTGCTTTGGAAGAGATTAATCACTTTGAAGGACTAAATATGAGATTATTAGTTCTCATAGGTTGCTTTATGCGTTTTGTCTTGCCATCTATAACAAAAGCCTGGGGGTCTATGAACGGGGAGGTATACGCGTTTCTGAGACCAGAGAATGATATAAATGATTATATGTTCCCAACGGTTGTCTGGATGAATATATATTATTCAATTTTTTATTTGTGCTTTGTAAGATTTAGTTCTAGCAACTCTATTGAAGAGAAAATTAAACCATTCTTTAAGAGTAAGTATATTACATTGTTAGCACTGTCTATCTTTAGTATAGGTATTATATATAATGTTTTAGTATCTTTTATTCCAGCTGCTCTTATTCCTAGTTTTATAAATACCTTTGCTGGGAATCTGGCTACACTAGGAATACTTATTCAATTGTTTCAAGCGTTATTTAATCCATCAAGATTTAACAAAAGAGTTTTTATTATAATTATAATAATATCATTGTTCCAAACTATAGCATTCGGTTTTTATAAAGGTGCTATCATGATAAACTTTGTATATTATTTGCTATATTATTTCTTAGATTGTAAGTATCATAAAAAGAAGCTTATCACACCGAAGCTTATAATAGCCAGCATTCTTTTATTCATTACTATTGATGCTGTTATCTATCCATTTATGACTACAAAAAGGATTGTTGCGGGTTGGGATGCAGGTACAGGTTTGGCTTCAAATAGTTATTCCAATATTGAAATACTTGCGGATGTGCTAAAGGGTAATTCTTTATCTGAACGAGGAGAGAACACTACAGCAAGCAGATTGGACGCCATAGAGCCCAATGCCTTTTTTTATAAAGAGTGTTGTAAACGAGGGCTTAGAACCAGTATTGTGGCAAAAAATAATATTGAATTGCTTGTCCCACGTTTTATAAATAAAAATAAGCACGACTCTGAGGCTGGATTAATGGTCTATGCATATGCAACAACTGGCTCGTTTGAAAACGTTGATCTCGCATTATCAAATAACTATATTGGTCAATTTGCAAGCGCCTATTTAATTGGCGGGCCTATTTTGGCTGTATTATTAGCTTTTATTAATGGTTGGTTCTTGATGTTTTATTACAATTTTTTATTAAAGCACATGAATAATATCATTGCCATTATTCTGTTTATTCCTTTGATTCTATCTGCTTTGTTAGCTTTTGAGGAGATTCATGATGGAGGTTTATTACGTATGGGATATAATATTATTATGATGTTCGGGCTATGGCTTATGACTCTTTTCTTTCCAAACTTCCTAACAATAAAAACCAAGAGTGTATGATTACTTTCTTTCATAGGAACATAGATGCAGGATACAGTATAAATAAAGTAACGCAAACTTTTGTCAGGAATATACCCGACAAAGAGGAGTTTTATGTGCCCTGTCGCAGAGCCTCTTTAGTGAATGTTGTTAAAAACATTTGGTTTGTTTTTAGGCATAGAAACAAAAAAGGTATTAATCATATTACTGGTGATATACACTATTGTATTTTAGGGTTAATAGGGTGTAAAACTGTATTGACAATTCATGATACTGTAGCATTACATTTTGCTAGTGGATCAAAATTTAAAAAGAAGCTAGAGGAATGGCTATGGTTCACATTACCTTTGAGAATGGCAACTAAAGTTGTGTGTATTTCCGAAGAGACGAAACGTCTAGTCCAACCTTTTACGAATAGAAAAGACCTGATTGTAATTCATAATGCTGTTGATCCTGGGATAAAGACTAGTTTAAAGGATTATGATATAACACCCTATAATATTTTGCATATAGGGACGAAGCCAAATAAGAATCTAGAGCGTACTGTGCAGGCACTAGTGGGAATACCTTGTAGACTTACTGTAGTTGGGAATCCTAGTCAGAGACAACTTGATTTGATTAAAAAATCAGGGATTGAGTATTGTGTAAAATCAGGGTTGACGGACGAAGAAATTATAAAAGAATATGAGGCTTGTGATGTAGTAACATTTATTTCTTTATTTGAAGGATTTGGAATGCCGATAATAGAGGCAAATAAGGTAGGGAGGCCCGTAATTACTTCAACAATTCCTGTTGTGAAAGAGGTTGCAGCAGATTCCGCTGTATTTGTTGACCCTTATGATGAGGGGAAGATTAGGGAGGGTTTCCTAGCTTTATTCTCTGATTCAAAATTAAGAAAAGTCTGTGTTGAAAAAGGCCTTGAGAACGTTAAGAGATTTGAACATGAATCGATTACTGAGAATTATTTAAACTTATATCGTGCCTTATAGTCTGCAAAGAAATGGAAATATGAAAGTATTAAGAATTACAACAGAAATAAACAGGAGTTCCATTGGCCGCACTACAGAACAATTAGGTAAGTTAGTTATTGCAGAAGGCTGGGAAAGTTATATTGCTTGGGGAAGAGCTGATGGGGAAAGCGCTTCTCAAAAAATTAGAGTAGGAAACAAAATTTCCGTTTGGTTTCATGGAATACTGACAAGATTATTTGACCTCCATGGTTATGGCTCTTATTTTGCCACAAAAAGGCTAGTTTCTCAAATACGGAAAATTAAGCCAAACATAATCCATCTTCATGATATTCATGGATATTATATTAACCTTAAGGTTTTGTTTAATTATCTAAAAGAAAGTGGAATCCCTGTCGTATGGTCTCATCATGACTGTTGGGCTTTTACTGGACACTGTGCTTTCTACTCTACGGTTAATTGTAATAAGTGGCAGACGGAATGTCATGATTGTCCGTTAAGTAAAGATTATCCGGGAAGTCTATTTGTGGATAATAGTCGCAAAAACTATAGGTTGAAGAAGGAACTTTTTACGTCGTTGGATAAACTATATAATGTGGGAGTATCAGAATGGATAAGTAAGGAATTAAAGAAATCATTCCTAAAAAAATATCCAATTTTGACTATTTGTAATGGTATTGATACAGATGTGTTTAGACCAAGACAAGAATACGAAAAAGAGGTGAGAGAAAAGTATGGGCTTGGTAATGGTAGAATACTTATTGGAGTCGCAACAGCTTGGGGAGAACGAAAGGGATTAAGTGATTATTATAAACTGAGGGAGAGACTAGGTGATGAATACGTTATTGTTCTTGTTGGAGCTCCTGAGTCTATTCAGCAATCTTTGCCTAAAGGAATGATTGGTATTCAAAGAACGGATAGTATTGATGAACTGTGTAAGCTTTATTCTGCATCATCTATAGTATTGAATTTGGCTAGTGCAGAATCGTTTGGCAAGACAACACCTGAAGGGCTTGCTTGTGGTGTTCCTAGCATTGTATATAATTGTACTGCAAGCCCTGACTTAGTAGACGAAGGAACAGGCATTGTCGTTGAAAAAAGTGATATTCCGGCCTTGGTTGATGCTGTAAATACTATCATGTCGTGGGATAAGAATGATACCATACAAAAATGTAGGGAACGAGCTTGTGAGTTATATAGCATAAAGAAAAACTGGCCAATGTATATTGAATTATATAAGCAAATCTTGAATATAAAATAACAACCGAAGGAAACCCCCTGTTTTAGCTTTTTAGTGGCAGGTCCGGAGGTATAAAACATTAATAACAAAAAAAGTATTTATTTATGGAGAAAAGTGAAATCAAAGTGTGTAAGCACTGTGTAATGAACACTACCGATACAAACTTGGTATTGGACGAGAATGGGGTATGTGACCGGTGTCATGATTATGAGGAGAGAGTTCTTCCCTGGTGGAATCATGGTAAAGGTCACGAAGAGGAGTTGAAGAACCTCATTGCTGACATAAAAAAGAGTGGCGAAGGTAAAGAATACGACTGCCTTCTTGGACTTAGTGGCGGTTTGGATAGCAGCTATATGCTTCATCTCGCAATAGCTGAATGGGGTTTGCGACCGTTTGTGTTCCATATTGATTGTGGCTGGGATTTGCCCGTTACTGTTGACAACCTAAAAAAGATGGAGGCAAAGATGGGCGTGAAGTTCCACAATGAAGTGCTGGATTGGGAGGAAATGCGTCAGATGCAGATAGCTTTCTTTAAGGCTGGTATAGGCCTAGATGTGCCTCAAGATCATTGCTTCGTGGCTATGGTTGACCATTTTGCACAGAAGATGGGTATCAAGTATATCCTCAATGGTTTCAATGTTGCTACGGAAGCAGTGGCAGATCCTGCATCGTGGGGCTCTGGCTATCAGACAGCAGATAAGACATTTGTTCAAGATGTTCTTCGCAAGAACGGGTGCCCGATTCCTAAACACTATGTTTGGACGACAGGCTTCAAACATAAGTTCTGGCTCCCTTATGTGAAGGGTGTAAAGACAGTACAACCACTGAATCTTATCCCTCTGACCAAAAAACAAATGGTGGATACGTTGGCAAAGGAATATGGCTATGAGCCTTATGGACAGAAGCACTTCGAGGATGAGATTACAAAGTTTGTGGAAGGTTGGTGGAATCCTAAACGCTATGGTCAGGACATCCGTATGGCCTGGAACTCCAGCTTGGTTATGACAGGACAGATGACTCGTGAAGATGCCTTGAAGGAAATGGAGCAACCGCCCATGACGGATGAAGAAGGCCAGAAAATGTTCAAGGCTATTGCCAAGAAGCTTCAGATAAGCGAAGAGGAACTGCAATCATACTTTGATAAGGGTTATGATGGCAGAAAGTATAAAAACAATACTTGGGCTTTCAATCTGGGTATTAAGCTTTATCAAATGCTGGGATTAGATCATAGAATTAGAAAATAATAATGTACCGAAGGAAACCCCCCTGTTTTTGCTTTTTAGTGGCAGGTCCGGAGGTTTACACTAATAACAAAAAAAGCATTTATGGAAAAGAGAGAGTATCAGCGCTGTACACAGTGCGTTATGGATACTACAGATTCGAAGATTAGTTTCGACGAGCATGGCGTTTGCGACCATTGCAGGAACTTTGAGAAAAGGATTAAACCCTATTGGAAACCGAAAGAAAATGATTTTGAGAGGCTTGGAAAATTAGCCCAAAAGATTAGGAAAGCGGGAAAGGAAAGTGATTATGATTGTATCCTTGGCTTAAGCGGAGGGGCTGACAGTAGTTATCTTGCTTATATAGCCAAAGAGGTGATGCATTTACGACCACTGGTGTTTGTAGTAGATACCGGTTGGAACCTGAATGTGGCGGTAGAGAATATCGAGAAGATAGTAAAAGGTCTTGACCTCGATATGTATACCGAGGTGGTGAATTGGAAAGAAATGGCAGATTTACAATTATCTTTCTTCAAAGCTTCCATATCATCACAAGACTTTCCGCAAGACCATGCGATTTTCGCTGGTTTGTATAATTATGCAGTAAAACACCGTATTAAGTATGTTCTGACAGGTTCCAACAGTGCGACTGAATTTATACGGCCCCCTATGGAATGGCTTCATATGAACGACCTGAGGATGGCTAAGGATATTCACCGAAAGTTTGGACAACGTGAGATGAAAACCTATCCTACTTGTGGCATTTTGAAATATAAGATTATATACAAGCTGTTCTATGGCATGACTCGCGTATATCCTTTGGATTATGTGGTTTATGACAAGGCCAAGGCTGAGGAATTGCTTCACGAAAAGTACGGCTGGACCAAGTATGCCAACAAGCATTACGAGAATGTGTTTACCCGCTTTTTTGAAGGTTACTATATGCCACACAAGTTCGGGTTTGACACCAGAAAAAATGTATTGAGTAACGAGATTCTGGCTGGAACCATGACTCGTGATGAAGCTTTGAAGATTCTAGAGCAGCCACCTTACGACCCTGAGCAGGCAGAGCTTGACAAGGCCTATATTGCCAAGAAACTTGGAGTTTCTACAGAAGAGTTTGAAGAGATTATTGCCAGGCCCAACAAAACACCGGAGGATTACAAGAACTCTTTGTGGCTTTTGAAGACAGGCGTCTTCTTCAGTAGGTTATTTGGAATTGAAAACCGTAATATCAGATAGTAAGATGGTAGCGATAGTAGATTACGGATTAGGCAATCTGGGTTCGATTGCCAATATGCTGAAGGTGATAGGCGAAAAGTCTGTCATCACAGCTGATAAAGGTAAAATAGCGCAAGCAGATAGAATCATACTCCCTGGTGTAGGAGCTTTTGATGCCGGTATGTCAAAACTGACTGAAACCGGATTGGTAGACTTCATTAAGGAGCAAGCTCTTAAGGAAAAGAAACCGGTCCTTGGTATTTGCTTAGGCATGCAACTGCTCGGACGGAAGAGTGAAGAGGGGAGACTGGAAGGATTGAACCTGATTCCTTTTGAGTCTGTTCGCTTCCAGTTGGATGATACCAACCTGCGAGTTCCTCACATGGGATGGGATATTGTGGAATTCCAACAGCAGAGTCCCTTGCTTGAAGGACTGACAGGCAGGCAACGTTACTACTTTGTTCACTCCTATCACGCCAAGTGTGATAGCAAGGAGAATGTGCTGATGACTTGCGACTATGGCTATGAGTTCGCTTGTGCCGTGGTACGGGATAATATCTATGGCGTACAGTTTCACCCAGAGAAAAGCCATGACTTTGGAATGGCCCTACTCGAAAATTTTGTAAGGAGGTGCTAATATGTTTACAAGACCAAGAATTATTCCCGTCTTGTTGATAGACGACCGTGACTGTATCAAGACTGTACAGTTTGGGAAACGCACTTACTTGGGTGATGTGGTGAATGCGGTTAAGATTTTCAATCGCAAGGGTATTGATGAACTGGCCATATTGGATATTGGAGCCACCAAAAATCATCGTGAGCCTGACTTTGAACTGTTGAAGGACATAGCCAGTGAAGCATTTATGCCATTGAGCTGTGGCGGTGGTGTGACTACTATTGATCAAGTTCACCAGTTGTTGGCCATAGGTTATGAGAAGGTGGTTATCAATACCTCTTTGATTACAAATCCTGATATGGTCCGTGAGGCTGTGAGACTGTATGGTAGCCAGAGTATTGTTGCTTCTATTGATGCCAAGTTGATTGAAGGCGAATACAAATGCGTGATTTGTGACGGTCAGCAGGTGATTGACAAGCATCCTCGCGAGTTGGCAATAGAGGCTGAGCAGATGGGATGTGGTGAGATTATTATCAACAGCATTGACCGTGATGGCATGATGCAAGGATATGACCTGAAACTGGTCAAGATAATTGCTGATGCGGTCAAAGTGCCTGTAACTGCTATTGGTGGTGCGGGAGGAATCAAAGATTTAAAACAGGTCATCCAGGAAGCTGGTGCTCATGCTGCTGCTGGTGGTAGTATGTTTGTGTTCTATGGCAGGTTGAGAGCTGTTTTGATTACGGCTCCGAGTGAACAGGAGCTTACTGAGGCTGGAGTATATCACGAATAAGTTGAATTATTGTAATGTATAAGCACTTTTTTAAACGATTTTTTGACTTTTGGATATCGCTGATAGTTTTGATAATTATCAGTCCGATTCTATTGGTTGTTACTATCTGGCTCCATTTTGCGAACAAGGGGGCGGGTGCATTCTTCTTTCAGGAGCGACCTGGTAAGGATGGAAAGATAATTAAAGTCATTAAGTATAAAACTATGACGGATGAGCGGGATACTGAGGGTAATCTTCTTCCAGACGAGAAGCGCTTGACTAAGGTTGGTAAGTTCGTTCGCTCTACTTCTATTGATGAACTCCCACAATTAATTAATGTGCTGAAAGGAGATATGGCATTGATTGGCCCGAGACCTCTATTGGTGCAGTACCTGCCTCTATATTCCCCTGAACAGGCCCGCCGTCATGAAGTAAGGCCCGGAATCTCTGGTTGGGCTCAATGTCATGGGCGCAATGCTATCAGTTGGTCAGAAAAGTTCAAATTAGATGTGTGGTATGTGGATCATGTTTCACTATTGACGGATATGAAGGTAATATTTATTACGCTAAAGAATGTGTTGATGCGAAAAGATATCAACTCCGCTACAGCAGCCACGATGGAGGCGTTTGACGGTACAAATTGATATAGAATAAAATCACGAAACCAAAATAAGTATGTTAAAGATAAAGACTGTCACAGTCGTTGGCGCAAACGGCACAATGGGTACTAACGTATCTGGAATATTTGCGTCGTTTGGTGATGCCACGGTTTATATGGTAAGCCGTGACAAGGACAAGTCTAAGAAGGCCGCATTGAAGGCCGGAAAGACAGTTAAGGCAGACAGCATTGTGAACCACCTGATTCCGGTGGACTACAGTATGCTGGCTGAGTGTGTAAAAGCGTCCGACCTGGTGTTTGAGAGTGCGGCTGAGAACCTGGAGCTGAAGATAGGTCTCCATACCAAGATTGGACAGTCTCTGAAAAAGGGAGCCATTGCCTGCACAGGTTCATCTGGCCTCTCTATTACAAGGATTGCAGAATGCTATCCTGAAGAGGTGAGGAGCCAGTTCTTTGGTGTTCATATGTTCAACCCTCCGTATCAGTTGACTTTGTGTGAACTGACGGCTTCTCCCTATAGCGATATGAACCTGTATGGAGAATTGAAGGATTACCTGACCAACGTACTTCACCGTACCGTTGCTGAAAGCAAAGATCTGCCCGCATTCCTTGGAAACCGTATTGGTTTCTATGTGATGAATGAGGCCTTGCAGTATGCTGAGAAGTATCAGGATAATGGTGGTATTGACTACATTGATGCCCTTCTTGGCCCGTTCACAGGACGCACTATGCCTCCTATTACAACAGCAGACTTTGTGGGACTGGATGTGCATAAGGCGATTGTGGATAATATCTATGAGAACACAAACGACTATGTTCATCATAGATTTGTGCTGCCCGCATACGTTCAGAAACTGATTGACGAGAAGAAACTTGGTCGTAAATCCGGTCAAGGTCTTTATAAGCTCATTAAGTATGACAATGGCGACAAGAGGATGATGGTATATGACATCAAGACGGGTATGTATCGTGATGAGATCAAATACAGTTTCCCGTTCGCCATCCGTATGAAAGAGTTCTTGAAGGTGGGTGATTATGATTCAGCCATTAAGGAACTGATCACTAACAAGAGTCAGGATGCAGACATCTGCTTGCGTTTCTTGTTGAGATACATAGTGTACGCCCTTTATACGGCTGAACATGTAGGTTACGACCTTCGTGTAGCTGACGATGTGATGGCCACCGGATTTACCTGGTGTCCTCCTTTTGCAATGATGGAAGCATTCCAGAACGTGTGTGACCTTGGTCAGTTGATGAAAGAAAGACTTAAACCAGAAGTTCTGGATAATGTGGATATTGACCACATCATTGGTGAAGAGATAAAGTCGAAATACGACTACCGTATATTCTTTAAAGCAAAATAAGGAGGAGAGCACTATGAAAAAGAAAGTATATATTATGGGTGGTGCTCAGACCGACTTTGAGCGCAACTGGACAAAGGAAGGTAAGGGCATGATAGCCATGCTCAAAGAGGCTGTGGCAGACGGCTTCAAGGATGCCAACTTCACGCTGGATGAAATGGTGGCCTTGAACAAAGAAAACCGTGTGGCAGCTTTTGTGGGCAACTTTATTGCTGAGCAATATATCAGTCAGGGACACCTTGGCGCATTCTTGACGGAAGTGAATCCCGCTTTCTATGGCGTTCCTTCTGCAAGATATGAAGCGGCTTGTGCATCAAGTTCTGTAGCACTCGATGCCGCTATTAGCAAGATTGAAGCGGAAGAATATGATGTGTGCATTGTAGTAGGCTGGGAGATCATGAAGTCTGTAGATTCCAAGAAGGGTGGTGATATACTTGGTCGAGCTGCTTATTATGAGAAAGAAGGTAAGGGCATTGATCTGCCTTTCCCTAAGTTGTTTGGACGTTTGGCAGACGCTACCATTGAGAAGTATGGATTGGATAAGGAGCGTTACCTGAATGCATTGGCAAAGATCTCTTGCATCAACTATGGTAATGCTAAACGCAATCCGCTGGCTCAAACCCGCAAGTGGTTTATGAACTATGAGGAGGCTAGCCATAGAGGAACAGAATCCAATATGTGTGTAGGTGGTTTGCTTGGTGTTAGTGACTGCTCTCAGGTAACTGATGGTGCTGCTGTGGTTGTACTTTGTTCTAAAGCGTATGCTAAAGAGCATGGGCTTACAGACAGGCCAGTTGTGAAAGGATATGGCCACCGTACCGCACCTATGCTCTTTGATAAGAAGATAGCAGATAATGCTAGAAGTGAATATGTATTGCCTTGGACAAGACAGGCTTGCTTGGATGCTTACAAACGTGCCGGTTTGACCGTTGATGATATTGACGTGTTTGAGACCCACGACTGCTTCACTTCCAGCGAGTATGCCGCAATCTCTGCCTTTGGTATTACAGAACCTGGCAAAGAGTATGAGGCTGTAGAGAATGGTGTTATTGCCTTCGATGGTGCTAAACCCATTAATCCATCTGGTGGTTTGATTGGTTGCGGTCATCCTGTAGGTGCTTCTGGCGCTCGTATGTTCCTTGACCTGTATAAGCAAGTGACTGGTAAAGCAGGTAACTATCAGGTTAAGAATGCAAAGAATGGCATGATGTTGAATATTGGCGGAAGTGCCACAACAAATTATGTATTTATAGTAGGTAAAGAATAACAGATGAAAGACATCGCAATCTTTGGTGTAGGTGGCTTCGGGCGTGAAGTCCTTGCACTGATTCAGGATATCAATCGAGTGGAACCGCAGTGGAATATTGTAGGTTTCTTTGATGACGGTTATGAAAAGGGATTGAATATAAATGGTTATCCAACCTTGGGTACAGCGGAGGATTTGAATAAGTGGGAAACTGAGATTGCTGTTGCCATCAGTATTGGTAGCCCTGTAATCAAGAAGAATATTCTTGACAAGATTCACAATCCAAATGTGACGTATCCAACATTGATTCATCCATCCGTATGGATAGGAGATAAAAATTATGTGGAGTTAGGAAAGGGCGGTATCTTCTGTGCTGGAGTAATGATTACGACCAATATAGTCATCAAGGACTTTGTTATTCTGAATCTTCAGTGCACGGTTGGCCATGATACGGTCATCAACGATTATGCAGCCTTCATGCCATCTGTGAATATTTCCGGAGAAGTCAATATAGGAGAAGGTGTCTATGTGGGTACGGGCGCCAAGATTATTAATCAATTGGAAATAGGGGATTATACCATAGTTGGTGCAGGTGCAGTGGTTTCAAAGACATTACCTGCTCATTGCACTGCTGTTGGTGTTCCTGCAAAACCGATCAAGTTTCACGAGTAAGATGAATGTTGTTTTCATGACACTTGCCCCGATTTCTGATATTGAAGAACGGGGAATTTATCATGACCTGATGCGTCGATTTAGGAACGCAGGGCATCAGGTTTTCATTGTTAAATCTGCAGAAAGAAGACTAGGTCAAAAGACCTCCCTAGTTGATAGCCATGGCGTGAAGATTCTGAATGTGAAGACGCTAAATGTTCAGAAAACGAACATTGTAGAGAAAGGGATAGGTACACTCCTGATAGAGCGCCAGTTCAAGTCTGCCATTAAGAAGTATTTGGGAGACGTAAAGTTTGATTTAATCACTTATAGTACACCTCCCATCACTTTTACCAATGTGGTGAAGTACCTAAAACGTGAGAATCCACAAGCCATATCATATCTCCAGCTGAAAGATATCTTTCCTCAGAATGCTGTCGACATTGGTATGATGAAAACTGCCGGCGTGAAAGGGTTGCTATATAAGTTCTTTAGGAACAAAGAGAAGGCCCTTTACGAGGTCTCAGATTATATTGGATGCATGAGTCCTGCGAATGTTCAGTTCTTGTTAAAGAATAATCCAGAGATTGATGTAAAGAGGGTAGAGGTGGCACCAAATAGTTTGGAACTGAAATGTGAGGAAATGGAGCCAGGACAGGTAAAAGCGGAAAGGTACTATATAAGAAAGAAGTATGAATTGCCCACAGACAAACCCATCTTTATTTATGGCGGTAATCTGGGTAAGCCGCAAGGAATAGACTATCTGGTAAAATGTCTGGATGCGAATAAGAAAAGGACGGACTGTTACTTTGTGGTAGTAGGAACGGGTACGGAGTATCTACGCTTGGAAGCGTGGTATAACGCTAACCTTAACCATAACGTTAAATTAATGCAGGGACTTCCAAAGGCAGATTACGATTTGTTGGTACGCTCCTGTGATGTGGGAATGATATTCCTTGACCATAGGTTTACCATCCCTAACTATCCGTCACGATTGCTGAGTTATCTGGAGTATAAGATGCCAGTGGTATGTGCAACTGACGTGAACACAGATATTGGTAAGATAGCTGAAGAGAACGGATATGGGTATTGGTGTGAAAGTGTGAAACCAGAGGATTTCACGGCTCTGGTAGATAAGATGCTGGCATCCGATAGGAAAGCAATGGGAGAGCGAGGATACGAGTTCTTGAAGAACAATTATCTGGTAGAGCATACGTATAATGCCATTATGGCACACTTCAAGGGAAATAAATAAAATCATATATTATGGCAGAGAGAAAAAGAATCTATCTGTGCCTTGCGCACATGTCTGATGAAGGTTTAGAACAGAAATACATCAAAGAAGCCTTTGACACCAACTGGGTGGTACCCCTGGGACCGAACGTGAATGGGTTTGAAAAAGACCTGGAGGATTTTGTGAACCAGATGCCCGGTCCGGCCGGGCATGATGGTCTGTCCAAGCGGGTCGTTGCACTTAGTGCTGGCACAGCTGCAGTGCATTTGGGACTGTTGGCGGCTGGCGTAAAGGCCGGTGATGAGGTAATAGTGCAGAGCTTCACATTCTGTGCGTCTTCCCACCCGATAACGTACCTTGGTGCAACGCCGGTGTTTGTGGATTCAGAGAAGGATTCGTGGAATATGGATCCGGAACTGATGGAGGAGGCTATTAAAGACCGTATAGCCAAAACGGGCAAGAAACCTGCAGCTATTGTGCCGGTGGCTCTCTACGGTATGCCGTATCAGATTGACCGTATTATGGAGATTGCCAATAAGTATGGAATCCCCGTGGTGGAAGATGCGGCTGAAGGTTTTGGTAGCCGCTGGAACGGTCAGGTGTTGGGTACATTTGGTAAATATGGCGTTCTGTCGTTCAATGGCAACAAGATGATTACCACCAGTGGTGGTGGTGCCTTGATTACCGCCAACGAGGATGAGTGGCGCGAGATTATGATGTATGCTACTCAGTATCGAGAGAGCTATCCTTACTATCAGCATGAGAAGATAGGATATAACTACCGTATGAGTAATATCTGTGCAGGTATTGGCCGTGGACAGATGACGGTGGTGAATGACCATATTGCTCACCATAAGCACGTGCAGGCTTTGTATGAGGAGATGCTAAAGGATGTGAAGGGCATCAAGGTGCACGGAAATCCTGACAGCCGCTATGATTCTAACTTCTGGCTGTGTACCATCACGCTGGATGAGAACCTGAAGATTAAGGGGCAGGAGAATGCATACAAGACCATCGTGACGGGTGCTGTGGGTGGTGCTGCGGGTGTGATACACGCTGCAACGAGTGCGCATACCGACTGTGAGCCTAACGCCAATGTGGAAGCCCTGCGTGTGCTGATGGATCAGGCTCAGATTGAGGCCCGTCCGCTATGGAAACCTATGCACAAGCAGCCGGTATATAAGAATGCTCCTGCTTATGTGAATGGGGTTTCGGAGGCTTTGTTTAAGGTGGGTATGTGCCTCCCTGCAGGACCGTATGTGAGCGATGAGGATGTGAAGTATATTGTGGAGACCATTAAGAGTGCAATCTGCTAACAAATACTCATTTCTGTCTCTGGTACGCATGGGGATAGGGCATAGCAGTACTCTACCTGATGTTCTGGACTGGCAGGCCATAAAAACCCTTGCGGACAAGCAGGGACTCACGGCTGTTGTCGTGGATGGGATAGAGCAATTGCCGGACGCTAAACGGCCGCCTAAAGAGTTGCTTTTACAGTGGATAGGCGAGGTCTTTCAGAGCTATGAAAACCGCTATAAGTTATACTTGCGCGCAATAGCAGAATTGGCAGGCTGGTACAATGCTCACGGGTATAAGATGATGGTGCTGAAAGGGTATGTCTGTGGCATTAATTGGCCAAAGCCTGAGCACCGGCCTTGTGGGGATATTGATATCTGGCTATTTGGGAAACAGAAAGAAGCTGATGCAGCATTGGCTGCCAGTTCCAAGTTTCATGATCCAAGTTCCAAGATTGATTCAAGTCATCACCACCATACGGTATTTGACTGGCATGGATTTACTGTTGAGAATCACTATGACTTTGTGAATGTGCATGCTCATAAGTCGAGTGCTGAACTAGAGAAGATTTTTAAACAACTTGGACAAGATGATTCTCATGCAGTAGAAGTTAATGGGGAGAAGGTATATTTGCCGTCGCCTAATCTGCATGCATTGTTCTTGATTCGCCACATGGTTAGTCATTTTGCGGCTGCTGAGATTACGCTAAGGCAGGTGCTTGATTGGGCGTTCTTTGTGGAGAAGCATACCAAGGAAGTGGATTGGGTGTGGCTGGATGGTATGCTGGATAAGTTCCACATGAAAGAATTTGTGAGTTGTATCAATGCTATTTGTGTGGAGGATATGGGATTTCCGGTTAACATCTTTCCGTCAGTGCAATTTGTTCCAGAATTGAAGGAAAGGGGGCTGGAGGATATTCTTGAACCGGAATATACTTCGGCAGAGCCCCAAGGCTTTTTTCCTCGTGTAATCTATAAATATAAGCGTTGGCAGGGGAATGCCTGGAAACAGGAAATGTGTTATGGTGAAAGTCGGTGGGTAAGTTTTTGGACGGGAATCTGGGCTAAGATTTTGAAACCAGCTTCGATATAAACACTATGGTAATTGATAAGAAAATACTGGATGAATTAACTGGCAAGGCCAAAGCTTCTGAACGGTTGCGTTGCAACCTGGATCTGCGGAATTCCGCTGACGACCAGTCGCAACGGATGCTGAATGCGCTGGAGCCCGGAACGGTGATGCCTATACATAGACATAAGGGTTCTTCCGAGACGTGTGTCTGCATTCGTGGGCACTTTGAGGAGTATTTTTATGACTCTGAAGGGCGTCTGACGGATACCATTGATATGGTGCCTGGTGGGGTGGTGCTGAATATCGAAAAAGGTCAGTGGCATAGCTTGAAGTGTCTGGAGTCAGGCACCATCCTCTTTGAAGCCAAGGATGGTCCTTATCATCCGCTGGAGGAGGATGAAGTATGGAAAGGGGAAAAGAGATCCTGAAAGGTATATGGCAGTTTTGTTCATACATCTTTTGGCCGCAATGGGGAAAACATAAAGAGTAAATCAATGGAAAAGTATCAATATCATATTTTTAGCCCGTATAGGGTTTGCCCATTGGGGGCACACGTTGACCACCAGCATGGCTTGGTGACAGGTTTTGCTATTGATAAAGGCGTTGACCTGTGGTGGACCCCCTCAAACTCCCCCTGCTTAGGTGGAGAAAACCCTAGTGTAGTAAAACTGGACAGTGAGACGTTTGCAGGACATGTGGAGTTTGACATTGCGACACCGACGCTGGTGAAACAGGGTAATTGGGGTGATTACGCCCGAGGTGCTAAGTTCGCACTACAAAAGAGATTTAAACTGCAGATAGGTATTACAGGAAATATTAAAGGTTCACTGCCAGTCGGAGGATTGTCGTCATCGGCAGCGGTGCTGATTGCTTATGTGATGGCATTTGCGAAAGCGAACAATATTACTTTGGCTCCGTTTGAGGTGATGAAGATTGCATCGGAGGCTGAGCGAGAGTATATCGGACTGAACAATGGTCTGTTGGATCAGGCGTGTATAGCTTTGGGAAAGAAGAACCATCTGCTGATGCTGGACTGTGAGAGTGACGAATATCGTGTTATCCCCAAGCCAGCTGAAATGCCGGACTTTGAACTGGGAATATTCTTCAGTGGACTGACACGCAGTCTGATATCTTCTGACTATAACCTCCGTGTAACAGAGTGTAAGACGGCAGCATGGACAGTACAGGCATACGAGAATGTACCACTAAAGACGCATGACAAAACATTCCTTCGTGATGTGCCAGAGAGTATGTACAAACGTAACCGCGACAAGATGCCACCTCGCTTTGCTCGTAGGGCAGAGCATTTCTATGGTGAGCACAAACGTGTGCGTGAGGGTATCACTGCTTGGGAGTCAGGTAACTTGGAGTGGTTCGGTAGTCTTGTCAAAGCTTCTTGCGAGAGCAGCATACACAACTATGAGTGTGGTAGTCCAGAACTCATCGCCATCTACGAAGCTATGCTCACCACCGACGGCATCTATGGCGGTCGTTTCTCTGGTGCAGGCTTCAAAGGTGCCTGCATCGCCCTTGTTGATCCCACGAAAAAGGAACTGATAGAAAAGGAAATCACAGAGAAATACCTCGCGAAGTTCCCGCAGTATAAGAATACCTTCAAGGTGTATTTCTGCAAGAGTGATGATGGTGCGAGATTCTTGGATAATTGAAAATTGAGAATTGACAATTGAAAATTATGAAAAACATCGTTATTGCAGCAGGATATGCGACAAGGCTGGGGGAGTTAACGAAGAACTTCCCGAAGCCGTTATTAAAGATAGGTGAGAATACCATCTTGGGAAGAATGTTGGATGATATCGACAAGATTCCTGAGATAGATGAACATATTATTATCTCAAATCATCGCTTTGCTCCCATTTTCAATAAATGGAAGAAGGAAGAAGGAAGATGGCAGAAGCCTATTACCATCGTTGATGATGGCACTGAGACCAACGATACTCGTCTTGGAGCTGTATGCGATTTGTTGTATGCCATGGATAAGCTCCACATCGATGATGATTTGTTGGTGGTTGCAGCGGACAACCTGCTGTTCTTCTCATTCCAGGAGTTTGTGGACTTCGCCAAGGAGAAACAGACGAGCTGTATCATGTGTCATGAGCAGCCATCGATAGAGAAACTTCAGCGTACAGGTGTTGTGGAACTGGATGCTAGCAACAAGGTGCTGGGCATGGAAGAAAAACCCCAAGTGCCAAAGAGTCATTGGGCTGTGCCACCTTTCTATATCTATCTGAAGAAAGACCTCGACTTGGTACGGCATTCTGTAGAGAATGGTTGCGGCAAGGATGCGCCAGGCAACCTTGCTCACTATATGGTGGAGCATACCACCATGCATGCATGGCCAATGAGTGCCGGACGTTTTGATATTGGCAGCCTCGATACCTATTATGAGGCCGTGGAGAAATACGGAAAATAATTATTATAGAAACTAACTTATTATTGAAAACGATGAAAATTGCAGTTGCAGGAACTGGTTACGTTGGCATGAGTATAGCAACACTGCTTGCTCAGCATAATCACGTAACAGCTGTTGACGTGATTCCTGAGAAGGTGGAGAAAATCAACAAAAAGATCTCGCCTATTCAGGATGAGTATATTGAGAAGTATTTGGCAGAGAAAGAACTTGACTTGACAGCAACGCTGGATGGGAAGGCTGCTTATAAGGATGCTGACTATGTTGTGATAGCAGCTCCGACAAACTATGATCCGCAGAAGAATTTCTTCGATACGCATCATATCGAGGATGTGATTGACCTCGTGCTGAGTGTGAATCCGGATGCCGTGATGGTGATTAAGAGTACCATCCCAGTGGGATATTGCCGTTCGCTGTATGTAAAGTATGCGCTGAAGTTCTTGACTGATCCAGCGTTGAAGGGAAAGAAGTTTAACCTACTGTTCTCACCGGAGTTCCTTCGTGAGAGCAAGGCGCTGTATGACAACCTTTATCCCTCTCGCATCATTGTTGGCTATCCAAAGATATTGCCTGCCGATAGAAACAGGAAATGGGACGAGGAGAATGCTGCCATTACAGCTATCGGTAATCCTGAGGCAGAGGAGAAGGCCAAGACGTTTGCAGGACTGCTGCAGGAAGGTGCTATCAAGGAGAATATCGATACGCTGTTTATGGGAATGACGGAGGCAGAGGCCGTGAAGTTGTTTGCCAATACCTATTTGGCTTTGCGTGTATCATACTTTAATGAGCTGGATACTTATGCAGAGGTGAAAGGATTGGATAGTCAGGCTATCATATCTGGCGTTGGTTTAGATCCTCGTATCGGTACACATTATAATAATCCTTCATTTGGTTATGGTGGTTACTGTCTGCCTAAGGATACCAAACAGTTGCTGGCCAATTATGCGGATGTGCCTCAGAACATGATGACGGCCATCGTGGAGAGTAACCGTACTCGTAAAGACTTTATTGCAGACGAAGTGCTGCGTAAAGCTGGTTACTATACGGCCAATAGTGACTGGAATGAGAGCGCAGAGAAGGATGTGACCATCGGTGTGTTCCGTCTGACGATGAAATCCAATTCTGATAACTTCCGCCAGAGTGCTATCCAGGGCATCATGAAGCGTGTGAAGGCCAAGGGTGCCAATATCATCATCTACGAGCCTACGTTAAAGGATGGCGAAACGTTCTTCGGGTCTCGTGTTGTGAATAACTTGGAAGAGTTTAAAAAGCAGAGTGATGCCATTATTGCCAATCGCTACGACGAGACACTGGATGATGTTCTGGAGAAGGTTTATACAAGAGACATTTTTAAGAGAGACTAATCAAGAATTTGAATTAGAGAATGAAGACAATATTAGTTACAGGAAGTGCCGGATTTATTGGCTCGAACTTGGTGCTACGCTTATTTAAGGAATTGTGTGAAGGTACCATCGTTGGACTGGATAATCTGAATGATTATTATGATCCGACACTGAAAGATTATCGCCTCAGTGAGATTGAGAAGGCTAAACCAGCGGGAATTGAATATGAGTTCGTTAAGGGTGACTTGGCTGACAAGGCGTTGATTGATGGACTGTTCGAGAAGTACCACTTTGATGTGGTGGTGAATCTGGCTGCTCAGGCTGGTGTGCGCTATAGCATCACTAATCCTGATGCCTATATCCAGAGCAACATGATTGGCTTCTATAACATCCTTGAAGCCTGTCGTCACAACCCAGTGGAGCATTTGGTATATGCTTCATCAAGTTCTGTCTATGGTGGCAACAAGAAGGTGCCGTTCTCGACGGATGACCGTGTAGATAATCCAGTGTCGCTGTATGCAGCAACCAAGAAGAGCAATGAACTGTTTGCGCACTGCTATTCAAAACTGTACGACATCCCCACCACGGGCTTACGCTTCTTTACCGTATATGGCCCTGCTGGTCGTCCTGACATGGCATACTTCGGTTTCACCAATAAGCTGCTGAAGGGTGAGACCATTCAGATATTCAACTACGGTAACTGCCGTCGTGACTTCACTTACGTCGATGACATCGTAGAGGGTGTGTATCGTGTGATGCAAGGCGCTCCAGAGCGTAAGAAGGGTGAAGATGGTCTGCCTATCCCTCCATACGCAGTATATAATATCGGTGGTGGCCAGCCAGAGAATCTGCTAGATTTCGTGAATATCCTGCAAGAGGAACTGGTTCGTGCCGGTGTCCTTCCAGCAGACTTCGACTTCGAGGCACACAAAAAGCTTGTTCCGATGCAGCCTGGTGATGTGCCTACGACATATGCGGATGCCAGTGCTCTGGAAAGGGATTTCGGATTTACACCAAAGATAACGTTGCGAGAGGGACTGAGGAAGTTTGCGGAATGGTATAAGGAGTTCTATGGCCACAAATGATGGTAATCGAACGAATTTAGCAAGTAGCAAGATACAGACAAGTCGGTCATTGAACTGTTGGTTTGAGAGCAACTTCCAATAGTGATATGGCCGCTTGTCGGTTTTAAGAAAACGCTCCTCGGATAGTACAAACCACCAAGGAGCGTGATATGGCTCATAAAGAGCATTGGTCAATTCACATCAATCGAATAAAAAAACCTGTAATGGATTAGGAAATCCAATTGATAAGAGTCATCAACGTATTGAGAATTCTCAGTATCCTGAGAGCTTTCTCGAAGAATTGTTTCTTTTTCATACTCTTTATTTATCTAAACATTATCTTCAATATTAAGGAATTCAAGGGCTATTACCCCCTTTTTAATAAATAGCCATCGTACGTAAAATTTGTGTAAATTTTATCCATTGCAAAAATAATAATAAGTGCAAAAGGAATTTCTGAATCAGACCACAATGGTGATACAATTTCAAAAATGTAACAAAATAGTAAGGACAGATGGGAGATAGGAAAGATGTCCTTTCAATAAGGGCAGATCATGAGAAACTGGAAGTGTTCTTCGGGCTAAGGCTAATATCGCTGACAATATATCCAGAAACAGCACCATCATTACGGAAGGTGCTTAAGCCAGGGGAGTTTGTTTTTGCAGATGAGAGCATTGCAAAGACAACACCTGGAAAAATGATGGAGGTGAGGTTATACGGAAGGAATATCTCTGTACAGTCAATAGTAGGGATGAATGGCTCTGGAAAATCCTCGCTGCTTGATATACTTTACAGGCTGATTAACAACTTTAGTTATTATCTGACAAAGAACCTTCATTATACCTATGCAGCAGAACGACTCGCCTTTGTACAAGGTCTGTATGCCGACTTAAAATATGAAATCGACGGGAGAATATGTATATTAAGGAGCAGGGATGCAGCATTGGCATTGGAAACTCCAGAGCAAAAATACAAAGTCGGCGATAAGGTAGAACCAGAATGGGCGGAATATGCAGATGTGACAGGTGCTAATGCGAGTGTTGCTAGGGATGTGATGAGATGGTTCTTCTATAGCATTGTAACCAATTTTTCGTTTAATGCTTTTCTTACCAGCGACTATGCAGATGAGCCCGCAATAGGACTCCAAGGAACGTCATGGATAGACAGTTTATTCCATAAGAATGACGGGTACAGAGTACCATTGGTATTTAACCCATACCGAGGTGATGGTAATTTGGACGTACAACGAGAAACGGAATTTGCCATCAGCCGTACTATTGCCATATTGGAACATTTTAGGGAGCGGAATTGGCAGTTTATAGACGGGTATAAGTTGGCAAAAGTCGTATATCGCTATGACCCTCATTCTTTCTTGGCGAAATTCCGCAAACAGCTGACCGATGTACAGAAAGATGCTCTTCAAAAAACGGGAGAAAAGGATGGTGCAGAGAAGGAGCGTCGAATTTATGAGGATATGATAAAGGGGTGGTTTAAGACTGCCTTAAAAAACAAGAAAGCATACGCTTACAAGATATGTAGCTACTATGAAGTTGATTATGACGTAGATAACGAACTTCAACTGATGGCAGCAGCTTATCTGGTATACAAGACCATCTCAATAGTTGGTAAATATCCCGTTTATTACAACTACAAGTCGCACGGAGACTTGAAGAACTGTTTTGCGGAAGCAACGATAAAGATAGACGATGAGGAGTTTGATGACGCTATAGATACCTATAAGGAAATAGTAGCAAAACTAGAAGATGACCAATCGCATATCACCTATAAACTCCGGTTAGCCAAGCAATATCTGAAACACTGTAAAAACGGTTCCATAGGACATGCAGTAGAAGAGTTTGATTTTGATTTGCTCGACTACATCGGGTTCTTAGGACAGACAAAAGTGGCCGGAAGTGTAGAAAAACTGATGGAGCAGTTTCCCCCTACATTCTTTAAACCAATGATACTATTGAGAAAAGTTGATGCCAATGGTGAAGAAGATGTCAATGGTGAATTGATTCCATTTACAATGCTTAGTTCTGGAGAGAAACTATTTATATACACCATTAGCACGCTTATATACCACATTCTAAATATTAAATCAGTGTCGTCGAAACGTATTCACTACAGGCATGTTAACATTATCATGGATGAATTGGAACTGTGCTTTCATCCTGAGATGCAGAGGATATTTGTTGACAAACTTATAAGCACACTGACAAGGCTTCATATAAACACTCACATGAAAGTGAACCTTATGTTGGTGACACACTCGCCGTTTATCCTGTCGGATATACCAAAGAATAGAATTTTATTCCTTAAAAAAGGAGAAGACGTAGGAAGAAGAATGGATCTGAACCCATTCGGAACGAATATCAACGATGTGCTTGTAAACAGTTTCTTCTTGAGCGAAAATGGCTTTTTGGGGAATATCGTCCAAAAAACTATTAATTCTCTGATGAGATATTTGGAATCTGATGCTAAGACTATGGGCTTTTGGAATAGGAGTAGAGCGGCATACTTCATAGAGAATATAATAGGCGACGAAGTGATACAGCACTACCTGAAGCGAATGCAGGAAGAGAAACCTGAAAGGAATTGACGTATGAGGAGAATCTTTATAGATGACAAAGTAAAGGAAGTGGCCCAATATTACAAAGACCACCTTTTTGAAAAACATACGAGCAGAGCTTTCATCCATCCAAAAGATGGATTGGAGTTGTTTGAAGATGAAATTAAGGCTGGTCGTGCAACTTGTCCGTTATGGAGCCATTATGCAAATTATGTAAAAGAGCTTAGAAAACACTTTGATGAGATTTTGCTACTTAAGCCGTCAGAGTTTAATACTTGGTATTATCGGTATTCTTTTAACTTAGGGAAAAAGTACATGACAGATAAAAAATGGCGAAATAAACCTGGCGATATATCATTTAGCGATCATATTGTGAAAATCATGCATTATACAACGGTGCGCTCGGAAGATATGGTGCCTTGTGTGAAGAATTTAGGGATAAAGACATGTGTGTATTGTAACACTCAGTATACGAATACTGTAAGTATAGATGATGATGGATCAATTAAGGGAAGGTACGAGTTGGATCATTTTAAACCAAAGGATGAATATCCATTTCTATGTATATCCTTTTATAACTTGCAGCCTTGCTGTGGCAGTTGTAATAGATGGAAATCTGACAGTACGTCAAAATTTAACTTATACACAGAGGATTATCAGGAGTTAGATCCGTTTTTCTTCGAACTAACATCGGCATCGATTGTCCGTTACATGCTGAAACAAAATTTTGATGTGCTGGATGTAAAACTGAGATGTCGAGAGGCGGGACTACGTGATAATCACATAGAACTTTTCCATACAGAAGATTTGTATAAGACATACGTTGACGAGTTAGAAGAACTGATATGGAAGTATAAGAGCTTCAACGATGCGTTTAAGATTCAGCTGTTAGACAGGTTTAAGAAATTATTTCCTCTGCATGCCACAAGAAATGAAATTATCAGATTCTTATATAATTTCTACTCAAATCCAAAGGATGTGCATAAAAGGCCGCTCACGAAATTGAAACAAGATGTGGCGAAGCAATTAAAAATGATATGAAAAATACCGATATCTGAAGTGGAAATTTTTTACAACTACATGAGAAGTATACTCTATGGAAGTTGTTAGGAAAACAACATTTTGTATGATTAAGGAATAATGGGAATAACAGACTGATGAGGTGGAATTGCGATTGAAATAGGACCATATAATGACACAAGAAGAACGGTGGATTGAGAGATATAATGGTGTGATAGGGTTTGTGGAGGAGAACCACAGAAATCCGTCTCGCCATCGGATAGAGGAGCATGACATGTTGAATTGGCTAAAGGCCAATCGGAAAGTGTTGAATGCAGGTAAGATGAAGGCTGAGAGGGTGGAGAAGTTTAGAAAACTTCTGGAAATGACGGAACAGTATAGGAGGAAGAATCAGTATGAATAGTGGTCGCGATAATATCGCAACATACGGGACAAGTAGAACTCGATGGAAGAACCATCGAGCACTGTGACAAAGAATAAATAATGAGGCGGCTCAGTACATGTCATAACGGGATGGCTGGGTATCTGATGGACTTCGGATTTGGAGGGTTCATTGGGTACGGGAAAGGTGTGTCCGTAGGATTGGTGATGGAAGAGCTGAATATAAGAATGAGGTTTTATTAGTTCTATTGGCCCTGCGGAGAGGTGCAGGGCTTGGTGACTATCTCAACGGGTGAACCGTTGAGTACTGTTAGTATATGAGCATCCCCCGATTCAGCTTTTCGTGAGCTGGGTCGGGGGATGTCGCGTTTGGTCGGGGCTGTTCACTGGCGGCGGTAGTTGCCTACTACCTTGTAGATCTCTACGATGATGTCCTTGGGGATGCTGGACTCTACGGGAGTGCCATCGACCATCTGTGTGAAGTTGATGCTCTGCTCGTCATGCTGAGTGACAGACACCTTACGGAGTACTTTATATTCGCTGGTAACAACGACACAGATGAAATCACCTGGAATATACGTTTTCCACGTTGCGAGTTTCTTCAGTGCTATGACATCACCAGGCATGATGATTGGTGCAAGTGACTTGTCATTGTTGATACACATGAAATCGAAATCTCCTGCCATAGGTAAAGATATTGGTATTACGCAACCTGTCGAAATTGGCTGGCCATCATTGCTCAGACATAATTCAAAATCTGTGTTGTAGAACAGTCTTTCATTTTCAGACCTTACATGTTGCTCAAAGGGTTTTATGCCGGCAAGAAACATAT
>Ga0310695_10003611_pt1 | contig 29992 bp, 21 predicted proteins | sample RumenRJG_04DNA_FD_203882 | JGI IMG/M metagenome (GOLD analysis project Ga0310695, IMG submission 203882) | Bovine rumen microbial communities from Lethbridge, Alberta, Canada - RJG_04 (v2) (version 2) | ecosystem: Host-associated > Mammals > Digestive system > Stomach > Rumen | place: Canada...
AGGGCGAGATGGCAGCACCGGTATCGCGCAGGATGACGGCACGGATGCGGGTGACATAGGCAGCAGCACCTACAGCGTCGGCAAAGACAATGCCGTGATACGAGGGGTCGGGCTTCGAGAGAGTGGGGAACTTGTCGTTCTGCTTCCAGTCGAACTTACCACCGTCGACGATGACGCCACCGAGCGAAGTGCCATGACCGCCCAAGAACTTCGTAGCCGAGTGTACCACGATGTCGGCACCATGCTCTAACGGACGGATGAGGTAAGGTGTGCCGAAGGTGTTGTCGACAATGAAGGGAATGCCATGCTTGTGGGCTACGGCGGCCACGCCTTCTAAGTCGAGCACGTCCGAGTTCGGGTTGCCGAAGGTTTCGGCATAAACCACTTTTGTGTTGGGCTTGATGGCTGCTTCAAGAGCCTCGAGGTCGTTCACGTTAAGAATGGTATTGGTAATGCCCTGTGTCGCTAAGGTGTGTGTAATCAGATTGTACGAACCGCCATACAGGTTGTCAGCAGCCACGATATGATCGCCAGCCTGCACGATGTTCTGCAGGGCGTAGGTGATAGCAGCAGCACCAGAGGCGACGGCCAGTCCGGCTACACCACCCTCAAGGGCAGCCACGCGATCCTCAAACACACCCTGGGTGGAGTTGGTCAAGCGACCGTAGATATTACCTGCATCGCGCAGACCGAAACGGTCGGCAGCATGCTGTGAGTTACGGAACACATACGACGTGGTCTGGTAGATGGGCACGGCACGGGCGTCGGTTGCGGGGTCAGCCTGTTCCTGGCCTACATGGAGTTGCAATGTCTCAAAACGATAATTCTTCTTTGTACTCATAATCTTATCCTTTCTTTATTTTTTAATGTTTAATGTTTAATGTTTAATGTTTTTTCTGGGTGCAAAGGTACGATGTTTAGAAATATCTACCAAATTTCTTGCAGGATTCAGAAAATATACCTAAATTTGCAACCTAAAAAGAATAACTTTCCGTTGGAGACAGTCGGAAGACCCTCCAACAGAATAAAACACCAAATCATGGCACAAAACTTAGACGAAACCGACCTGCAGATACTCAAAACGCTGCAAAAAAACGCGAAATTGACCACTAAAGAGCTGGCCGATGCCGTGCATCTGACCCCTACACCCGTCTTCGAGCGGCAAAAACGACTCGAGAAGAAGGGCTACATCAAGAAGTATGTCGCCATCCTCGACCCCGAGAAGCTCGACCAGGGACTTCTCGTCTTCTGCAAAGTCAAGCTCAAGCAGATCAACCACCAGATTGCCGACACCTTCGTGCGCCGCATCCAGCGCATACCCGAGGTCACCGAATGTTACAACACCAGCGGCGCCTACGACTATTTATTAAAGGTACGCGCCCGCGATATGAAGCAGTACCAGGAGTTCGTCCTCAACAAACTCGGAGAGATAGAGAGCCTCGCCTCCATCGAGAGCACTTTCGTCATGAGCGAGGTAAAACAGAACTATGGCATCAACCTGTGAGGTATCAGACAATAAAAACGGTGTGTGCCACGTTATATATACGATGAACAGAGTCCGAAGGCTCTTCGTAGCAATGATTCTTTTGTTACCATCCATGTTAGGGTGGGGACAAGAGTTTTTCAACTTGACCGCCGACGAGGTCAAGATTGATTCTGTGTTGCCGCTGTTCACCTATACTCAGGAGTTGGGAACCGAGTATGCCGACTCTGTCTATACCATCAGCATTGACTACCCGGAGTTCATCGATATGTCGGAGGCCGACGTAGCACGGTTGCAGAAGATAACTGCCCGCCAGTGGCCTGTGTTACCCGAGGTACAGCAGTACATCGGCGTGTCGCGCCGACGTGGTACGCTCTACGTGGCGTTTGTGCCGATTGTCTTCAGGGATGGCCGTTACCAGAAACTGGTGAGCTTTAAGCTGAAGGTGCAGGGAACCTATAGGTCCTATAAGACCCATAAGTCCCATAAGTCCTATAAGACCTATAAGTCCAATAGGGCTTATGCGCCCCACTCCGTACTGGCCACGGGCCGATGGGCGAAAATTCGCGTGCCGTCGTCGGGGGTCTATCAGCTGACTGACGCATTGGTGCGCAGTGCCGGCTTCAGCGATGTCAACAAGGTGAAGGTCTATGGCTATGGCGGGGCCATGCAGCCCGAGAAGCTGACGGCGGACTACCTCAGCACTACCGACGACCTCGGCGAGGTGCCTACCTGCACCGTTGGCGGCAAACGTCTCTTCTATGCCGTAGGACCCGTCAGTTGGAGTGATAAGACGGCAACGACACGCACGCGAAATCCCTATAGCAGCTACAGCTACTACTTCCTTACCGAGAATGATTCTACACCGCTCACACAGACCGAGGACGAGTTCAAGGCCGCTAATTACCCGCTTCCGCAGGACTACCACACGCTCTACGAGGTAGACGACTACTCATGGTTCCACGGCGGACGTAACCTCTACGACAGCCGGCTCTTCGGTATCGGCACCACCCGCAGCTATCAGTTGGCAGCCACCGCTGGGTCGGCAGGACAGCTGACGGTGGTGCTCACCTACGACGCGCCCTTTGCCGCTACTGTCACCGTCAACGGGACGGCCGTCGGCAACGTCTCCACCACCTCAGGACTCGACAGCTACAGCAAGGCAGCCGTCACCACCAAAACCTTTGCCGTTGATGCGCTGCAGGCCGACAACACCGTCACCATCCAGCAGACGTCGGGCGGCAACGTCCGCCTCGACTATCTGGCACTGCAGTACGACACGCCTCAGCCGTGGCCCGACCTGACTGCCACCGCCTTTCCCGTGCCCGAATACGTGCATAACATCACCAACCAGGACCACCATGCCGACACCGTTGCCGACATGGTCATCGTCATTCCCACGTCGCAGAAGCTGCTGACAGAGGCGCAGCGCCTGGCCGACTTCCACCGCACCCACGACACGCTACGCGTCAGCATCGTACCTGCCGACGAACTCTTCAACGAGTTCGCCAGCGGCACGCCCGACGCCAATGCCTACCGACGCTATCTGAAGATGCTCTACGACCGTGCGGAGACGGAGGCCGACATGCCGCGATTCCTGCTGCTCTTCGGCGACGGCGCCTGGGACAACCGTATGCTGACCGCCAACTGGAAGAACTACTCGCCGGATGACTTCCTGCTCTGCTACGAGAGCGAGAACTCCTTCAGCGCTACCGACTGCTACGTCAGCGACGACTACTACTGTCTGATGGACGACGGCGAAGGGGCCAATATCCTGACGTCCGACAAGTCGGACGTGGCCGTCGGACGATTCCCAGTACGCACGGCTGACGAGGCTAAGATTCTGGTTGACAAGACCATCGGCTACGCACGCAACGACTATGCCGCAGCCTGGCAGAACACCATCTGCGTCATGGGCGACGATGGCGACAACAACCGCCACATGAACGACGCCGAGACGGTGGCTAAGGAAGTGGTATCAAATCATCCTTCCTTTAACATCAAGAAGATCTACTGGGACGCCTACGAGCGACAGTCGTCATCGACGGGCTTCAGCTACCCTGACGTCACCCAGCTTATTCAGCAGCAGCTGAAGAGCGGAGCCCTCATCATGAACTACAGTGGCCACGGCGCACCTTATACCCTGTCGCACGAGCAGGTGGTCAGTCTGTCTGATTTCAAGGTGTCGGCGGCCAACCGTCTGCCGCTTTGGCTGACGGCCTCCTGCGACATTATGCCTTTCGACGGCCAGGAGGAGAATATCGGCGAGACGGCGATGATGAACACCAATGGCGGTGCCGTCGCTTTTTATGGCACCACCCGCACCGTCTACGCCCAGTATAACGGTTATATGAACCGCGCCTATACCCGCTACGTCTTGGGCAATGATGACAGCGGACGCCGCTACACCATCGGCGAGGCCGGACGGCTGGCCAAGAATCTGCTGATGACGCCGGCTAGCGGGGGGAATGATATCGGTATGGACCAGACGCCCAACAAGTTGCAGTTCACCCTTCTTGGCGATCCCGCACTGACGTTGGCCGCACCCACCATGCAGGTCGTCATTGACAGCATCAACGGACAGGCGGCCACTAAGACCACCGCCCTGCTGGTGGGACACACCGTCACCGTCAAGGGACACATCGTCGGAGCACCGACTTTCAACGGTGTGGTAACAGCTACTGTCCGCGACATTGAGCAGACCATCACTTGTCGTCTGAACAACCCCGCCGTGGCCTCCACGGCCTTCACTTATCAGGATCGTCCCAGCACACTCTATACCGGTAGCGACAGCGTGCGCGCTGGAAAGTTTGCCTTGCAGTTCGTGCTGCCACGCGACATCAGCTACGCCGACGGCAAGGGACTTATCACCCTCTATGCCATCAGCAACGACCGTCAGTCAGCCGCCCACGGCAGCTCCTCAAACTTCACGATGGAGGCTTCCGACCTGACAGGCGACGACGGCATAGGTCCTAACATCTACTGCTACCTCAACTCCAGTGCCTTTGTCAACGGCAGTGCCGTGAACACCACCCCGCTGTTCCACGCCGAGCTCTACGACCGCGACGGTATCAACGTATCAGAAGGTGGCATCGGCCACAACCTGGAACTGATCATCGACGGACAGCTGTCGAGCACCTACGTCCTGAACGACTACTTCCAGTACGACTTCGGCGACTACCGTAGCGGCTCGCTGAACTACAGCCTGCCAGCACTGGCCGAGGGACAGCACCATCTGCTCTTCCGCGCTTGGGATGCCCTGAACAACTCGTCGACTGCCGAGTTACAGTTCCAGGTCGTCAAGAGTCTCGAACCCTCAATCTTCAGTATCGGCTGCACCCCCAATCCGGCCAAGACCTCTGCCACGTTCATGATCAGTCATGACCGGGCGGGCTCTCAGGTAGACGTGCAGATTGAGGTCTTCGACACCTCTGGGCGCTATCTCTGGAGCCATATCGAGACGGGCGTGCCTACCGACCAGTCGTACACCGTCACCTGGGACTTGTGTACCAGTGGCGGCCACCGCCTGCAGACGGGCGTCTACCTCTACCGCGTCCTGCTTAGCAGCGACGGCAGTACCCAGGCATCGCAAGCCAAGAAACTCATTATCATACGCAATAAATAGCAGGATAACCGCGTTATTAAGAAGATGAATACAAGAAAAGCATTATTGGCCACCGCCTGTCTGCTGTGCTGCGGCGGTGCCGTAGCCGACGACGATGACAAGCTCAACACCTTCAACCCCGTGGAGCACGCCATCATCTCAGAGACCATCGCGCCCGACGCACGAGGCGCCGGTATGGGCGACGTCGGTGCCGCCACCGACCCTGACGTCAACTCACAGTACTGGAACCCTGCCAAGTACCCGTTCTGCATCAGCCGCGCCGGCATCGCACTGAACTATACGCCCTGGCTCCGCCAGCTGGTCAACGACATCGACCTGGCCTATCTCGCCGGCTACTACCGCATCGGCGACTACTCCGCCATCTCGGGCTCGCTGCGCTACTTCTCGCTCGGCGAGGTGTACACCGACTATGGCAACAGTGATATGACCGTCAAGCCCTACGAGATGTCTATCGATGCCGCCTACTCGCTGATGCTCAGCGAGAAGTTCGCCTTGGCTGCCGCCATCCGCTGGATTTACAGCGACCTGCGCTTCGACTATTCCGAGGACTCCAAGCCTGCGTCGGCCTTCGCCGCCGACCTGGCCATGTACTATAACAACTACGTCATGCTCGGACAGCGCGAGTGCCAGCTGGGTCTCGGTATGAACATCCGCAACATCGGCTCGAAGATCTCTTTCTACGGCGACGAGGAGAGCCAGTTCATTCCCGCCAACCTCCGTCTCGGTGCCTCGCTGATGGTGCCCGTCGACGAGTACAACCGCTTTACACTCACTGCCGATGCCAACAAGCTGCTCGTGCCCACCGTACCACGTCAGAACGAGGGCGAGAGCAACTCCGAATATCAGGACCGCGTGCGCCGAGAATACAGCGACGTCGGTTCCATCAAGGGTATCTTCCAAAGCTTTAGCGACGCCCCCGGCGGCTTCAAGGAGGAGATGGAGGAAGTTCAGTGGTCTGTCGGTGCCGAGTACGTCTACCACGACCAGTTCTCGCTACGCGCCGGCTACCACCATCAGGCTGAGTCGAAGGGCAACCTGAAGTACTTCACCATTGGTGGCGGCTTCCGCATGAGCGTCTTCTCTTTAGACGTGGGTTACGTCATCTCTACAGCACGCTCGAATCCGCTCGACCAGACACTCCGCTTCACCCTCGCCTTCGACATGGACGGCATCAAGGACTTGTTTAAGTAAGAAGTAAGAAGTAAGAAGTATGATTACCAGGGTAGGTTTTGGCTTCGATGTCCACCAGTTGGTTCCCAATCGCGACCTGTGGATGGGTGGCATCAAGATAGAGCACACGATGGGGCTCCTTGGCCATAGCGATGCCGACGTGCTGATACACGCCATCTGCGACGCCCTGCTCGGGGCCGCCAACATGCGCGACATTGGCTACCACTTCCCCGACACCGCTGCCGAGACCGACGGCATCGACAGCAAGATTCTCCTCAAGAAAACCATCGCCCTGATAGCCACCAAGGGCTATCACTTCGTCAACCTCGACGCCACCATCTGTGCCGAACGGCCCAAGATGAACCCCCATATCCCCCAGATGCAGCAGTGTCTCGCCGGCATCATCGGCACCGACCCCGACAACGTCAGCATCAAAGCCACCACCACCGAACGCCTCGGCTTCACCGGTCGTGAAGAAGGCATCTCCGCCTACGCCGTCGTCCTCATCGAACGTTAGCCGTCGTCCTCATCGAACGTTAGCCTCTCGCGCTTACGCGCGCATAGTGTGTCCTGCGGTTTGCCCGCAGACCGTCATAACGAAATCGGCCAGACTCCGCATGGAGCCTGGCCGATTTCATTTGTTTTTATGCTATATTTACTTAGTCTCTGCGACAGCGTCTTCCTCGCGGATGGTCTTACCCATGGTGAGGTAAGCCACAGGAGCAGCGATGAAGAGCGACGACAGTGTACCGAAGATAACACCGAGGATCATGGCGAATGAGAAGCTGCGGATGCTGTCACCACCGAGGATGAAGATACAGAGCAGCACAATCAGGGTCGTCACAGAGGTGTTGATGGTACGAGCCAATGTCTGGTTCAGCGAGTCGTTGAACAGCATCTGACGGTCACGCTTGCCGAAGAGCTGGATGTTCTCACGGACGCGGTCGAAGACTACCACCTTATCATTAATAGAGTAACCAATCACCGTCAGGATAGCACCGATGAACGTCTGGTCAATCTCAAGCGACATGGGCACCCAACCCCAGAGCACGCTGTAGAAGCCGATAACCACGAGGGCGTCGAAGGCCAGGGCGACCGTTGAGCCTACAGAGAAGGCCACGTTGCGGAAGCGGATGAGGATGTAGATGAAGATAGCAATCAGGGCGATGATAACCGAGATGATAGCACCGTAGGTGATGTCCTTAGCCACTGACGGGCCTACCTTAGCCGAGCTGATGATAGAGCCACCCTCACGGACGTCGGGGTTCTTGAAGGCGCTGACATCAGCCTGATTGATGAGGCTGGCCTTCTTCAGGGCATTGTACAGGATGGTCTCAGCCTTGTCGTCCACCTCGGGATTGTTCGACTCGATATCCCAGTTGGTAGAGATACGGACGGTCTTGCCGTCGGTACCCAATGCGATAACGCTGGTGTTAGCCTCCTGGCTGGCTTTCTCGCCGATGGTATTGATGAAGGCACCGGCAAGAGCCTGACGGACGGTTTCTACGGGTGTCTCCTTGTCGAGCACCACGACGTAGTTGCGGCCACCGGTGAAGTCGATGCTCTGGCTCAGGCCGCGGACGGCGAACGAGATGCAGAAGATAACAGCTGCAGCGCCCCAGATGATGAATGACTTCTTATAGGCACCCATGAAGTTGAAGTGGGCGTTCTGCATCATGTTCTTCGAGTAGGCTGTGACGAAGGTGAGCTTTGTCCACTTATCCTTCTTCAGCATGTGCTCATAGACCAGACGTGTCAGGAACACGGCGGTGAAGAACGAGCAGAAGATACCGATAATCCAGGTGGTGGCGAAGCCCTTGACGGGACCCGTACCGAAGAACAGCAGGATGAAACCGGTAATCAGTGAAGTGACGTTCGAGTCGAAGATAGCCGAGAAGGCGTTCGAGTAACCCTTGTTCAGAGCCTCCTTGACGCTGAGCCCCTTGCGCAGCTCCTCCTTGGTACGCTCGTAGATCAGCACGTTGGCGTCGACGGCCGTACCGAGCGTCAGCACGATACCGGCGATACCAGGCATGGTCAGAGCGGCCTGGAACGAGGTGAGAATACCCAGTGTGAAGAACAGGTTGAACAGCAGGGCGCAGTCAGCCATCAGACCGGGAACGGGACCGTACAGCATAATCATGTAGATCATCAGCAGTACGAAGGCTACGATGAACGAGATGATACCCTGCTGGATAGACTGTGCACCGAGTGACGGGCCTACCACCTCTTCTTGTACGATGCGCGTAGGAGCCGGCATCTTACCAGAGTTCAGCGTGTTCGCTAGGTCCTTGGTATCCTCGATGGTGAAGTTACCCGTAATCTGCGAGTTACCACCGTCAATCTGGGTGAGGATACGGGGAGCAGAGTAGACGGCATCATCGAGGACGATAGCCACGCCGCGACCGATGTTCTGCTTGGTAATCTGGCTCCAGCGGCGAGCGCCGTCAGAGTTCATCTGCATGGACACAGAGGGGTGACCCATCTGGTCGAAGTCGTCCTTGGAACTGGTGATGACGTCACCCTCCAACGGAGCGCGGCCGTTAGGCTCGGTAATCTTCAGCGCATAGAGAGCGAAGATGTCGCCATGGGTGGTCTCACTGCCAAAGTCCTCGGCCTTGGCACCCCAGCGCAGTTTGCACTCTGCGGGCAGCACCTGAGCAGCAAGCTCAGAGTAGATAATCTTGTTGACGTCAGCAGTATCGCGGGCGTTAGCATAACCGACAACGGCCAGTCCCTGTCCCTGAACGGGCTGGAAGATGGCAAACAGCGGGTTCTGCTGCTTCATCTGCTCACGAACCTGAGCCTCTACACCCTTGTCGGCAGTACCTTTCTTGGCCAGCTTGGCGGCCAGGTCGGTAGCAGCGGCTTTCGTGGTGTCGGCAGCAGCCTCGGCAACAGCCGTTGTGTCTGTTGCTACGGTGTCGTTAGCAGCAGCAGCGTTGCCACCGAGGGCAGCGTACTTCTGATTCAGCGTAGCCAACAGGGGAACGATCTCCTGCGAGTTGTAGGTCTCCCAGAACTCGAGGTTTGCCGAACCCTGAAGAAGCTTACGGACACGCTCGGGCTCCTTGATACCGGGCATCTCGACCATGATACGGCCTGACTGTCCCTCCAGCTTCTGGATGTTGGGCTGTACGACGCCGAACTTGTCGATACGGTTACGGACCACATTGAATGAATTGTCGACGGCCGACTGGATCTCTGCGCGTAATGCATTCTCTACCTCAGAGTCGGTAGATTGTGTGCTCACCTTGCCCTTCATCTGCTGGGTAGCAAAGATGGCGGCCAAGGGACGACCGTTCGAATTCTGTTTCCAATACTTGATGAAGAGCGAGAGGAAGTCGTCCTGACTGGTCTCCTCTTCCTTCTTAGCCTGCTCCATCGACTTCTTGTAGGCGGCATCCTGCTTGTGGTCGGCCAGCACGTCAACGACGTCGGGCACCGACACCTCAAGAATCACGTTCATACCGCCTTTCAGGTCAAGACCCAGGCCAATCTCCATCTCACGGCACTGCTTCAACGAGTAAATGCCCATGTAGACTTTCTCGTTCATGATGCTGTCGAGATACTCCTGACCAGCCTCCTCGCCCATAGCGGCAGCCTTACTCTCGTAGTGGCGTGTCACGAATGAGAAGGAGAGGTAGAAGCAGCATACCAGCACCAGAAGCACTGCAATAAACTTTACAATTCCTTTGTTTTGCATTTTTGTTATTTATAATAATTATTTATTTATACGCGCATTTGAGCCTGCAAATATACACATTTTTTTATGGTTGGGAAAATTTATTGGCTTTTTTCAACAAAAAAACGCTATTTATCTTGCATTTTTAGCCAACAAATCATCGGATAGTGGTCAGAAAAGTCTATTTCGGAGTCAACGTAGCAATTGTAGGGCGTCAAGTCAGATGAACAGAAAATGTGGTCGATTCGCACCCAAAATCCTTTCTGATTATATGACAAACCGATGCCGCGCCCCGTCTTTTTGTAACAGTCGGTGAACGACTTGCTCAGGGCGTGACGGGTGTAGGAGATGGGGGTGTCGTTGAAGTCGCCGCAGATGATGGTGGGGTATTGGCGGTGTTCGTTGGCATAGCGCATGATGGCCTCCACGGCCGGGGCACGTTTCGCGGCAGCCTCGCCTAACTTGTCGATGATGAGCATCGACTCGGCGCGTACCGTGTCGCTCTCCATCTCGCCACGCAGTATCTCTGTGTAGCGTGAACGGTCCTCTTTGGTCAGGTGGCTGCTCTCCAAGTGGTTGTTAATCACCAGCAGGGTGTCGTCGCCTGCCTTCAGGAAGTAGGCTATCGAGCCGTTCGCCTTTGATTTGTAGGCGATGCGTTCCTTGCGTAGGATAGGGTAGCGGGTGTGCATGCCGACGGCATTGTACGCTGCCGGTGTATGGCAGAGGACGGTCGTGTCGTTGTAGGGGTATATCTTCCGGTAGCTGTTGAAGGCGTAGCGCCGCCAGGTGTCGACATCCTCCTGCAGACAGACGATATCAGCGTCTTGTTGCTTGAAATAGTCGAGGATGCGCTCAAAGGCATCCTCGTATTTGTAGTTGCCGCCGTAGCAGCAGACGTTGTAGGAAATCATCTTGATACTGCCGTCGGGCACGTCCTTCTTGGCGTTCAGTGGCATATACGTACTAATAGGTACATACGCAAGCAGGTAGCCGACAATGGGTATCCACATCTTGCGCCATTTGACGATGAGCCACATCAGCAGGAATAGCAGGTTGAACACTAAAAACAGCGGGAACACCATGCCTAATGGCGACAGCAGGGGGTGGTCGGCAGGGTGCAGGTGGTCGACGTAGCCCGTGCCGACCATCAGCAGGACGGTCACCACGTTAGCACCTGCCAGTAGGTTGACAGTAAACTGCTTCAGTTGTTTAATCATGCGTTCCGGCTGGCTTCAAAGAGCTTCTGTTTCTCCGCCTTGGTCAGGCTGTCGTACCCGCTTTTGCGAATTTTGTCGAGAATGGCGTCAATCTCGTCCTGGTTCTGCTTCTTGCGGGCGTTATACTCCATATCGTCCTTGGGAGTGGCACCGCCCTGCTCGACGTGCATGTTCGTGTTGCCGTGCCGCCGCTCGAAATTCTGCTTCAGACGGTCGAAGAACTCTTGGCCGCCCGAACGGTTGAAGTTCGAGTCGGGGTGACGGTTCCAGTAGCGTATCATCAGGAAGCCGAACAGCATACCGCCCAAGTGCGCCATGTGAGCCACACCGTCGCCCGATGAACTCATGGCCATGAACAGTTCGATGGCCGCATAGCCGCAAACGAACCACTTGGCCTTGATGGGTATGGGCAGGGGGAAGATGAAGATGCGCTCGTTGGGAAAGATCATGCCGAAGGCTAAGAGCACGCCATAGGTGGCTCCCGAGGCACCGATGGTCGTCCAGCCGTTAAGTTGTTGGCTGAGCTGCTGTCCGATGGCAAAAAGCTCTGAGAAGCTGACGCTCGGCTCCTGTGACGTGATGCGGAAATAGAAGTCGAAGAACTGTACGATTTCCTGCATCAGTCCGGCACCGATACCGCACGAAATGTAATAAAAAAGGAACTTCTTCGGACCCCATACATTCTCCACTACGCATCCGAACATCCACAGCGCAAACATATTAAAGAATATATGCGTGAGATTGGCGTGCAGAAACATGTACGTGATAAACTGGAACAGGTGGAAGTCGCTGGCCATAAAGAAGTGGAGACCACCAATATTGGCCAAATCGATTCCGCGCATTTGGAGAATCCAAGTAGCTACAAATGCCAAGAAGTTGACAATGAGCAGGTTTTTGGTGACTGTGGGTATATTACGAAACATCTTTGTAATTTACAATTTGACAATTAACAATTTATATTGGAGACATGAAAGTACGCTTTTGCCTCGTTTTGGGCGCAAAATTACTAAAAATATCTGTTTCCCCGCGCAAAATGCGGGTGAAAGCAATTTTTTTTCAATAAAAAAGTAATTTTTTCCGTTTTTTTTGTTGTTTTATTGAATACTTTCCTTATATTTGCGGTGAAATTCTGAAAACCAAGCTATTTTTATTTATAAATCTTTAAATTAAAACAATTATGAACAAAACAGAATTAGTAGAGAAGATTGCAGCTGGTGCTGGTCTCTCAAAGGTTGACGCAAAGAAGGCTCTTGACGCTACTGTAGCAGCTATTAAGGATGCACTCATTGCTGGTGACAAGATTGCCCTCGTAGGTTTCGGTACATTCGCTGTTAGCGAGCGCCCCGCTCGTGAGGGTATCAACCCCGCTACCAAGCAGAAGATTACCATCGCTGCCAAGAAGGTTGCTAAGTTTAAGGCTGGTGCTGAGCTGGCTGACGCCCTGAACTAATTTTTGTAAGAAAAAATCAAAGTAACAGAGACGGTTCCATCGGAGCCGTCTCTTTTCTTTTTGTCGGATTTGAGATGGGTGTGAAAGGTTAGTATAAAATAAGTATTACGGGACAAAGATACAAAATAAATGTAAATTGGCAACGTAAATAGATAATTTTTCGTAACTTTGCAGCCAAATTTTTTAATTTGACTAAAAAATGGCTTACACACGTATGACGGCTGCCGAGGCGGCAGCGCTTATCAAGAATGGCGACCATATCGCCATGAGTGGTTTTACTCCTGCCGGTGTGGCAAAGGCTACGACCAAGGAGCTGGCAAAGATTGCAGTGGCTGAGCACGAGGCTGGCCGCGAGTTCAAGGTGGCTATTTTCACGGGCGCTTCTACGGGACAGTCTACCGACGGCGACCTGGCCAATGCTCAGGCTATCCTCTACCGTGCACCTTACACGACAAACCCCGACTTCCGCAAGCATGTCAACCTGGGAGAGATTCCCTACAACGACCTGCACCTGAGCCACATGGCACAGGAACTGCGCTATGGTTTCTACGGCGATGTGGACTGGGCCATCCTCGAGGTCTGCGACATCGAGGAGGTGGGCAACGACTATCACGTCTATCTGACAGCTGCCGGTGGCATCTCGCCCACGGCTGCCCGTCTGGCCAAGCACGTCATCCTGGAGCTGAACTCGTTCCACAATCCCAACGCCAAGTTCATCCACGACGTCTATGAACCCCTCGACCCCCCTTATCGCAAGGCTATACCCATCGAGCACGTCGGCGACCGCATCGGCAAGCCCTACGTGTCCATTCCCAAGGAGAAGGTGGCAGGCGTTGTAGAGTGCAACATCCCCGACGAGGCCCGCGCCTTCAAGGACAGCGACCCCGTGACCGACAAGATCGGCTTCCTCACCGCTGAGTTCCTCGTTGAGGAGATGCACAAGGGCCGCATCCCCCGTGAGTTCCTGCCCCTGCAGAGTGGTGTCGGCTCGACGGCCAATGCCATCCTTGGCGCCCTGGGCGAGGACAAGCACGTGCCCGACTTCAACATCTATACCGAGGTTATCCAGAACTCCGTCATCGAGATGATGCTCAACGGTCGTGTGAAGGACGCTTCGGCCTGCTCGCTCACCGTCTCGAACGAGTGCCTGATGCAGGTCTACGACAATATGGACTATATGAAGCAGCACCTGACCCTGCGCCAGAGCGAGATTTCCAACTCGCCCGAGATTATCCGCCGCTTAGGCGTCATCGCCATCAATACCGCCATCGAGGCCGACCTCTACGGCAACGTCAACTCTACCCACATCAGCGGTACGAAGATGATGAACGGCATCGGCGGTAGCGGCGACTTCATCCGTAACGCGTACCTATCTATATTTACGTGCCCGTCGGTGGCCAAGGGTGGCGTCATCTCGTCAATCGTGCCCTTCGTCTCTCATCAGGACAGCTCGGAGCACGATGTCAACATCATTGTCACTGAGCAGGGTGTTGCCGACCTGCGTGGCAAGTCGCCGGCACAGCGTGCCGAGTGCATCATCGAGAACTGTGCGCACCCCGACTATAAGCAGCTGCTCTGGGACTACCTCAAGATCTCGAAGATGGGACAGACGCGCCACAACCTGCCTGCTGCCTTCGCCATGCACGACACGCTGGCTCGCAAGGGCGACATGAAGCTCACAGACTTCGCAGAATACATCAAATAAACGTAATAACCGTAAACGAAGAATGGGACCCACGCGGGTCCCATTCTTGACCGCAACGCGGTCGCCGCTCAATAGCCGTGGGTGCGAAGCACCTACGGATGGTGGGATTTTTCGTTGATAAGGGCTTCTATGCCGCGCTCGTCGGCCGGCACTGGCAGGCCGCCTCGCACGGAGAGGCTTTGTACGAATAACATAGCTGACTCATGCTTGCTTGGCGCTGTAGGGCTTGAATTACTCATAATGAAAACATTTTCTGTGGTCGCACCAAGTGTCGCACCTGTGGTCGCACCAAATGTCGCACCAATGTTTCACGGCAAAGGCCGGAAACGTACAAGCCGCTCGCAAAAATTTCACGGCCTCTCAGAAAAATTTCGCGGCCGTTCGTAAATGTTTCACGGCCTGCCAATATTCTTGCCTTTTTCTTGGCCGCTCGGCGCTTGCGACGCTTTCTTGCGCTCCGTAGGTGCTCAGGCGCTACGCGGAGGTCTTGCAAAGAATGCGTCTCCTTGCGTCGCCGAGCGCCCTGGTGTCACCTCTGGTGCGACCTCTGGTGCGACCTTTGGTGCGACTAACCTCGGAAAAATAGGCCTTGATTTTCAGGCACTTAAGTGCCAGGTGTAAGAGGTGTCACCTATATATGTTATTCAGCCGCGCATTTTGAATTACCGATTGATAGCAATCATGATGCGGCGGTAGGCGACGAGGTGGAAAGGACCGTTGTCGTGGACTTCGCAGATGAGGTGGATGGTGTCACTCTTCGTGTCGGCGGGAATGCGGACGGTGGCTATCGACTGGTTAGCGGCCTCGATAGCGATGCGGGTATGGCCTATCTCCGGCTGTTGCCACCAAAGGAAGGTGAGGGTGTCGCCGTCGGGGTCGGTTGACGCCGAGGCATCGAGGTGGATGGTATCGCCAGCCTTTGCCGTGATGCGGAGAGGGGCGACGGACGAGGTGTTCTTGACGGGAGAACCGTCAAGCACACGGAGCGCAACGCGCGGATTATGGTTGCCGCGGCCCTCGGCGGCCCATTGCATACGGGCACAGAAATCGTTGAGCTCGTCGGGATAGAAGCGACGTTTATAGGCGACGCTGATGCTGCGCAAGGGCTCCTGCCAGGAAGTCCAGGCCGTGGTGAGCGAGTCGGCACAGAGCCCGCGTTCGTGATAGCCGGCCCAACCAGCCTGATGCGGGTCTTCGGGGTTGTTCAGTCCGTTGGGCATCACGTAGAGGAAACTCGGCGTGTCGCCCTCCACGCCCCATTTGTAGTTGGGATATTCACGCCCTAACGCACCATGGCCCTGGATGTGCTGCTGATGCTGAGCCCAGTGTTGCTTGCCTAACTCGCATTGCTCTTGCCAAGCACCCTCGTCCCAGATGAACTGCAGGTCGTTGGCAAACTCCTTTCTCAACCACATGTGCGAACTGTAGGCACGGTTCATGCGCATGCTGTACTGCATATCCTGGTCGGTAATAGTAAAAAGGCGGAACTTGCGGACGAAGTTTCTCACTTCGTCATCACTCCGCGTCTGTTTTACGCGCCAGATGGCCTGAGCCAGCGTGTTGGCACCGCCCCAAGCAGCTACGTAGATGGGACGCGGGTCGTCCTCGTCGGCCAGACGAATCAGCAGTTCGCTGCCTGGCGAATCGTTGCGCTCGCCGATGGCCTTGATGCCGCCATACATGCTGCCCATGACGGCACGACTCGTGATGTACTCTGCACTCGGCCAGTAGCCTATCTGCTGGCAGCCGTTCTCCTTCTTGAGTGAGAGGTGCTTCTTCTGTCCGGAGCGCTTCATCAGGTTTGGCACATCCTTGGCATAGGCGGTAATCACGCGAAACAGATACTGCTGCCACTCCAACGGGTACGGGTCGCAGTTCCAGCCGACGCTCGTGATGAGCGCCTCAATCTCGAAACAATCGGCATAGGCCATCAGTCGCACCATCGATTCCATGTCGTCTGGCTCCACGTCAGCAGGTGCGATGTCCGTACATACCACTAATCGCGGCTTCAACTCGTTCTTCGCTGCCCAGCCTATCATCGGCATCAGGAGCAGCATGTATATCATTGCTTTCTTCATAATCATCATGCAAAGATAAGCTATGGTTGCGCCAAAAATCGGTTCCTCTCAATATATTTAACAATCTTTATTGTTTAACCCAAATCTAATGACCGATTTGGGTTTAGCCAACCCCATATGACCCCATCTGACGTTTTGCAAGAAAAAGGGGAGCGAAAACGACAGTGTGTAAGCAAAAGTGTGTCGTTTTGGGGTAAATGTAATACAAAATGACACTTATTCGCCGTCTGTATACGCAAAAAGTAAGGAATTTCTTTTGTTTTCTGACTTTTTGCATTACCTTTGCACCCGAATTTGGTAAAAGGATAGCAAATATAGAAGAAAGATAGCGATATGGCACAGAAAATCAGATTTGTGAAGATGCACGGTTGCGGCAACGACTACATCTATGTCAATACGATGGAGTATGCTGTGCACAATCCCTCAGAGGCGGCCATCAAATGGAGCGACCGCCACAAAGGCATCGGCTCTGATGGGTTGGTGCTGATAGGCGCTTCGCCAGTTCCAGAGGCAGATTACACCATGCATATATATAATGCCGACGGCTCGGAGGCCATGATGTGTGGCAATGCTTCAAGGTGTATCGGAAAGTATCTCTATGAAAAGACCCGCCCTTGGCCCCTTCCTGTGACGGAGGGTGATGGTTGCCAAGAGACCGTCATCCGACTGCTGACACTTTCTGGCGTTAAGACCCTTTTCTTGCGTATCGTTGACGGCGTCGTGGAGAGTGTGACGGTGGATATGGGTAAGCCTGTCTTTGAGGATGAGAGCCTGTTCCGAACGAATATTGGTTTGGATAAAGGTGTTTTTGTCTCGATGGGTAATCCTCACTACGTCATTTTTACGAACGATGTGGATCAGGTGACGGAGAAGGGGCGCGCCATGGAACGCCATCCGGCTTTCCCGCAGCGTTGTAATATTGAGTTTGCAGCCCCCCTGTCGTCCCCCGAGGGGGACACGATAGTTCCTGCACTCAATGCTAATGAAGCCCCCTCTGGGGCCGTAGGGGGGGCTTTCCGCGTCCGTGTCTGGGAGCGGGGCAGCGGTATCACGCAGGCTTGCGGTACTGGTGCTTGCGCGACGGCCGTTGCCGCTGCATTGACGGGTAGAGCTGGTCGTACGTCGCAAATCGTGATGGACGGTGGTACGCTGAACATCGAATGGCGCGAGTCAGACGATCACGTCTATATGACCGGTCCCGCCGAATTCGTGTTTGAAGGAGAAATCGACTCGATGTGACGAAATAACGGAATAACGGAATAACGAAATAACGTGATAACGAAATAACGTGATAACGAAATAACGTGATAACGAAATAACGTGATAACGAAAAAAAGATTACAATATGGCATTAGTAAACATTCACTTCCTGAACCTGCAGAACAACTACCTGTTTGCCGACATCGCCAAGAAGGTGAACGCCTTCAAGGTGATGCACCCCAAGGCCGACGTCATTTCCCTCGGTATCGGCGACGTGACGCAGCCGTTGGCGCCTGCCGTCGTTGAGGCGATGCATAAGGCGGCTCATGAGATGGGAACCCTCAAGGGATTCCGCGGTTATGGTCCTGAGCAGGGCTACGACTTCCTGCGTGAAGCCATTCTGAAGAACGACTTCCTGCCGCGTGGCATTCACCTCGATGTCAGCGAGGTATTCATCAACGATGGTGCCAAGTCGGACACGGGTAATTTCCAGGAGCTGCTGCACTGGGATAACTTCATCGGCGTGACAGACCCTATCTATCCCGTCTATATCGACTCTAACGTGATGATTGGTCGTTGTGGCAACTTCCGCGACGGCCGCTGGACGAACGTGCGCTATCTGCCGACGACCGCCGAGAATGGTTTTATACCTGAGCTTCCCAAGGGTCGTCCCGTTGACGTCATCTACCTCTGCTATCCCAACAATCCGACGGGAACGGTCATCACCAAGCCCGAACTGCGTAAGTGGGTGAACTATGCGCTGAAGAACGACGCCCTTATCCTCTACGACGCCGCTTACCAGGCCTATATCCGCGATCCGGAGATTCCACATTCTATTTATGAGATTCGTGGTGCCCGTAAGTGTGCCGTCGAGTTCCATTCGTTCTCGAAGACGGCAGGCTTTACTGGCGTACGTTGCGGCTACACCATCGTGCCGAAGGAGGTCAGTGTTTCTACCTTCGAGGGTGAGCGTATCCCCTTGAACCAGTTGTGGTTGCGCCGCCAGTGTACGAAGTTTAATGGCACGAGCTACATCTCGCAGCGCGCTGCCGAGGCTATTTATTCGCCCGAAGGCAAACAGCAGATCAAGGCCACCATCGACTATTATATGGAGAATGCCCATCGGATGCTGACGCGTCTTCGTGCCATCGGCTACGAATGCTACGGCGGCGAGAATGCCCCCTATATCTGGATGCGCACGCCCGACGGTATGGACTCGTGGTCCTTCTTCGAGGCTCTGCTCTACGGCGCCAACGTCGTCTGCACCCCCGGTGTCGGCTTCGGCCCTTCTGGCGAAGGCTACGTCCGCTTCACCGCCTTCGGCTCGCATGAGCGTACTGCCGAGGCGCTCGACCGTATCGAAAACTGGAGCAAAAGCTAAGAGACCGCCGTCGCAACCACACTTTACCGTAAGCAAACCTCCCCTTTGCCGTCAGCCAAGCCGGGGTTTGCTTACGGCTTTTTTCGCCCTGTGCGCTTGATATGTAAAAGGATTTCAAAAGCTGACGGGACTGATTTTTGTTGTGGCAATGTGTAACAGAATGAAGTTGATTTTGGCTGTTTTGCTAACGAAGCGGACGTAAAACACGGCTTGTGCTTACAATTTGATAGTCGTGCGCGTTTTTAACAAACAATCTGATAGAAAACTGTTGGCTTCTTTTCTTTTTTGTCGTACCTTTGCAATCGCAAACAAGTTACAATTGCAAGTGTCAATTGACAGACAATGCCCTATGAGAGGGTTTAGTATTAATTTAATAAGGTAAAAAGGTATGAAAAAGATTGAAGCAATTATCCGGAAGACGAAGTTCGAGGATGTGAAGGAAGCTTTACTCTCGTCGGACATCGACTGGTTTGAGTACCACAACGTTCACGGTATCGGACAGAGCCGACAGGAGAGGATCTACCGTGGCGTGCAGTACTCGACGGACGTGATAGAGCGCGTGGCACTGACCATCGTGTGTCGCGATCCGTTGGTGGAGCCGACGGTGAAGGTAATCTTAGAAACGGCTCATACGGGAGAGGTCGGCGACGGTCGTATCTTCGTGAGCGATATGATCGACACCTGGAGCATCCGCACCGGTGAACATGGCGACACCGTACTGAGAGATAAGAAGTAATAAATTAAGAATTAAAAGTTAAGAATTAAGAGTTGTCGCCTACGGCGATTATGAATTGACAATTAAGAATTATACAATTCTAAATTCTAAAATCTTAATCGCAGCGAAGCGAGAATAACTCTAAATTCTAAATTCAAAAATCTAAATTCAAGAAAATTATGAACGAAATAGGAATATCACTCGATACCGTATGGATGCTATTGGCAGCCATGTTGGTTTTCTGGATGCAGCCGGGCTTTGCGCTGTGTGAGGCTGGTTTTACGCGTAGTAAGAACACGGCAAACATCCTGATGAAGAACTTTGTCGACTTTATGTTCGGCTCGTTGCTGTTCTTCTTCCTCGGCTTCGGCTTTATGTTCGGAGGCGACGTGCTCGGTGGTTTCATTGGCGCACCCAACTGGGGCGACCTGAGTTTCTACGAGAGCGACCTGCCCGTAGAGGGATTCTTGATTTTCGAGACTGTTTTCTGTGCTACTGCTGCCACCATCGTCAGCGGTGCTATGGCTGAGCGCACGAAGTTCTCGATGTACCTTATTTATAGTGCTGTCATCTCGCTGATCATCTATCCCGTTGAGGGACACTGGACTTGGGGCGGTGGCTGGCTCTGCAACGATGCTGCCGACGGCTTCATGATGTCGACTTTCGGCGAGGTGTTCCACGATTTTGCTGGCTCTGCCATCGTGCATAGCGTGGGTGGTGTATTAGCTCTCATCGGTGCGCTGGCCTTAGGTCCCCGTATCGGTAAGTATGCGAAGGACGGCAAGAGCCGCGCTATTCCTGGTCACAACCTGACGATGGCTGCTCTGGGTGTATTCATTCTCTGGCTCGGCTGGTTCGGTTTCAACCCCGGTTCTCAGCTCGCCGCTTCTGGTGAGGTCAACCGTGTGGCTATCTCTCACGTGTTCCTGACTACCAACCTTGCAGCTGCTGCAGGTGGTGTGGCTACGATGTTCCTTACCTATATCAAGTACGGCAAACCGTCGCTCTCGCTGACCCTCAACGGTGTGTTGGCTGGTCTCGTGGGTATCACGGCCGGTTGTGACCTCGTATCGCCCGTCGGTGCTGTGATTATCGGTCTCGTCTGCGGTATTGTACTGGTCTTTGCCATTGAGTTCATCGACCACGTACTGCATATCGACGACCCCGTAGGTGCTTCTTCGGTACATGGTGTATGCGGTATCCTCGGTACCTTGATGACAGGTCTGCTGTCTACGTCGAACGGCGCTTTCTATGGTCATGGCTGGGGATTCTTCGGTGCTGAGTGCTTCGGCGTTCTGGTGATCGATCTCTGGGCTGCCGCCTGTGGCGCGATTTTGTTCTTCGGCATAAAATATATTCATGGTTTGCGCGTTGATAAACGTATAGAAGAGGAAGGTCTCGACATTTATGAGCACGGAGAGGCTTGCTATAACTAATTAAGAATTAAGAGTTTAGAATTTTAAGCTGTCGCCTTTGGCGATTAAGAATTAAAAAATTAAGAAGTTATGAAGAAGATTGTTTTATTCGCATTGGGTTTGGTTGCAAGCGCAACAGCCTTTGCACAGGATGAGATTGAGACAACGATTAGTGGTGACGTTGTGAGTAGTTACACCTGGCGTGGCCAGGACTTGGGAAGCGCTGCCGTACAGCCGACGTTAGGCGTGGGTTACAAAGGGCTGTCGCTGGCGGCCTGGGGCAGCTATGGCATTGCCAACCCTGCTGACACGAAGGAGTTCGACCTGACGCTGGGCTACAGCATTGGCGGCTTCAACATTGGTGTGACTGACTATTGGTTTGATGCAGGCCTCGACCCTGACGGTCGCTACTTCAAATACGATGCCCATGGCACGAACCATGTCTTCGAGGCTACCGTTGGCTATGACTTCGGCTTTGCTTCGCTCCAGTGGTATACGAACTTCGCCGGCAACGACGGTGTGAACAAGGACGGTAAGCGGGCTTACAGCAGTTATTTCGAGGCAAACATCCCATTCCAGCTTGCTACAGTCAATTGGACTGCTACGGCCGGCGCCGTTCCTTTCGCTACCACATCGTATGGCACGACAGGCTTCGCCGTCACCAACGTTGCTCTGAAGGCCACGAAGGACATCAAGGTGACCGACTCGTTCGCCATCCCCATCTTCGGACAGGTCGTTGCCAACCCCTGTTCACAGAAAGCCTACCTGGTTCTTGGCTTCACGCTGCAGCCTTAATCTTTTCCAGGTATTTCCCCTCCCCGTCTCACGGTGGAGGGGTTTTTCGTAAAAAATCCACGAGACAGATGGTTGTTTCGTGGATTTTTTGTACTTTTGCACACACATTTCATAAAAAATTGTCGTAACAATGAAGAAACTATTTTTATCGCTCGCAGCCATGTTGACCATTGCAACAGTTTCAGCACAGAAGGTGCTGGTGCTCTACTATTCAGAGACGGGAACAACGAAGACCGTAGCCCAGGAGATTCAGAAACAGCTTGGTGCCGATATCGAGGGCATTGAGGCTGTCGTACCTTATTCAGGCAATTTTCAGGAGACCATCCAGCGCGGACAGCGCGAGATGCAAACGGGTGAGATGCCTGCCCTCAAGCCCTTGAAGTCGAAGGTGGCCGACTACGACGTCATCTTCCTCGGCTATCCCATCTGGTTTGGCACTTATGCCAATCCTATTATCACATTGGTGAAACAGCAGGACTTTGCCGGCAAGACCGTCGTGCCCTTCTGCACTTTCGGCAGTGGTGGTCTGAACACCTCGAGCGATGCGCTGGTCAAGGCGCTGCCCAAGGCCAAGATCGTGGCCGGCTACGGCGTGCGTACGGCTCGCGTGGCAGCCGCCGAGAAGGAGCTTGATCGCTTCCTGAAAGAGAATGGTTACAAGAAGGGAACGGTCGAGAAGCTACCCGACTACTCCGCTCAACAGCCGGTGACTGACGCTGAGAAGGCCATCTTCGATGCCGCCTGCTCTAACTATCAGTTCCCGTTAGGTACGCCAGAGACCGTGGGCAAGCGTCAGACGCCCGACGGCACCGATTATAAGTACACTGTGAAAGGCCGCGGCTTCGACGGTAAGGAGTCAACCTCTATTATTTATGTGACCGTAGGCAAAGAAGCCGGTGCTAAGCCGGAGTTTACGCAAGTGGTTCGATAAATTGTGACGATTTGTATCAATACGACGCTGTTTCGGTGCAGAATGTAAACAATTTGATAGGGAAATAGATTGAAAACATTACAAATTGATTATTTGTAACAGTTTTAACAAACAAATTGAAAGGAGACCGATGGTTTCCTTTCTTTTTTGTCGTACCTTTGCAGCCAAGAAACAATAAAGTGTAACCAAATAAAAAAGTAAAAAGATGGAAGCATTAAGATTTCAGGTTGTTGGAGAGGCTTTCAAGAAGAAGCCTCTCGACGTAAAAACACCGAGTGAGAGACCAGCACAATACTTTGGTAAGAAGGTCTTCAACCGTGAGAAGATGTACAAGTACCTGCCGAAGGACGTGTACGAGAAGATGATTGACGTGATGGACAATGGTGCACGCCTCGACCGTCAGATTGCTGACGCAGTGGCTGCCGGCATGAAGCAGTGGGCTACGGAGAACGGTGTGACGCACTACACACACTGGTTCCAGCCGCTGACCGAAGGCACCGCCGAGAAGCACGACTCATTTATCGAGCACGACGGCAAGGGCGGTATGGTCGAAGAGTTCACCGGTAAGCTGCTCGTCCAGCAGGAGCCTGACGCCTCGTCGTTCCCCTCTGGCGGTATCCGTTCTACCTTCGAGGCTCGTGGCTATTCAGCTTGGGATCCCACGTCGCCCGTCTTTATCATTGATGACACACTGTGTATTCCCACCGTATTTATTTCTTATAGTGGTGAGGCGCTCGACTACAAGGCACCGCTGCTGCGTGCCCTGCATGCCGTGAACGTCGCTGCCGTCGATGTCTGTCACTACTTTGACCCAAGTGTTAAGAAGGTTACGTCGAACCTCGGCTGGGAGCAGGAGTATTTCTTGGTTGACGAGGGACTGTATGCTGCCCGTCCCGACCTGCTGCTGACCGGTCGCACGCTGATGGGCCACGACTCGGCTAAGAACCAGCAGATGGACGACCACTACTTCGGTGCCATCCCCGAGCGCGTCGCTGCCTTTATGCGCGAGTTGGAGATAGAAGCCTTGGAGTTGGGCATCCCCTGCAAGACGCGCCATAACGAGGTGGCTCCCAACCAGTTTGAGTTGGCGCCTATCTTTGAGGAGACCAACCTCGCCGTCGACCACAACATGCTGCTGATGTCGGTCATGAAGCGCGTAGCCCGCAAGCACGGCTTCCGCGTGCTGCTCCACGAAAAGCCGTTTGCAGGTATCAACGGCTCTGGTAAGCACAACAACTGGTCGCTGAGCACCGACAACGGTATTCTGCTCCACGCTCCCGGTAAGACAGCCGAACAGAACCTGCGTTTCGCCACCTTCATCGTTGAGACGCTGATGGGTGTCTACAAGCACAACGGACTGCTGAAGGCCTCGATTATGTCGGCCACCAACGCCCACCGCTTAGGTGCCAACGAGGCACCGCCAGCTATCGTGTCGTCGTTCCTCGGCAAGCAGGTCAGCGAGCTGCTCGACCATATCGAGAAGGCCGACAAGGACGATCTCTTAGCTATGGCCGGCAAGCAGGGCCTGAAGATGGACATCCCCGAGATTCCCGAGTTGCTCATCGACAACACAGACCGTAACCGCACGTCGCCCTTCGCCTTCACCGGCAACCGTTTCGAGTTCCGTGCCGTGGGCAGCGAGGCTAACTGCGCCAGCGCTATGATTGCCCTGAATAGTGCTGTTGCTGAGGCTTTGGTCAGCTTCAAGAAGCGTGTGGATGAAAAAGTTGACGAGTTGACAAGTTCACAAGTTGACAAGTTGGTAGCGGCCGGGCATAATCCCACCTTCCACGCCATCATCGATGTGCTGCGCGAGGATATCAAGACCTGTAAGCCTATCCGTTTCGACGGCAATGGCTACTCAGACGAGTGGGTCGTTGAGGCCGAGAAGCGTGGTCTCGATGTCGAGAAGTCGTGCCCGAAGATCTTCGAGCGCTATCTCGACGAGGAGAGCATCCAGATGTTCGAGAGCCTCGGCGTGATGACGAAGAAGGAACTGGAGGCCCGCAACGAGGTGAAGTGGGAGACCTTTACGAAGAAGATTCAGATTGAGGCCCGCGTCTTAGGCGACCTGTCGATGAACCACATCATTCCCGTCGCCACCCGCTACCAGAGTCAGCTGCTGAAGAACGTCGACAGCGTGTCAACCGCCTTCCCCGTCGACAAGGCCGAGAAGCTCAACGCCCGCAACCTCAAGATTATCGAGGAGATTGCCGAACGCACCAGCGCCATCGAGAAGGGTGTCGAGGAATTGGTCAACGCCCGCAAACTTGCCAACAAGATTCAGGATGAGCACGACAAGGCCATTGCCTACCACGACAAGGTGGAGCCCTATCTCGACAGCATCCGCTATCAGATTGACAAGCTCGAACTGATCGTTGACGACGCCCTCTGGCCGCTGCCTAAGTACCGTGAGCTGCTGTTCATAAGATAGTATCTTTGCAAACGATTGCACGATACGTCCTATCATTAATAAGGTGCAAGTTATCTACAACTTGCACCTTTTTTGTATCTTTGCCGACGTAACCAATAACAAATACGCAATATGAGATTCTTTAATTTGAAACTACTGGCACTGTTGCTGACTGGTACGCTGACATTCGGACTCGCTGCCTGCGGCGGCGACGATGCCGATGAACCCACGCCAACACCGACGCCTGCACCTACACCTGACCCAGAGCCCACTCCCGAACCTCCGACGACAGTCTGCGAAGGCTGGCCGGCGCAGTACGGCGGCGTCATGTTACAAGCCTTCTATTGGGACTCGTTCGACGACTCCCAGTGGACTGAACTTCAGGCACAGGCCGACCAGTTCGCCGGCACCTTCGACCTCGTGTGGATTCCCCAGAGCGGTAACTGCGGAGGCCAGTCGATGGGCTATGACGACCTGTACTGGTTCAACAACTACAACAGCTCCTTCGGCAACGAGCAGCAGCTGCGCCAGCTCATCTCGACCTTCAAGTCGAAGGGCATCAAGACCATTGCCGACGTGGTCATCAACCACCGTCGCAACGTGTCGAACTGGGTCGACTTCCCCAAGGAGACCTATAAGGGCGTGACGTATGAGATGAAGTCGACCGACATCTGCGCCAACGACGACAATGGTGCCACGAAGACCTGGGCCACCCAGAACGGCTATACGCTGAGCACGAACAACGACACCGGCGAAGGGTGGGACGGTATGCGCGACCTCGACCATAAGAGCGAGAATGTGCAGACCATCGTCAAGGCCTATCTCGACTTCCTGAAAAACGACCTCGGCTATGCCGGTTTCCGCTATGACATGGTGAAAGGCTACAGCGCTTCATATACGGGCATCTATAATGCGGCAGCCATGCCCGAGTTCTCCGTGGGTGAGTGTTGGGACGGCACTGCCAAGATCAAAAGCTGGATAGAGGGCACGAAGAAGGATGGGCAGATACAGAGTGCGGCCTTCGACTTCCAGTTCCGCTACACGGTGCGCAATGCCATGAACAACGGCAACTATGCTCGTCTGGCTCAACAGAACGACGGCAGCTGGCCGTTGGTGAGCAGCAATCTGGATGGCGGAAAGTACCGCCGCTATGCCGTGACGTTTGTCGAGAACCACGACACCGAGCGCCGGTCGAACGCAGCCCAGGACCCGCTCGTGAAAGACACGTTAGCTGCCAACGCCTATATGATGGCGATGCCCGGTACGCCCTGTGTGTTCCTGAAGCACTGGCTCGCCTACAAGCAGGAGATTGCCAATATGGTGGCTGTCCGCAAGGCTGTGGGTGTCAACAGCGAAAGTGTGCCGACTCAGGTGGCTACGAACATGAACTACTATGCCGTACAGGTAGCCGGCAGCGGTGGTAAGCAACTGCTCTGTGTGGTTGGCTCCAAGGCCGCCGATTACACGCCCGAGGGTGCGTGGAAGAAGGTTATCAGCGGTTACCACTACATCTATTACGTACAGGGCATTGAGCCGAGTGCCATCACGCTGCCCGTACTGCCTCAGGAAGAGCAGCAGACGGTGGAGGTGCCGTCGTTCTGTACTGTCACGGCGGGCGAGACCTGCGCCTTCTTCGAGGCTCCCACATCGTGGACGGCCGACATCATGTGCTGGGCATGGATAGACAACGGCGACAACTTCACTGGCGGCACATGGCCCGGCGCCCCCTGCACACTGCTTGGCACGGCACAGAACGGCAAGAAGGTGTATAAATGGACGTACAACGGCAGTCTGACGACCAAGCCCGGCAAGATTATCTTCAGCAACAACGGCACGCCGCAGACCAGCGACCTGCCCTTCCAGAACGGCGGCTACTACACCAAGGACGGTCTCAAGGCCGTCGTTAACCCGTAAGACAGTAGAAGACAGAGGCAGAAGTCCGGACGGCTGATTTTAGGCGCGCTATCTGCGAAAGACGGCACGGACGACGAACCAGCAGTGGAGTAGGAAGGTCTGGACGACACCGTAATGGCGCTGCATCACGAGGTATCGCTCACGGAGCGATGCCTTGTGGTTTTTGGTGGTGGCGCCCTCGTCTAAATAGTGGGCGACGACACAGCCGATGGGTTGCAGGGGCAGGCCTATACGCTCGGACTCGTGCATGACACGGATGCACCAATCGACATCGGCCGAGAAGCGGTAGCGGGTGTCGTACTGCAGGTTCTTGGCAATATCGGTGCGGGCGTAAAAAGCCTGATGACACACCAGCATACCCTGACGGAACGAGCGCCACGAGAGTTGGGCGGGGGGCTGCAGACGGCGGTGACGTAGGAAGCGTCCGTCGGCATCGACGATGTCGGTCTGTCCGTAGAGCACGCCGGGCAGGTCGTCCGTGGGCAACACCTCAAGACCGCAGCGGTGGACAATCTGTTCGAGGGTGTCTGCCTGAGGGAAGCTGTCGCCAGCATTCAGGAAGACGATATAGTCGCCCGAGGCCTGTGTCAGTCCCTTGTTCATGGCGTCGTAGATGCCGTGGTCGGGTTCCGACTGGATGATGACCTGATGACCACCGTCCGACTGGTCGGAGCGCTGCTTGTAAGCCTCGGCCATAGAGAGCGTTGCGTCCGTCGACGCGCCGTCGATGATGAGGTGCTCCACGTCCTCGTAGGTCTGCTGCAGCACGCTGTCGAGTGTCCGCTGAAGGACGGCCGCCGCATTATAGGTAATGGTGACAATCGTAAACTTAATCATAGCTTATAGTGCTTCTGGGCGATGGCCTCGTTATACAGCTCGGTATAGCGCAGGGCGACGCTCTGCTGCGAGTAGTGGTGAGCCACCTTCGTCACGGCGCTGCGACTCAGACTGTCGTAGTCTGCTTCGTAGAGCACCCACCGGATGCCCTTCGCCAGGTCGGCAGCGTCGCGGTACTGGGCCACGTAGCCATTCTTCTGATGGTCGATCTCCTCGGGGATGCCACCCACCCGGAATCCCACGCAGGGGACGCCGCAGGCCATCGACTCCATGATGGTGTTGGGCAGGTTATCCTCTAACGAGGGGGTCACGAAGACGTCTGCCGCACGGTAGACGTTTACAATCTGACGCTCGTCGCAGACATAGCCTAAGGCGTGGACGGGCAGTTGCAGGCGGTCGGCCAACTGTTCGGAATGACCGCCGAGAATGGCGATGACCGTGTCTTGCTGCATGTCAGGATATTGAGTGGCCAATCGACTGACAGCCTCAATGAGGAAGTCCATACCCTTGCGTTCGTCGGTCACCCGCTGCGACACGAAGAGTATGACGCGCTTATCGGCAGGCAACCCTACGGTCTGACGCGCCTGACGCTTGTCGGCAGGGCTGTAGACGTGGGTGTCGATGGCATTGGGGATGCTCGTCACCTGCTGTCCGCGCAACAAGGCGCTGGCACGTGCCTCGCCGCAGAGCCACTGGCTACAGGCCACGAAGCTGACGCTATGACCGTCGAGCAGACGCTGTTTGCGACGCCACACGCGACTGGACAGGTCGCGACCGCTGCCCGGCAGCAACGGACAGTTGCCGCAGGCCGTCTTGTAGTTCTTACAGCCCCGGGCATAGTGGCAGATGGCGGTGGCAGGCCAGAGGTCGTGCATCGTCCACACGACGGGTTTCCCGGAGTTCAGAATCTTCCCGATACCACTTAACGAGAGCATACCCTGGTTGACCCAGTGCAGGTGGATGACGTCGGCCTCCTGAAACTCACGAAGCCGCGTAATGTCCGTCCCCGCATTGGCGATGTCGATCTCGAACAGTCGCTGACGTTTGAGGTGAAGATGCAGGAAGATGACAAACCGCTCCCACAGGAAGCTCCACTGCTGGCGCCACTTACCCCGCAGTCCGATGACGGTCAGGCTGTCGGTCTCCTTGTCGCGCACCAGCATCTTCGCCTTCACACCGTGGTTGTTCAGTGCGTCCATCAGGCGGTGGGCAGCCACGGCAGCCCCACCCGTCCGTTCGCTTGTATTGACGATTAGTACCCTCATAACCGTTCTCCGTCCGTTTTATTCATCCGACGACCCCTTCAGTTCGGGGGGAAGTTTTTCGCGCAGCATCTCCTTGTCGAAGGTGAACACGTGGCCAAAGACGCCGACAGACAGCAGTTGGTCCTTACCCTTATACTCGATGCTCGTCGTATTGAACAAATAATAGTTATGTTCCTTCAGTTGGGTTTCCAGCAGGAGGCCAATCGTCTTAGACATGACATCGCGCCCCACCCGGCCAAAAAGGTTTATGCCCAACGAATGGCGGGTTTCCTCTTCTACGAAATCGCCGATGACATCCAGCATGGCCGCCTTATGCTCTGCCATAGTGGGCCGCGTAAGCACCATCAGGATGGCAACGAGCAGCAGGACAATGAGTGATAACAGTTTCTTCATGCGTCTGAAATACCTTATTATATAATTGTCGGCAAAGGTACGTAAAAATATTGGAATAGTACATCGTTTTGCGTCAAATATTCGCTGTGGCCGCACACAAAAGGTTGATTTACGTCAAGAACGATGGTTTTTTATGCATTTTCCGTGCTAAAAGTATTGCGGGATTCAGAAAATCGCCGTACCTTTGCACCGTCGAAAGACAAAAGGTTAATAGATTGTTTTAGGTTAGTAGTAATATTTATAGTTTTAGGTTTTTAGTTATTGGTAAAAGAAAGTTTTCAACTGTAGGATAACAGGTGGCCGTCGTGAGACATCCA
>Ga0310695_10003612_pt1 | contig 29986 bp, 27 predicted proteins | sample RumenRJG_04DNA_FD_203882 | JGI IMG/M metagenome (GOLD analysis project Ga0310695, IMG submission 203882) | Bovine rumen microbial communities from Lethbridge, Alberta, Canada - RJG_04 (v2) (version 2) | ecosystem: Host-associated > Mammals > Digestive system > Stomach > Rumen | place: Canada...
GATGCCGAACCTCGCCGGCGCCTGCAGGGCGAACCACAACTACAAGCTCTTCGGTGTCAGCCTGAGGGACGACACCCAGGGCGGAAACCTGAGCGTGGAGAACCCGTGGATCGAGGTGTTCTCCGCGACGGGCGGCAACTCGCAGCAGTACGTCCTCGACGAGGTCACCATGGTCGACGGGTGGCTCAACCCGTTCTACTACTATTCGCCCGCCCCGTACCAGCGCTACATACTCTGGAGCGGTGGCCCGAACGGGAAGACGTTCCCGCCGTGGGTGTCTCGCGACAGCCTCGGGTCGAAGGCGAAGTCGACGGTCGGCTCGTGGACGCACGACGACATAGTTCACATGAGCAACTAGGGAGGAATTGAACATGACGAAGAGAAGGGGATTCACGCTGGCCGAGATTCTCGTTGTGATTGCCATCCTGGGCGTTCTGATGGCGGTCCTCGTGTCGTCGTTCGGCGGGGCCACGAAGAAGGCCCAGAAGCAGAAGTGCAGCGAGCTGGTGAGCGAGGTGGCGACGATGCTCACCGCGATTTACGACACGATGTCCGGCGACAGGGAGGGTATCTGGCCCCCGGGGCTGCTCAGGAACAGCAACACGGAGCAGGGGCTCGACGAGAACGCCGGGTACTTCCTCGCGACGAGGGGCATGAGCCTTTCGTACGACGGCAACTCGAGGAAGCTCTCCGGCAACGACCGGTTCGGCATCGTCACCCCCTGGGCGATCGACGCCATAAAGAGGGTGAAGAACAACAGGGCCAGCCGGAGCACCCCGGTGCCGAGCGGCGGGACGGTCGAGAGCCACCGCCTCAGGTATGCGCTCTGCAGCGACGACGGCTACGTCGAGGGCGCCAACGTCGGCGGCGAGTCGATCAACATCAACGTCAAGGCGGCGGTGTGGTGCGGCGGCGCGGACGGCAAGATCGAGCCGTATTCGCAGGGTCGCAGGGGCGACGACGTGTACAGCTGGGACCACGGCAAGGTGAGAACAGGAAAGTAGTGACCCGATGAGAAAGGCGTTCACCATACTGGAGCTGATGGCCGTAGTGGCCATAATGGGCATCCTCCTCGGCATTGTCGTGGCGGCTGCCGCCAACTCCATCAGGCTCACGCGTACCCACAAGACGAACGCGATACGCGCGGTCGTCCAGCAGGGCATGGAGACATACCACTCCCAGAAGGACAAGTGGCCGGGCACGCTCGGGGACGTTGTCGGCAACGGGGACGGCCCGATAAGCAAGTCCAACACCGAGGGGTTCGACGGCACCTGGAACCACGACGTCTACATAATGGACTCCCCGGAAGAGGTGAAGGGCACGATAAGGGAGGTCGTGAGGGAGTGCGTCTCGCAAAACAACCCGATGATGGACATCTCGGGGCTCTACGTCTCTCGCGACCGCGGCGAGAAGAACGGGCACGCAAGGGGGTATGACTTTTGGGAGGCCGTCAGGGGCAGCGAGCGCACCCAGAAGAAGATGACCGTCGCGGAGATGTACTACGGCTACCCGGAGTCCAGCCATGGGTATTTCAGGAGTTTCCGTCTGTACTATTCGGTGCCGACCGATTCGGTGGAGGTGAGGACGAGGTGAAAAGAAAAGCTTTTACACTGCTGGAGCTCCTCGTCGTCATGGGCATCATGGGCATGATGGCGGTGATGTCCGTCGGCGGCTACCGCGCCATGAGGCGCGGAATGCAGGAGAAGGCCGTGATGACAAACGTCAACCAGTTCATCCGCGCGGCGTACCAGCGCGCGCAGATCGACAGGCAGCCGGTCGCGGTCTACTTCTGGAACGAGACGCTCCGCGTCTCGTCCGACGACGCGGGCAACGTGGACGTCGTCGTCGGCAAGGCCGTGGCCGTCAGGCGCTCGGGCAGGATCTCGGGCGTGCAGGGCGTGTATCTCATAGACGAGTTCGGCGATCTCAGGTTCAGCCGCCTGATAAGCGAGGACGACGAGGAGGACGTGAACGAGGCGTCCAAGTCCGGCGGCGGCATGTACCTCTACCGGCTGAACGGCGACGAGGGCGGCACGTCGGAGCGCTCCCGCATATCCGAGACTACCACGGCGAAGCCGTTCACCGGCGAGCCTCTGCTCGCGTGGTCCGGGAACGGGACCCAGGAGAACGCGGCGCTGAAGTCCGTTGAGATAGAGGCGTTCGCATACGAGGTCCTCGACGGGAGCCAGGGCAAGTGGAGCGCCGGCGACGCTTACGGGTTTGAGTTCGCCGACATCACGCTGCCGCACGGTTACCTCTTCGGGCAGAAGTATTCGAGGAGCCTCTCGAAGCCGATAGACGGCGAGACGATGATCCGGTTCAACCCGGCCGGCGAGGGAGGCAGCAGCGGCGCCGGCGGCGACCGCATAACCATCTACAGCTTCGCGGCGGGCTCCGGAGGGGGAATCACGACGAAGCAGGTGGGCACTTCCACGAGCCCCAAGGAAAGGCAGGGCAGCTGACTATGAGAAAGGCTTTTACACTGATGGAGGTCAACCTCGCCATAATGATCATGGCGGGCGGCATCCTTTCCGTCCTCGGTCTCTACTCGCTTGGCTACCGCGAGAACCGCCAGAGCCGCGAGGACGTCGCGGCGGCCGCGTACGCGGACTCCGTCATAAGCCCGCTGGTGATGGCGCTTTCCGACCCGAAGGTGAAGTGGTCGAAATTCAAGGACCTCCCCGACTACCCGAACAGCAGCGGCTGGGGGTATTTCCTGAACGCGCGCACCGGGCAGGTCGAGAAGAACCCCGACTCGGAGGCCAAGAAGGCGTTCAAGTCCGTCATCGACAAGGTGGGCTCGGAGGTGAGCTCGTCGTGGCCGACATCCCCGGACAGGGACCTCAAGGCCGGCCTCGTCATACTCCACGACCAGAACTCCCCGGTCGTGAGGATAGCCTTCCGGGCGACGAGGAACGTCTCCGAGCTGCTTTCAATGCCGCTGTTCTACACCGAGGTAATGTTCCAGGGGGTGCCCGAATGATGAAAAGGGGCTTTACCATAATCGAGGTGCTGGTCGCGAGCCTCCTGCTGGGGATGCTCGTCTCCATCCTGACCATGATGTTCAACCAGTCGTCGATCGCCTGGCGCACCGGCGTCGCCGCCGTGGAGGACCTCGACGAAGTCCGCATCAACATCGCCAACCTGCGTGACGAGGCGGACAATGCATACGTCTGGAACAACCAGGAGCGCAGGATCATCGGCCTCTGGGACGCCAGCGGAGACCTCCGTGAGCGCGCCTGGAACGTCGACGGCGAGTCGGGCGTGTTCTCGTCGGGATCCATGCTGAACGGCGAGATAGGCAGCGACACCCTGAAGCTCAAGGACCTGAAGCAGCAGTCGGTCGGCGGTGGCCGGGGGACGGGCGGCGTCAAGACGTACACCGTGAACGTGAAGAGCGCAGGGCCCGACAGGGAGTTCAACACGTTCGACGACATTTGGAGCTATCCCGATGAAATCAACTAGAAAAGGATTTACGCTCGTTGAGATAATGGTGGTGCTGGTGATAATATCAGTGCTCATGGCGGCGTTCACCTCGTCCGTCGCCGGCGCGCGCAAGCGCGCCAACATCTCCAAGGCGACAAGCGAGGTGAAGGTCGTCTCGCAGGCAATCCTCGCGTATGAGCAGTTCGGGAAGGACATGCCTTCATGCAAGGACGCCGACGCGGACGAGAACTCCCTCGGATTCCTGATCGGCGAAGGCGGGTCCGCCGACTCCGGCGGCAAGATACCCCCGCTTCTCATGGCGTCGCTAAGGAGCGGCGGCAAGATGCTCGACCCGTGGAACACCCCGTACAAGATCTCGATCAAGGCAGGCGAGACGCTGAAGCTCGCGAAGACGATGTCGAACGTCAAGACCGGCTACTTCCTGCCGAACTTCTACCGCCTTTCAGAGGAGGAGCGCAAATGAGAAATCCCTCTTCCAGGCGCGGCAGCGCGCTTCTCATAGTCCTCGGCATGTTGTCGTTCATGATCGTCTCGGCGGTCGGCTTCGCCACGTACATGCGCTATTCGCGCATGCCGTCCAGCTTCCTCCGCCGGGCCAACTCGTCTCGCCTTCTCGCGAAGGCCGCCGTGGCGGAGGCGATGGAGCAGATCGACAAGGCCGTCTGCAACAACTACCACCCGAACATCGGCTTCAAGTACGTCGACGACGGCCGCCAGCCCGGCTCGTACTCCGGCGGCGACATGAACAACGTGCTCTGGAACGGGAGCTCCAGCTATCCAAACCTTCACAACGTCTGGCGGCACCGCGTATTCATGAAGTCCGCGAAGCCCGACGTCCTGAACAGGACGACGACGGACTCCTCCACGGTCACGCCACTCTGCCTCGAGGCCCTCGCCTACATCCCGCCGCCGCTCATCAACGACGTGCGCTTCTACTCCCGCATCACCCCCACCGCCAAGTGGCAGCCATTCGGGTTCGACGTCGGCCGCTATTCGTTCGTGGCCGTCGACGTCTCCGACTACTTCGACCTGAACCGGATTCTGGCGGACGCCCCGCGCGCGTCCTCCGCCACCCGGCGCGTCACGCTCTCGTACCTCTTCGAGGAGAACGGACACAAGACCCCGCCGTCCTCCGTCGCCGAGTGGGATAGCTTCATGGACAAGTTCCGCAAGTACAACGAGAAGACGGGGACCATCGAGTTCAACGGAAAGTACCCGCTCATATCCGTCGCCGACTTCAACCTCGCGCTCGGGAATCACGGCGGCGTGTGGAAGGGCAACTTCTCCAGCCCGTTCTGCGACTACATCAGCGGCAGGACGGAAAGCCTCTACCCCGGCAACAAGTCCATCGCCGGGAACTACAAGTCGCTCCAGGGCGGCACGCTTGACGCGTATCTCGAGAGGTTCCGCCGCATGACGTTCGTCACGGACAGCCTTCTGCCGGTCGACCTCACCGAGGCCGAGGAGTCGTCGGGCGGCGGCCGCAACCAGCAGCAGGCCCGTGTGCAGAACCGCTTTCCGCTTTCGGACCCCAAGAACCAGCCGTTCAAGATGTCCGACCTGAAGAACAAGGGCGGACGGTCGATGGATCTCGCAACGCTGATCAGGGGCGCCAACTCCGCCTTTGGGCATCTTGACGACAAGCTCAAGAGGGGAGTTCTCAGCCTCTCCACCCTCGGCTGCGCCATCCTCTACGACTACCTCGACGAGGATCATATCCCCGTCTCGCTCGCCGTGCCCACCTTCGAGCGGACGCCCATGATCTGCGGCATAGAGCCGAAGTTCGAGAATTCGCAGTTCAGGATCCAGAAGACGATGATCCCCGCTGGCGAAAACGACGTCGATACAAAATCTGAGAACGAAACCTCCCGCATCGTGCGCAAGACCGTGCGCTACACCCTCGACCCCAGGATCGTCGAGGGCTTCATGGGCGGCACGCTCAACACGCTAGTCGTGTTCCCGTTCAGCCACAAGGACGAGGACGACGGGCAGTTTGCCCTGGACGGCCGCTTCGCCCTATTCTTCTCAAGCGACAAGATGTCCCTTAGGACCAGCCCGAGCGATATCCTGCACCTCGAGGAAGGGGACATCGAGGAGAAGCCGCTCATGGACAACGGCCTCATCAACGCGAAGCTCGACAACCTGAACATCTCGAACATAAAGACAACGTTCGTCGACAACAAGAGGCAGGAGGACGCGCTCCAGCTCCACAAGATGAGGTTGCAGAAGGGAAGCGCCGCAGGCCAGGCCCTGGCTATGGGCGGCAACGCGCTCCTTGAGGTCACATACGAGTGGGAGCAGACGAAGTCCGGCGGAAACGCCGGCGGAATGATCGCAAACCAGAGATGGGCGCCGGAGTGGAAGGACCTGGACAAGAACAAGGCGGACTATATCGTCGAGGCGAAGTGCTTCCCGATCGTAGACGCGGGCGGCAAGCTAGACCAGGATCTTGCCAACTTCAACAACCTCAAGGGCGTAATAACCGGCGGCGGCAAGGAGATAACGATGAACGCAGGCGCGTGGCTTCGCATAAAGGACTCCTCCGCGAACGGCAAGGTCGTGGACATGGTGCCCGCCTGCATCCTCGACGACAAGAACCAGAATGGATTCGGGATGGACGCCGCCACGGGCGCTGTGCTGCTCGAGAGGCTGGGCGCGGCGTATCCGCTCATGCGCTTCGACACCGGCATCTCGTTCACGCTGTCTATTAACGCGCTCGACTCGATCGCCGACAAGCCGCAGCCCGTCACGATAAGCCCTGCTGCCGCCATGGTCGCCGACCCGAGGTACAACTACGCCCCGGAACACTGGTTCCAGGTCGCGGCAGGCATCGACAAGAACACCTGGCTCACCAACAACAAGGTCGGCGACGGCGACCGCGACGGCGACATCTCGATGGCGACAAGCGACGCTGGATATCTGCAGAGCAAGTACGAGTTCGCCCACATTCCCCGCCTCACTGGACTTTTGGACTCCGGCGACGGCAACAGGGACAACGACATGACAGGCAACCTGAAGTGCCCCTCCGTCGCATACGGCGGAAAGTCGCTTCCCGACAGCTTCGGCGCGACTGCAAACCAAGAGTTCATGTGGCGTACCTACGACCCGACCGACATCGACGAGCAGGCATTCGAGAAGCTGCCCTGGACGAGCGAGGATACTGGCTTTAAGGTGAACCCGTACACCGACTCCATGAACATCATGATGGCGGCGTTCGCCAACACGCCGATAGACTGGAAGCGGTCTTCGACGAACCACACGTTCGGCACCGTGAAGTACGCCGAGATGAAGGCCGCCAACTTCAACAGGGACTACGCCTTCAACCAGTATTCGAAGGACACCAAGATCTCCTGGGAGTTCCTTGAGACCGCCGCATCCAGGTTCTACAACAGCGTCCGCGACCGCGCAGGCGAGAACAAGGACTGGGTGGAGGCGTGGCAGCAGCTGGACTGGAGCTACCACAATGACAAGTTCCTCGGCATCGACCTCGACGCCGACACCGACAACCTCTTCGCCGCCGACCGCAAGTTCCTCTACGGGTACTGGCGCGAGTGCTTCGCCGCCAAGCAGCAGCTCTTCCTGATCTTCGCCAGGGCGGAGCCGATGATGATGGGCGGCGGCGCGGCGGGGCAGATACCGCCGCAGCTCGGCGCAAGGGCCGTGGCCCTCGTATGGCGCGATCCTACGGCCACTCCGGACATCGGAGGCAAGTACGTGCCCCATCAGATGAGGGTGTTGTTCTATAGGCAATTTGAATAAGTGTGGAATTATGTAATTGTGGAATTATGCAATTTACCATTAACCATTGGAGATGTATAATTCAACAATAACATAGCAACGAAGTCGTACGCAAAGAAAGGTAAGATATACATGAAAACGAAAAGGGGTTTTACGCTAGTCGAGTTGATTGTCGTAATCGCCATCATCATCGCCCTCATGGGGGCGCTCGTCGTGAATTTCATGGGTGGCACGGAGTCCGCCCGGAACGCACAGTGCATGGCGAACATGAAGCAGCTCGCCCAGGGCGTGCAGTCGTACGGCAGGGACACGCACTGGTACCCGATGGCCGGGTCGCTCGAGCGCATGGCGATTGACGAGACGAGCGGCATCGGCAAGAACGTCAAGGGGCGGTACAACGAGCTGAGGGGCTGGATCAGCTGGAACTCGCACGGCACATACAAGTCCGCGCCGCGATCCCACGTCGCGAACGCCGGATGGTTCATCTCCGCCTACAACCAGGACGAGACGACTCGCGAATACTGCATCACCAACGGCGTGCTGTGGGGCCATGTGAACAAGACCCGCAAATGCTACACGTGCCCCAACCACCTGAAGAAGATGAAGTCGAGCGAGCAGCCTAACTGGAGCTACGTGATGAACAGCGTGTTCGGCTGGGATACCTCTATCGGCAGCGACTATTTCTCCGAGTTCTACTACGGCGAACGCGAGTTCGGGACCCTCGCCAGGATCGACAAGATGCTCCTCTTCGCGGAGCTCCCCTGGGAGGACTTCTTCGACGGGGTGCAGCCCGACTACTCCAGCGGCTCGGGGATCAAGAACGACTGCACGCTCCAGTACACGGAAGGGGAGTACATCGGCTTCAACCACAAACAGGGAAACAACATCTACGCCCACGTCGTGTTCGCGGACGGCCACACGGACAAGATCCGCGCCCCGAAGAACGGCCTGAAGGTCGACGCCCTGAAGAAGCTCACCGAGTACCTCTGCGAGGGCAAGGACTACACGTACAACGGCTCCAGCTACTCGGAGGCGAAGTAGTGATCAAGGTCCTTGTCGTCGACGACCATCCCATGGTCCGCGAGGGCCTTGAGGCGATGTTCGCTAGCGAGGGCGGGTTCGACGTAGTGGGGCTCGCCGCAAACGGGGAGGAGGCCATCGCGCTGGCCGGGAAGACAAGCCCCGACGTCGTGCTGAGCGACGTGAGGATGCCGAAGATGGACGGTTTCACGATGCTGTCGCACATGCTGAAGGTCGCCCCGTCCGCCCGCGTCATCCTCCTTGCCGGGATGCCGCTCCGCGAGGAGGAGGCGCGCGCCGAGGCCGAAGGCGCGGCGGGCTACCTCCCGAAGGACGTCGACCAGGACCGCCTTTCCGAGGCGATAAAGATCGCCGCCGCCGGCGGGGCGTTTGTCCGCGAGCAGTTCCAGTCCACTCCGTCGCTTCTCACAGTCCGGGAGATGGACGTCCTGCGCCTGCTGGCGCAGGGCAAGCAGCGCGACCAGATCGCCGCCGCGCTCGGCATCGGCGCGGAGTCCGTAAAAACCCACCTGAAGGGAATCATGAACAAGCTCGCCTGCCCCAACGCGACGTCCGCCGTCGGCAGGGCGTACGAGCTGGGGATCCTCCGCGCATGAAGACAAAGCCTCTTTTCATAGTGATGTCCGCGCCAAGCGGCTGCGGCAAGTCCACACTGATAGACATGCTCCTCCAGGAGTACCACGACATCGTCTACTCCATCAGCTGCACGACGCGCGCGCCGCGCGGCGACGAGGAGGACGGGCTGGACTACCACTTCCTCTCCAAGGAGCGGTTCGAGGAGCTGATCGGCGAGGACGCCTTCCTTGAGTACGCCAACGTACACGACAACTACTACGGCACCCTCCGCGCCCCGGTCGAGGAGGTTCTCTCCGAGGGCAGCTCGATGATCCTCGACATCGACGTGCAGGGCGCGGCGAAGGTCAGGGAGCGCGTCAGGGCCCTGCCGAACACCGACCCGCTGAAGATTGGCTATGTCGACATCTTCGTCATGCCGCCGTCGATGGACGAGCTACGCGCTCGCCTTGAGGGGCGCGGCACCGACTCCAGGGAGTCCATCGAGCGCCGCCTTGCGAACGCCGAGGGGGAGATTGCCCGCGCCGGGGAGTATATGTACAAGTTGGTCAACGACGACCTTGCCATCGCCTACAAGCGCCTCTGCGACCTCATCGACGCCCTGTCGGGGCGGATGTAGAAAATGTAATTGTGTAATTATGTAATTGTGTAATTGTGGAATAGCGGGATTTTACATTTATACCTTCCATTTTACACTTTACACTTTACACTTTACACTTTACATTTTACATTTTACATTTTACACTTTACACTCGTTCCCACACGTTCCCTGCCGCATTGGACTTCAGGGCGGCCTCGACGAAACGCATTGTCCTTACGCCTTCGCGAGGGCCGGGGAAGTCGTGGGGCTGGCGGTCCTGCACCGACGCGCAGAATTCGTCGTAGATGTTGGCGAACGCCTCTATGAAGCCTTCGTGGTGTCCGGCCGGGATCCTTGACGCCCTGTTGCACGCCTCCGACTCCTCGGCGATGTATGGCGCCTTGCGCTTGTACGTCTTCTCCGGGCCGAAGGGATATTTCACGGAGAGGTAGTTCGGCGCCTCCTGGTTCCAGAAGAGCGACGCCTTGTCTCCATAGACCCGCAGGCGAACGCCGTTCTCCTCGCCCGTCGCGATCTTCGATATGACGATTGACGCCTTTGGGACAACTATGGGGACTGTCCCCGCGGAATTGGCGGGCTTGAGGCGCATCAGCACTGAGGCGTCGTCGTCAAGGGCGTTGCCTGGCGCGTAGGATGAAAGGTCGGCGAGGATCCTGTCCGCCTCCAGCCCCGTCACATACTCGACGAGATGGAAAGCGTGAACCCCGATGTCAGCCACGACGCAGCTCCTACCGGACCTCGCCGGATTCATCTTCCAGGCGTTGCGCTTGTCTAGCGGCTTGGTGAAGTCGATCTTCCGGAAGCTGCCCTGCTGGTATTCGAGGACGACCTTGCATATCGTGCCGAGCTCTCCCTTTGCGACCAGGTCGCGGGCGAGCTTCACCATCGGGAACCCGGAGTATGTGAACGGGATGGCGAGGAAGCGTCCGTTCTCGGCGGAGATTCGGGAAAGTTCCTCGGTCTCGTCCAGTGAAAGCGAAAGCGGCTTTTCGCAGACGACATCCATTCCGGACTCAAGCGCGGCCTTGGCGATTTCGTAGTGCGAGTCGTTGGGCGTGACTACGGAAAGGAAGTCTATCTTGCCGCGCTCGGCCTCGATGAGGGACCTCCAGTCTGGATAGACGCGCTCCGGCGCGACGGCGCACTTCGCGCCTGTCGCGGCATTGGCGGAAGGGTCGCGGGAGAAGCATCCTGCAACGAGGTCCGCCAGGTCGTCCATGCGCACCGCCATGCGGTGGATGGGCCCGATGAAAGATCCGGCAGCGCCGCCGACCATTGCATATTGGAGTCGTTTCATCTCACGCCCATTCCCCGTTCCCTATTCCCTATTCCCTCAATCCCCTACTTCCCCAGCAGGCTCGACCATTGGCGCTTTTCTTTTTCGGCCTTCTTGCGCTCCTCGATCATCCTGTATCCGATTCTGTTGCGGAACAGGTCCTGGACGAGCTGCGCCGGAAGGAAGCCGAAGCCCGACGACGCGACGGCCGACGCGAATGCGTCGTACGAGTTGTAGCGCTGCATGAGCGGGGGGATCCGGTCGATGAACGACTGCGCGACGGAGGCGTTGCCGGAGATCGTGGAGTATCCCGACCCGAAGCAGAAGTATCCGCCCATGCGCAGCGTCTTGTCGATGCGGGTGCGGGCGTTGTTTATCTTTTCGAGGTACAGACGCGTCTTCTCGTTGTGCACGAACTCTCCGTCGAACGAATACGTCGTGATGACCGTCGGCTGTTTTGGCCTGGGGGCGACCGGGCGGCGGACGACGCGTTTCTTTGTCGTTGTCTTCTTCTTGGGCGTCGGGTTGTCGTTGAAGAGGTCGTCGAGGTTGGAGGCGATGTCTCCGGTTGCCTCTTCCGTCTCCTCCTCCGCGGGCTCCTCCGGCGGCGGCTCGGGCGCGGCGGCTGGCGCGGGCGTTGGGTCGCCGGGGATCACAGTCTTCTCAGCCTTCACTCCCGCCTGGGTCTTGATGAACTCGTTCCAGGGGATCAGCTCGCGCGTCACCTGGATACCGTTGATTCTGATCACGGTGCCCTGGCGCTCCACCTTGTACGGCGGCGGGATGTACCTGCCGTTGACGAACACGTATCCGGCGCTGAACGGGCGCCCAACCGTCGCCTTGAGCTCCTTCAGCGCCGCTGCCGGCGGCCTGGGGAACTCCCCGGCCGTCGCCGCCGCGGGGTCGGCCATGAGAACCGACGTCGCGCACAGCGCCGCCGCCAACGCTCCATGCAATCTGTTCATCTTCAAACCTCCTTGTGCCTTCAAGACTCCGTCCTTCAGAGAAAGATCCCGCATTGCCGTAGCACAGAACCTCCAGAACCCGTCGTTCCAAATCGGGACCTTGCGGCCCCATATCAAAATGTCGGTCGAAGAAATATCTGCTCAATCCGCGTGCAACACAGGACCCATGCCGTTGAAATGTCAGCTCTCCCTCACTTCGATTCCGCCGGTCGCCTTGAGGGCGTCGACGACTCTGCGGAACGCCTGCCCGACCTCCTCGTCGGTCAGCGTCTTCTCCGGGGAGCGGAACTCGAGCGAGTACGCAAGCGACCTCGCGGCCTCCGCGGCCCCCTTTGGCTTGAATATGTCGAATAGCGTCACCTTCGTCAGGATCTTCCCGCCGTTCTTCCTTATGACGTTCTCGATGTCCGCGTTCTTGACGCCCTGCGAGGCTACGATCGCGACGTCGCGTCGCACCAGCGGGAACTGCGGGACGGGCGACACTCGGCCCGTCGCGCCGACGTTCTTCAGGAAGGGCTTGAGCTCGACTTCGCACAGCGCCATCTGCGTCGAGAGGCGGTACGGGTGGCGGAGCTTCGCTGAGACCGCGCCGAGGATGCCGACGTCACGTCCGTTGACCTTCACCGTCAGGGCGGCGCCCGGCGTGAACGCGGGGTGCTCCGCCGGCGTGAACTCGACGCGCCCGACGTGCAGGCGGCGCACAAGCTCCTCGACGACACCCTTCATCCACAGCACGGCGTCCTCCTCGGTCACCGCCTGGCGGCGGCGCAGGGACTCGCGTCCGACCGGCCCGAAGAAGCCGAGCGAAAGGCGTTCCGCCTCCGCCGGTCCCTTCTCCCCGTTCGAGAACACCTTGCCCATCTCGAAGAGAAGGGCGCTTTCGGCCTGCCGCGAGGCGTTGCGTCCGAGCGAACCCAGCATCTGCGGCAGAAGCGAATCGCGCATCACGCCGTATTCGACGGAGACGGGGTCGGGGATCACGAGCCGCGACGCGGCGTTGCGCTTGTCGAAGTCGTCAAGCTCCCTCTGCGAGAGGAACGAGTAGTGCATCGCCTCGGTGAAGCCGAGCGCGAGGCACGTCTCGCGGATCTTCGCCTTGGCCTTGAAGGGGGCCTCGGAGAGAGACGAGACGGACGGCGCGGACGGCATGGAGTCCGGGATGTTGTCGAGCCCGTAGATCCTCGCGACCTCCTCGACGAGGTCGGCCTCCAGCGTGAGGTCGTATCTCCAGGAGGGGATTCCGAACGCGATGGACTCCACGCCCGCGAAGAGGGTCGTCCCCGCCGGCGTGCGTGGCTCTAGGCCGAGCGCCTTCAGGATGAACACCATCGCGTCGTTGCCGACGGGGATGCCGATGAGGCGCCTGGCGCGCTCGAAGTTCAGCGTGACGTCGGCGTTGAGCGGCGTCGGCCTGCTGTCGACGTCGACGACTCCCCTGGCGACCTTTGCGTTGCCGAGGCGCTGCAGGAGATGCGCGGCACGGCGGCTCGCGAAGTCGGCGAGGTCCTTGTCGACGCCGCGGATGTAGCGGTAGCTCGACTCCGAGGCGAGGCCGAGCTTCGTCGCGGTCGCCTTCGTGGAGGTGGGCTCGAAGAGCGCGGACTCCAGCAGCACGGTCTTCGTGCCCTCGGCGATCTCGCTCTCCTCGCCGCCCATGATGCCGGCCACGGCGTTGGGCCGCTCCGAGTCGCAGATCATGAGCATCGTCGGGTCGAGCTTCCTGTCGACGCCGTCGAGCGTCTTCATCGTCTCGCCTTCGCGTGCGCACCTGACGACTATGCGGCGGTCCTTAAGCTTCGTGTGGTCGAACGCGTGCATGGGCTGCCCGAGCTCGAGCATCACGTAGTTCGTGACGTCGACGACGAGCCCCAGCGACCTCATGCCGCAGAGCTCGAGCCTCTTCGCCATCCAGTCGGGCGACGGACCGTCCTCGACGGACGTCACGACGCGGGCGGTGTACCTCGGGCACTTCTCGGTGTCCTCGACGGAGACGGAGACTTCGCTCGCGACGTCGACGTCGCACTCCTCGAAGCTGACGTCGGGCTTCTTCACCTCGCGATGGAGGATCGCGCCGAACTCGCGCGCAAGTCCGATGACGGAAAGGGCGTCCGGGCGGTTCCAGGTGACCTCGACCTCGAAGACGGTCTCCGGCTTCTCGCCGGGCAGGACGTCGCGGAGGAACGCGCCCGTGGGCGTCTCCGCCGGGAACTCCATGATTCCGTCGTGGTTGCCGCCGGGCAGGTTCAGCTCGGCGGACGAGCAGCACATGCCGAAGGAGTCGACGCCCCTCATGCGGCCTTTCTTGATCTTGAACCCGCCGTTGGGGATGACCGCGCCGATCTTGGAGAACGCGGTCTTCATGCCGGCGCGCGCGTTGGGCGCGCCGCAGACGACCTGCAGAGTCTCCGTGCCGTCGTTCACCTTGCAGATGTGGAGGTGGTCCGAGTCGGGATGCGGCTCGCATTCGACGATTTCCGCGACGACGAAGTGGTCGTCGAGCGGCTGTTCGCCGACGGTCTCGATCGCCTCGACCTGCAGGCCCGCGCGGGTGAGCTTCTCGGCGAGCTCCTTCGGGTCTATGTCGTCGATCTTTACGTATTCATTAAGCCAACTGAGGGGCAGCTTCATCTTTCTTCTCTTCTTCTTTCGGTTCTTCTGTAGGTGGTTTCTGCGGGGCTGGATTCTCCGGCGCGGGCTCAGCGGCAGGAGGCGGCTCTGCGGCGGGCTCAGTAGCTGGTTGCTCGGCCGGGGCCTGTGCTTCGGCTGGTTGCTCGGCGCCCGCAGCATCCGGAATTTCCGGATTGCCCGGAATATCCGGTTTTTCCGGGGCTACCGGGCTTTCCGGTTTTTCGGGCTCAGCTGGGTCCTGCGCTTCAGCGGTCGCCTCAGCTGGGGCCTGCGCCTCGACCGGCGGCGGCTCTGCGGCGGCCTTCGCTTCCTCGGCGGGCTTCGCCTCCGGCTTGCGGTTCTTGCGCCACTGCGGACCGTACTTCGGAAACTTCTCCACTGCCGAGTACACGCCGTTGGTGAATGCAACTACATGCCCCGTAGAGGCGAGCCATGCGAGCTGTTTCTCGGCGTCGCTGTCGGCGGCGAGCTCGGCCTTCGTCGAGCAGGGGTTCGCGGCGACCTTCGCGGCGACTGCGGCGAGCTCGGGAATCGCGTGCGCGGCGTCGAACTCCTTCAGCTCTACGCCGGTGACGAACTCCTGTCCGTGCGCGTCGTTCACCCTGAAGAAGTGGATCTTGCGATGGTGGAACGCGCCGCGCAGCGCGAAACACATCGCGTACGGCGAGCGCCTCTCGGCCTCGAGCGCGTCGCCCGCGACCATCTTTATCGCGGGTGGGCACTTCATTGCGACGTCGGCCGTCAGCGACAGGCTCTTGGGGGTGTCGAGCATCGACGGCATGAAGGTGCGCCGGAACTCGGCCTCTGCCTGCTCGCGCGTAAGCGTCGGGGCGCCTTCGCCCGCGCCCTTCGCGGTGAACACCGTCTTCTTCGTCGCGCCCTTGCGCCATTCCTCGATGGCCTCGGCGTCGCGCACCATCTCGATGTGCGAGCGGTACTCCGACTCCGACATCGACGGATACCTGGTGCGGATCATCTCGCGCACGGTCGCGTTGAACTCGTGGATGTTGGGCGGCCCGAGCAGCACGCCGGAGAGTCCGCACTTCGCGACGCAGTTGAAGTTGCCCTTCGGCGGCTCGCACTCGATCTCCTTTGCGTCGAAGTAGTCGGAGAGGTGCGCCGTCACGGTGTGCGCCGCGACCTCGGCCTCGTCCGCGGACGCGAAGCCGCACGCCTTGCACTGGTGGAACCGGCGCGGCTCGGCGCGGCCGTCGGGCTGCTGCGGATTCCTGGGAGTGATCTTCAGGAGGACGGACGACGGGTTGTCGAGCAGGAAGTACGCGAGGTCCTTGAGCTTGTAGGCGTGGTAGTCCTGCTGCAGCTTGCGCATGATTGTCCCGAGGGCCTTCGTCTCTGGGAGTATCTTCACGTCGGCGTCAAGCGGACGCGGCCTGTCGAACGAACGCTGCGACCTGTCGAACGGGCGCGGCCTGTCGCGGTCGAACGGGCGTCCGCCGCCGGGCTTCTGTCCGTTCGCGCCTTGCCTGGGCGGCCTGCCGTCGCGCGGCGCCTGCGGCCGACGGTCGTCGGGTGCGCGTCCGCCGCCGCCTCCGCGCCGGTCGGTGAACGGCTTGCGTTCGCCGGACTCGCGTACAGGTGTTGTCTTGCCGACTACCACCCCGGCGTCCTTCTTCGCCCATGCGGGCGTGAAGTCTATCGATCCGAGGTCCAGAATCTGATTTGCTTCGTTGTCCATCACGGCATATTATATCACAAAACGCGCGTATAGTGTAGTGTATATGGCGCAGAATTGCACGGCGCGGAGGCCTGCGGCGGGTCACCACCCCGCGAGGCGCGGGAGGTGCAGGCGGGCGTTGGCCGCGTCGCTGTCGGCGAAGCGCCGCGCCTTGGCGTCCCACGTGAGCAGTCTTCCGGGGTCGAACAGCGCGGCGACGCCCGTGAGCGAGCACTGCGTCATCGAGCCCGCGTAGGCGAAATCGCTTCCCACTTTCGAGCCGCCCTTGACCGCCGCGATGAATTCGTTGTACGGCTTGGCGTCCGGGCTCTTCCCCGGCACGCGCGGATACTTCTGCTTTGGGCATCCGCCCTCGGCGCGGAGCTTCGCGAGGGTCGTGTCGGGCAGCATCCGCAGGTAGTTCGCGCCGTGGTGCCCGTACTCGATCACGCCGCGCGTGCCGTAGACGAATGCGCCGTTCGTCATGTTGTCGCGGGTCTTGCGCGCCTTTGCGGAGTTGAACGGGGGGAACATGTCGCGCTCGCCCTTCCACTGCGCCGGCATAGGCACGTCCCTGCAGGCGTCGCCGTCGAACCACACGAGCTTGAACGGCTTCCCGTCGCGCTTGACGTACTCGAACGTCGTCTTGACGCCGTCGGGGAACGTGAGGCCGTGCCGCTCTGGCGTCCACGGGCCGACTACCTCCGCCTTGACGGTCTTCGGAAGCCCGAGGCCGAACGTCCAGAAGAGCGGATCCATCAAATGGCAGCTCCAGTCGCCGAGCGTGTTCGTGCCGTACATTGTCCAGAAGCGCCATGCGCCCGGCAGGAACTTCGGGAAGTACGGGCGGTGCGGGACGGGTCCCTGCCACTGCTCCCAATTGAGCTCCTTGGGGACTTCCCACTTTTTCTTCATGTTGTCCAGCTCATTCATGAACGAGTACTTCGCCGGGCACCAGACGTGCGCCTCGGTCACCTCTCCGATCAGCCCCGCCTCGACCCATTCGCGGAAGTCGCGGATCGTGTCGTAGGCGTGGCCCTGGTTCATGGCCTGCGTGACGAGGTTAGGATGCCTGTTCGCCTCGGCGAGCATGGCGTCCATCTCGTGGAAGCTCTGGGCGAGGGGCTTCTCGCACTGAATGTGCTTGCCGCGCTTCAGGCACTCGATCGCCATTGTCGCGTGCCAGTGGTCGGGGACGCCGATCATCACGGCGTCGATGTCCTTGTCGTGCCTGTCGAGCATCTCCCTGTAGAACGTGTAGAAGGGGGCTTTTGGATGCCTCTTGCGCTGGTGCTGGCAGCGGCGCGTGTCAACGTCGCAAAGCGCGACGATTCTCGCGCCGGCGTGTTCGAGCCCGTCGATGTCGGCGGATGCGCGTCCGCCCGCGCCGATGGCCGCCACGTTCACCGTCTCGCTCGGGGGCGTCGCGCCGCTGCCCGCGACGAGGCGGCGCGGGAGGATCATGAACGAGGCCGCGCCTCCGGCGGCCTTGAGGAATTCCCTTCTTTTCATCTTCATCTTCATTGCTGTTGCTCCTTTTTGCTTTCTGTCTTGCCTATAAGTTCTTCTAGAAACAACCGGAACAACTTTTTTCTCGCGCCGCGTAACCACGTGGCGCTCTTGAAAGTGGGCGCGATTGCGCCCGGATGGCAAGAGTTGTTGTATCAGTTGTCATAGTTGTTTCCTCTTCATCGAAACTTATCCTCATTTACATTCCCGCGTACAGCGCGGGCGGCGGGTTTCATATATTCCCTTTCTGTTTGCCGACGGCGCTACCGGAAGCCGAGGAGCTTGTGCAGCTGCACGGAGAGCGACCAGCCGTCAAGCTCGGACATCACTGCCTTCGCGGTCGCGAAGTCCATTTCCCCGTCGCGCTCGCATGGCGACACGTAGTAGTCCGTCGCGGCGATGCGGCCTCTCACCCAGCGGCAGAACTGCGCGACGTGCTCGGACGACGCGACGACGCGCACCTCGTCGGCGCGCGCCAGCGCGAGCGCCTCCGGGAACTCGGCCTTCGGGGAGCACGCAACGTAGTCCGCGAACTGGAGCCACTCCGCGTCGCGCGTCCCGTTCGTCTCGACGGCGATCCAGTATCCGCGCCGCTTCAGCGCGGCGACCAGCTCTGGCATGGCGTCCACAAGCGTCGGCTCGCCGCCGGTGAGGACGACGCTCTTCGGCCTGTACTGCCCGATCTCGGCGACGAGGTCGTCGAGCGACGCCGAGAAGCGCCGCTTCACGTCGGTGTCGCACCATGGGCAGCTGAGGTTGCATCCGGCGAAGCGTACGAACACGCAGGGGCGGCCGGTGTTGCGTCCTTCGCCCTGAAGCGACTCGAACACCTCGACGAGATCGTACGAGGGCGATTGCGGAATCGCGGAGTCATGAGGTTGCGGGATGGCGGAACTGTTCATTGTCTGAGGTGTCGATTCATCGTGTTGTGGTCTTGCACTGTACATTATACCAAAATTTGTGTTTTATGTTTTCGCCTTTTTTGGTAGAATATTCACTGTGAAGATTGAAACTCAAAAAAGCATACGCTATCTCCTCGCCCTCGCAGGGCTGGGAGGGTTCCTGTATGGCGTGGACTTCGGCGTGATCGCCGCGGCCGAGCCGTACATGAAGGCGATGGACATCTACAAGGACAAGGGCGCATACGTGAGCCTCGTCGTCGGCGCGGTGATGCTGGGCGGGCTCATATCGTCAATCACCGCGGGCTTCCTCTGCGAGCTGTTCGGGCGCAAGAGGATGATCGTCGCCTCCGCTGCGATGTTCCTTGCCGCGATACCGGTGGTGTGCCTGTCGCTCACTTCGTTCCCCGTCCTCATGGCGGGACGCATCCTCCAGGGAATGAGCGCCGGGTACATGGCCGTTGTGATGCCAATGTACCTGGCGGAGACGCTGCCCGCCGACATCCGCGGACGCGGCACTGGCGTGTTCCAGTTCTGCCTGGGGCTCGGGCTTGTCGTCGCCGCAGGGGCGGGGTGCCTCGTCGCAACGCGGTATGGAGCGTCCGACACTGCCGACGCGGCGGGCCGCGTCGCCGCGTGGGGCGCGAACTTCTGGTGGACCATGCTGCCTGTCGCGGTGCTGTTCTTCGGAAGTCTCAGGCTGCCGGAAAGCCCGGTGTGGCTGGAGAAGAGTGCAAAGCGTAAAGTTGAAAGTGTAAAGTTGGAGAAGGATGACTCCTCCACTCCCAACTCCTCCACTCTCGACTCTTTGCTTTCGCGGCGTTACGTTATTCCGTTTCTGCTCGCGTGCCTCGTACTCACCTTCAACAAGACGACGGGCATGAGCTCTTTCACGAGCTACCTCGTGACGATTCTGCACAGCGCAGGGTTCGAGGGGATATTCGCCAACTGGGGGCAGCTAGCGGTGAAGCTCACGAACATGCTCGTCACCATTGCCGCCGCCGCGCTCGTTGACCGCAAGGGCAGGACGTGGCTCCTCAAGGTCGGCACGGGCGGCATGACGATCGGCCTCGCGGCGATAGGCTCGGTGTTCCTCGCGATAGAGCGCTTCGGCGTTCACGCCAACAACTTCACCGGACTCCTCACGCTTTTCGCGTTCTTCTTCATGCAGGTCTTCTACGCGCTGGGGCCGGGGCTCTGCGTGTGGCTCGTCCTCTCCGAGCTGATGCCGAAGCGCATTCGCGCGAACGGCATGGCCATAGCGCTGTTCATGAACCAGCTCGTCGCCTGCGGGCTTGCCTCTACGCTCCATCCGTGGCAGGAGGCCTGGGGCTGGAGCTCAATGTTCTTCTTCTTCGCCGTGAACGGCGTATTGTATTTCATCACGGCTCTCTTCATCCCGGAGACGAATGGCAAGTCGCTGGAGGAGCTGGAGCACCTTTTCGACAAGGGACACGAGACACGCGACACGGCTTCCGCTAACAACTAACGACTGATGACTAACCACTAACCACAACCCACTAACAACTAACAGCAACCCCAACCCCAACAACTAACAGCTAAAAGCTCTATGCTCTAAGCTAACCCTAACTATGATAACACAAACATCCATAAGCTACTACGGCCTCAACTACGTCGAGCACGCGGAGGCCGACTTCAAGGAAATGAAGGCGCACGGAGTCACCCAGGTGATCCTCGCCGTCACGGAGTTCGACTTCGACTTCTGGAGGCCGAACATCCCCAAGATCGTCGACAAGGCGCACGAGCTCGGCCTCCGCGTCCTCATCGACCCGTGGGGCAACGGCAAGTACTTCGGCGGCGAGCAGGTCTCGAAGTTCCTCCAGGACAACGTCGAGAACCGCCAGGTCTCCGCGCTGACGGGCGAGCGGCTTCCCTACGCCTGCTTCAACACGAACAGCTACCGCGACTACTTCAAGAACTTCTGCGTCACGCTCGCCCGCGAGGCGAAGCCTGACGGCTTCTTCTGGGACGAGCCGCACTACGCGTTCCCCAAGGGCATCGCCTCCATCACCGGCGGCGTCGCCGACGACTGGACGTGCTACTGCCCCGTCTGCCGCAAGCGCTTCGAGGACTACTACGGCTACCCGATGCCAAAGTACATGACGAACGACGTAAAGCAGTTCCGCTGGCGCGAGGCGCTCGTAGTGCTTTCCGACACCTCGAAGGCGCTCAAGGAGATCGACCCGAAGCTCGAGATCACGTGCTGCGTCCATGCCACGCAGAACGGCTACTACGTCTCCGAGTACCGCGGCTACGACAACTGGGACATGGTTGGCGCGTGCCCGTACTTCGACGTGTTCTCGACGACGATCATCAACTGGGCGCTCCCCGAGGACTTCTTCCTCGACATCACGCGCCGCACCGTCGCCATCGCGAAGAAGTACGGCAAGCTGTCCGAGCGCTGGTTCATGGGCTACTACAAGCAGCCCAAGGACTGGGCGCAGGTCGCGAAGTGGGTCGACCTCGCCGCGGCGGAGGGCGTGGACCGCATCGCCGCCTGGACGTACCGCGGCGGCTACGGCACCGTCGTCGGCGCGCCCGACGCGCTCAAGCTCTGGGACACCATCGGCGAGAGCTACAGGCGAGTGATCAACAAGTGAGCGAATACCTCGAGCGGATCACCGGCCTCCTGGCGCGCATCGAGCGCGAGGAGTCCGCCGCGCTCGCCGCCGCGTCGGATGCCGTCGCGGACGTCATCTGCCGCGACGGGCTCGTCCACATCTTCGGCTGCGGACACTCCCATCTCGCCGCGCTCGACACGTTCTACCGCGCCGGCGGGCTGGCGTGCGTCTCGCCGGTTCTCGACGAGGACCTCATGCTCCACGACGGCGCGGCGAAGTCGAGTCGCATGGAGAAGACGCCGGGGATCGCGCAGGAGGTGTTCCGCCGCCACGGAGCGAAGCCCGGCGACCTCTTCGTCGTGGTGTCCGCGAGCGGCAAGAACGCCGCGCCCGTCGAGATGCTGCGCTCGGCGAAGGCGGCGGGCGTGCGCACCGTCGCCGTCGCGTCGTCCGCCTACAGGGCGCACGGCGGGGTGCTGCTCGACGAGGCGGACATCCCCATCGACTGCAAGGTGCCGCACGGCGACGCCGTCGTCGAGGTCGGCGACGCGAAGATGGGCGGGCTTTCCACATACGCCTCGCTGTTCATCGTGAACACCATCTTAATAGAGGGCGCCAGGAAGGCGCTCGCCCGCGGCGTCACGCCGCCGGTCTACGTCAGCGGCAACATCGAGGGCGGAACGGCGAGGAACGTCGCCCTTGAGGAGCGCTACTTCGGCCGTGTGAAGCGGCTGTAGAGGCAACGGACATAGAGGACAAAGGCAATGAAAAAAGCATTGATAACAGGCATAACGGGCCAGGACGGCTCATATCTCGCGGAACTCCTGCTTTCAAAGGGATACGAAGTCCATGGCCTCATCCGCCGCGCCTCGACCTTCAACACGGAGCGCATAGACCACCTCTACCAGGATCCGCACATCAACGGCGTGAGGCTTTTCCTCCACTACGGAGATCTTGCGGACAGCTCGAACCTCATCAAGCTCGTCTACGAGATACAGCCCGACGAGATATACAACCTCGCCGCGCAGAGCCACGTGCGCGTCTCCTTCGACTCGCCGGAGTTCACCGGAGACGTCGACGCGCTCGGCACGATGCGCCTTCTCGAGGCGATCCACCTCACCGGGCGCGACAGGCTCACGAAGTTCTACCAGGCCTCGACCTCGGAGCTCTTCGGGCTCGTCCAGGAGGTCCCGCAGAAGGAGACGACGCCTTTCTATCCGCGCAGTCCGTATGCCGTCGCGAAGCTCTACGCGTACTGGGCGGTGAGGAACTACCGCGAGGCGTACGGGATCTTCGCCTCCAACGGGATCCTCTTCAACCACGAATCCCCGCGCAGGGGCGAGACGTTCGTGACGCGCAAGATCACGCGGGCGGTGGGACGCATCAAGATGGGGCTTCAGGACAAGCTCTACATGGGCAACATCAACTCGCTGCGCGACTGGGGCTTCGCGGGCGACTACGTCGAGGGGATGTGGAGGATACTCCAGCACGAGAGGCCGGACGAGTTCGTCCTCGCGACAGGGGAGATGCACTCCGTAAAGGAGTTCCTCGAGGCCGCGTTCTCGCGTGTCGGACTTGACTGGGAGAAGTACGTCGAATGCGACAAGCGGTATCTCCGCCCCACCGAAGTCGACCAGCTGCTTGGCGACGCCACCAAGGCACGCACGGTTCTCGGATGGGAGCCGAAGGTCAAGTTCGACGAGCTCGTGAAGATGATGGTCGATGCAGACCTCAAGCTCGCCGAAAAAGAACTCAAGATCAGGGATGCGTGATGAACAGGGACGCGAAGATCTTTGTCGCGGGACATCGCGGCATGGTGGGCGGGGCCGTGTGCCGGGCCCTCTCCAGGGCGGGCTTCGGGAATGTCGTTGTTCGCGCGCACTCCGAACTTGATCTCCTCGACACCGCAGCCGTCCGCTCGTTCTACGAGTCGGAGAAGCCCGACGTCGCCGTGATCGCCGCGGCGCGCGTTGGCGGCATCGGCGCGAACTCCGCCGCGAACGCGCTCTTCCTCTACGAGAACGAGATGATCGCGCTCAACACCGTATGGGAGGCGTACAAGGCCGGCGTGAAACGTCTGCTGTTCCTCGGCTCCACCTGCATCTACCCGCGCATGGCCCCGCAGCCGATCCCGGAGGACGCGCTTCTCACAGGCGCGCTTGAGAAGACAAACGAAGGGTATGCGCTTGCTAAGATCTCCGGGCTCAAGCTCTGCGAATTCCTGCGGCGCGACTGCGGCGTCACGTATCATTCTCTCATGCCGACGAACCTGTATGGCACGGGTGACAACTACGACGTCGTTGGCGGACACGTTCTGCCGACGATGATCCGGAAATTCGAGACCGCCCGTGTGAACAACGACAGGGAAGTCGTGCTGTGGGGGACGGGCGCGCCTCTTCGCGAGTTCCTGCATGTCGACGACCTGGCGGCGGCATGTCTTTTCGTGCTGAACATGGAGAATCCCCCGGATCTCGTGAACGTAGGTTCCGGCCGCGAAATCTCCATAAAGGAGCTTGCTGAGCTTGTGAAGCGTACCTCTGGTTGCGAAGCCGCGATAACGTGGGATTCGTCCAAGCCGGACGGCACGCCGCGCAAGCTTTGCGACACTTCGCTCATCCGGTCGCTTGGCTGGGCGCCTGCGATCGACCTAGAGGACGGGCTTCGGCGCACCATTGCCGAGTACCGCGAGGCCGTGGCCGACGGCAGCGTGCGCCTGTGAGGGCTCCAGTGGAAAGAGACATCCCGACATTATTCTACAATGGGATTTTGGAGCATGAATGACATACAGCAAATATGGAAAGTTTCATGTCCTTTGAGATTCCTCATTGTGGGTGTATGGAACTTCGTTTTCGGTTATGGGACATTTGCATGTCTGTATTGGGTATTTCACGAAATACTTCCCGACTGGTTGATCTTGATTGTTGCGACAATACTCGGTATAACGATGTCATTTATCACGCATCGGTTTATAACTTATCGTTCGAACGGGTCCTGGATCAAGGAATATTTTCGTTTTTACATGGTTTACGGGATTCAATCGATGTTGAATCTTCTCTTATTCTGGATTTTGGTAACACTGCTAAAGAGAAATGCGTATGTCGTTCAGTTCTTAATTACAACATTACTGACACTTGCTACATACTGGGCTCATAAATGGTTTTCATTTAGAAAGGTAATCAACACATGAAAAAGATTAGCATCGTATCTCCATGCTACAACGAAGAAGAAAACTTGTCCGAACTGTATCGTAGGGTGACAGATGTTATGTCCGTACACCCTGAATATGATTATGAAATCATATTGGCGGACAATTCTTCCACCGATGGATCCAGAGCACTCATCAGGAAGCTGTGTGCCAACGACAATCGTTTGAAGGCAATCTTCAATGCTGGCAATTTCGGGCAGATACGCTCTCCGTACAATGCGCTTATGGCAGCATCTGGCGATGCTGTTATAATGATGTGTTCGGATCTTCAGGAACCACCAGAGTTGATACATGACTTCATACGAGAATGGGAGAGTGGCGCGAAGATTGTCTGTGGTGTAAAACCTAGAAGTAAGGAATCCCCCGTGATGTTCTTTCTGCGTCGTTGCTACTATAGGCTGATCAAGGCTATGTCGGAAACGCCGCAGATTGAAAACTTCACAGGTTTTGGATTATACGACAGATGCGTGATCGAGGCGTTGCAAAAATTCCATGAACCATACCCCTATATTCGTGGGCTTGTAGCAGAAATCGGCTACAAGCGTGTTGAAGTGCCTTATGAACAACAGGCAAGGCGTCATGGAGAGACAAAGAACAATCTACTTACCCTTTACGACTATGCCATGACGGGATTTGTTAATCATACAAAACTGCCGCTCCGTCTTGCGACGTTCATTGGTTTCGCTATGGCGGGTTTGAGCCTTATCACTGCGCTTGTCTATCTTGTGTATAAAATAGTCTGCTGGGACAGTTTCGCTGTCGGATCGGCACCAGTTGTGATAGGGCTGTTTTTCTTTTCGTCAGTCCAATTGATTTTCATTGGTGTAATCGGCGAATACATAGGGGCGATTTGGACGCAGGTCAAGAACAAACCGCTCGTTATAGAGGAGGAAAGGATAAATTTCTAGTTATGACAATGATGTGGCTAAAAACCAAACGCCTCCTTGAAGCGCACCCCATTTGGTTGTTGGTAGCGGTATGTGTGATTATATTACCTGTACACCTTGCAACAGTTGGTGAGTACCCGGCGGCATGGTTCGACGAGATTGAAATCCTCGAGATGGGACGTTTTTCATTCTTCAATGTCAACCCGCATTGGTCTGTCAATCTGATGCCAGGATTGGATGGTACACTTGTGCCACCCATGCCGTACTTCCATTATCTTTCAGGTGCTGTGATTGAGGCGTTGTACCGCCTTACGGGAGGATTCTTGTGTGGCCGCATATTTATGTTATTATCACTTCCTTGTTGCGCGGTGGCACTATACGGCTATCTTAGAAGCAAAAAAGTGTCAGTGACGGCGGCGGTGCTTGTGGCATTGCTAATGTTGCTTGACCCCAATGCAACCGTATGTGCACATTGGTATCGCCCTGACTTATGGTGCTTGTCGTTCATATATGTGGCAATGGCACTTGTCGTGAGAAGCCACAAGGCCAGACATCCGTATCTGCTTCTCATAATTAGCGGAGCCTTGTCCGCGACGTCAGTATTCTTTTGGATTACATCAACATTGCTTCTTCCGCTTGTTGTGCTTGAGTTTATCCTTGTATACCGTGAGAAGTCAGCCGACGCTTCAGTGCCCAAGGCGTTTTCTGCTCTATGTTGTATGTCTGCAGGTGGCATTGCCGTCTCGTGCCTTTTCTTGCTTCCTCTTTTCCGGTATATTCCAGACATTATCCACCAGTATTTTTCCACAAGTGAATTGGCCACAATGACGACACTTGGGGATGCCCCAGTCGTGGCTACTGTCTCGCGGGTATTGGATTTTATCAAGATAGCGTGTAGGTCGCCGTTTGTATGGGGCGCGGCATTGACGGGAGTCGCAGTCTCAAGGAAGAATGCCATCCATGTCATGTTTTTCGTATTAATGATCATGTTTATGATTTCCACTAGAGTTTATCATCTAAGGATGGTTTATCTGATGCCGTATCTCTTTTTATTTATGGCGTATGCCTTGGATCGTTTTGTCGTACAATCTAAAAAGAAAGTGATTGGATTTCTATCCTGTGTTTATGTTTCTGTTGCTATGTCTTTTGGGTTAGCGGTTTCAGTGGTTGCGATGAACTACGCGGGATGGCCAGAGGAGAATACATTGAAATTGTTTTCGGAAAAACTTGGCTCAGTGGTCACTAAGACGACGCCAAAGGTTTGTCTCATTGATTACGAACACGAACTGTATTATGCTGGACGTTCTCTCGGCTGGGAAATGTACTCAACTACTGACAGGAATCTGATCTTGCGTGAGCCTTTTGCGGACATCCTTGCCAAAATGGACGCAATCGTGGTGACGTCTACCATGTCGCTTTCCGACAAAGAGCGTCAGTCTGTCATTTCTCACGGCTTTTTGCAGGTGGCTAAAGTTGACATGCCGCCAGCTGCTACGGGCGCGATAAAGAGCAGGTTAGCGGGTATATTCTACGCGCATGGTTATCCTTCATGTGAAGTGTGGATAAAAAGTCGTCGGGATTCAATGCCGGTAGCAGGTTGTACACACTATTGAGGTTCTGGTATGAAAAGGCGTATCCTCTATATCTCTAGTACAAGGTGGCCTTGGTTCGAGAGTCAGTGTTGTGCAGAGCATTTTGCCAATGCGCCGTACAGCATAGACGCGATAGGCTACAATCTCGAGAAACTTGGCTGGTCTGTTGGGTGGTGCGGTTGGAAAAGTTCGCGAAACCCGTTCAAGCTTGCCCGTCGCATCGATGAGTTCAAGCCAGACATAGTTTACACCTATGGTTCGACAGTGGCATTGCATCCTCTCTTCTGTCGCCGTTGGCTTTGTCATCATAAGGTGTTCAAGGTTGTGCACGGGTGGGATGACCATTACGGACGTATTTGGGGAGATTTGTTTGGATGGCCAGGGCGCGTGCTGATGAACTGGATGGAGAAGCGGATTGTCAAGAATTCAGATGGCGTCGTGACGCTTAGTTACGAATTGCAGAAGATTGGGCGACGTTGGGGCGTGGACTGCAAGTACATCCCGAATGGAGCTGATCCGATTGATGACTTGTCGCGATCTGATAAGATAAAATTGGATGGGCGATTCAACATTGTCTATACCGGAGACAAAGCGAAATGGAAGAGAACAGATGACATCTGTAGGGCGATGCGAAATGTACCGAAAGATATAAAATTGTATCTAACAGGCCGCGACGAGGACTATCTGAAGCCGTATGCGAGCGACAACTGCATCTTCCTTGGATGGCTTTCAAAGGTAGAGCAGTATGGGGTGATGTCGCAGGCAGATGCTTTTGTCTGTACTTCGGATCAGGACTGCAATGCCAAGTTGCAGGAATATCTTCGTTGGAAGAAGCCGATTCTCGCATTTGATGGCGAAGCCAACAACTTCTTCAAGAATGGAGAAAATGCACTTCTTGCAAAGGGTGGTGACTATGCACCGCTCATAATGCGGCTGGCCGAGGATCAAGACCTTTGCAGCCGTATATCGGGAAACGCTGCGCGAGACATTCCTGTCTATTCGTGGAGCGAGATAGCCGAACAGTTTGATAAGTATTTTCTTGCTATTAATGATGGACGCCAAGGCTCGTGAAGAGTTGTCCCCGGGACAAAGTTCGTGCAAATGGCAAAGTCGTGTTTGCCATTTGCACGAATGTGCTCAATATAAGGCATGTGAAAAACGGAATTCACATTGCTGAAAAACGGAATTGATTGTTGCATCAATGCTTCAAATATGGTATAAAGTGTAGCAAATGACTGCTAAAAACTATATAAAACGCCACCTAGAGAGTGTCTTGGCGAATACAGCAGAGACATTCAAATTTGAACGAGTTTGTGGAATACTACCCGTAGGTGCGCGTCCTGACGAAATTTGCCAAATTGACCTATTGACAATCGCGGGCGAATTTTGATATAATTCAACCGCAAGGAGGTAAAAGAATGGCAGCAATAAAGATTAGGCCAATATCCGATTTGCGTAACGACTACGCAAGCGTAGAGGCTGATGTCAAGAACGGACCGGTTTTTCTCACGAAGAACGGGTACGGAACGCTCGTCACGATGACGATCGAGGAATACGAACGTCTTTCCGATCCGCTGGAGCGCCTGCTTGACGAGACGGACGAGTATTGCCGCAGCCATCCGGAACGCGAGGATGGCGAAGCCATGTTCAAGAGGATAAAGGACAGGCGCCATGCACTCCGGAAAGTTTCGGCTTGAGGCCACGCCGCTCTTTGGCATGGAGCTTGAACAGGCCATCAACTACATCGAAACGCAACTTGCCAATCCTGTAGCCGCCGACAAACTCCAGGCGGATGTGGAGTCTGCTGTACGCGACAGACTTGCCGCGCCTGCGTCTTTTGAACCGGTGGCATCCCGCATTGACCGTGAACATCCGTACTACCGCATATACGTTGGAAACTACATTGTGTTCTACTGCGTCATCGGCAATGTCATGGAACTTCGCCGATTCATCTACAAGGGCCGCAACTGGAGAATACAGATATGAGTGATGAGCGGTTCTTATTCATGCTTGTCGTAAACCGTGTGACCGACCACCTTCGCAGGGCCTCCAGAACATGAACCAAACCAAGCTTTCAATCTGCATACCGACGTACAACCGTGTTCGGTATCTGAAGGAATTGCTGCCGGCGATTCTCGGGCAAGTTGACGTTGGTCGCGCCGAAGTGGAGGTAACGGTGAGCGACAATGCTTCCACTGACGACACGGCGGACTATCTGCGATCGTTATCGAATCCGCATTTGAGGTGGTGGACGAACGAGACGAACATCGGGGGCGACAGAAACTTCCTGAAATGCGTTGCGGAGGCGAGAGGGGAGTACGTGTGGCTCTTTGGCGATGACGACATCATGCCAGCTGGGGCAGTTGTCAGGATTCTCGACTTCCTGCGGCAGCACAATCCTGCGCTTCTTATCTCGGTTGATCGCGATGTCGATGCACGTCTGTATGACAGCTACGATGTAATGCTCAAGGACATGGGCGACGACCTTGCACTTGCGCATACGCTGATCAGCGCCAACATATTCAAACGTGAATTGTTCGACATGGAATTTGCCGTGAAAAAACTATGGGTGCAGTATGCGCACATGTTTGGAATCATGGCGAACATGGCGGGCCGCAAGGTTGGTACCATGCCGCGCTTCGTCGAGACGCGACCAGTACGCGCGGAGTTCGCGAAGTATCCGTCGTGCCTCTGCGTCAAACAGGCAATCTACATGTGGTTTCTCGCGAAGAGATTTGGCTTATCGCGCTTCCGCCGCCGTGCAATATGGAACGCCTGCAACCTTCCTGTAGAGTATGCATCGAGGATTTGGAACTGGAGCAAGAAATGTTTGTAGTCGGAATTTACGGGGGGTTGGCCTCCCAGATGAATCAATATTCGTTCATGCGTCTTTTACAGCACAGATTCCCAGACGTCGTTGTCAAGATGGCGGTTGCAGGGGATTGGCGTAACTATATGGAGCATAACGGGTATGAACTTGACACAGTCTTCGGAATCGAGCGGGATGGCGTGGACTGGAAAACACTGCGTCGTCTGGCAAATTTCTATCCTGGAAGCGGATTGAAGGCGAAATTCTTCAATGCGATGTTCCAGCTCAAGGACAGGCTGTACGGTCCAAAAGCCTCGCACATCACACTGCCTATACGTGACCTGCCAGATTGGAGCGTATTCGATACTTTTGATAAACGGCGTGATATTCTCTTCTGGTCGAACTATGCAATCGGCTTCTTCGACGAAATCGCGGACGAACTACGGAAGCAGTTTACATTCAAGCCAGAGCTTGACAGCCTTAATGCAGAACGCCTGGCATGGATATCGTCTGTAAACTCTGTCTCCATCCATGTAAGGCGCGGGGATTACATCAAGTA
>Ga0310695_10003615_pt1 | contig 29970 bp, 21 predicted proteins | sample RumenRJG_04DNA_FD_203882 | JGI IMG/M metagenome (GOLD analysis project Ga0310695, IMG submission 203882) | Bovine rumen microbial communities from Lethbridge, Alberta, Canada - RJG_04 (v2) (version 2) | ecosystem: Host-associated > Mammals > Digestive system > Stomach > Rumen | place: Canada...
CGCGGGAACGAACAGTTCCAGAGCGCGGATAGGAGACAGACATCACTTGCTTCCCAGATCGGCGGAATCGCTTCGCGATGGCCTATTGACAATTGTTCTCATAGGAGTCCCCCAACTCCCAAACCCGAAACCCGAAACCAGAAACCCAGAAAACTCGAAACCTGTAAAAACACGTACGCCCGAGGCGGCTAGGAATCCGGCTCGGGCGTCTTTGGTTAACTGAGGAAAGAGTCTCAGGCTCTCAACACTTGAATATATGCCTGACTCCTCAGCCGATGACAAGACTTTTTAAAATTTTTTAATTTTTCTATATCCGCTCAGCGGCAGCGGCCATTTCACGGCCGATTGCGGCGATTCGCTTCTCAATCCGCGTTTTTATCTGGCTGATATTGTTGCGGCTTTGGTGGAACTTCTCGGAAGTCTCGTCAATTGAGTGGCCTTCCTGCACATAAAAACGATAGATTTCGCGATCACGATCGGAAAGCGCCGTCTTGGTGAGCACATGCTCCATTGCGGCGGCGAGGATGGCGCGCTGCCAGTCGACATCTGTCTCAGGGGCCTGACCTGGGGCGGCAAGGGTCTCCTGCATCACTTCATCGAGCGGCACATGCGAATCTGCCTTGCGGACTTCGTCCTTGCGGCGCTGCATATGCACTTCATTGTAGATCATTGTTGCAAGATACGAGTGGAAACTGCCCTTTTCTGGCTGATATTGCCCGCTGCGCAACACGTCCACAAGCTTGGCAAGCACCGTCATCACGATGTCGTCGGCATTCGAGCCGGCACCCTTGAACACGGCGAAGGCACGCATAGCGGGTGCATAGAGATCCCAGAACCTGTTCCAGACGGCGGAGTCCTGTCCACGCGCAAGGTCCTTGATCTTGGCAATGAGAGTGAAGGAAGTTTCTGGGAACGTGCTCATTTTACAGGCTTTCCTTCCAGACGGCTCGCCATGTCTTCAAGCAGACGAGCGAGATCGGCGGATTCGGAGAGCTGCTCATACTCGTCCTGCGGCTCGAATGACGAATCGATGCTGCCATCATCGGCAGAGACCATCTGCGCAAGGCGGCGCACTTCGCCTGCCGCGTGTGCGCGCGTGATCTTGCCCTTCTCCACGTCGGCCACAAGGCGATGGGTGAGCACCCATGCGTCGATCTGAGCAAGTTCAAATTCAGCGCGCGTGGCCTCGTCGCCATCAGGATCGTCCTGAGCCCCAGAAGGCAACGCGCAGAGCTGCTCGAACGACGGCAGGCGCTCTCCCTTCGCGAAGGGGTTGAACCATACCATCGCCCCGCCGGCCGCGCATGCCGCCACGAGTCCGCACGCAATCGCCGCGATGAGCCACTTCTTCGCCTTCTTCGCGCGCCGCAGCTTGTCGCGCGCGTCGTCGTATGCCTTCTCGGACTGATAAGCCTCCTGCTCGCGGCGTTCTTTCTCGAGTTCGCGCCATGACGGACACGACCGTCCTGCCGGATTCAGATGCAGCAGCTTTGGCAGTATCTGCGTCCACACCGGATTGAACGTCTCAAGATCTCCCGCCACGTCCGTGCGCGCATCGCACCACACGCCCGTCAGCAGCCGGAACACCAGCACCCCCAGCGCATACCAGTCGCTCGCCTCGCTCGCCTCCACGCCCATCTCCACTTCGGGCGCAAGGTATCCCACGCTTCCCATCACCTGCTTCTGGCCGTTGCGCGCCGCCACGAGCGTCTGCTCCGCGGAAAGTCCCAGATCAACACGCAGCTCCGGGTTGAATATCTGCGCCACCCCGAAGTCGCTCAGCACCACATGGCCGTCCGGACCCACCAGCACGTTCTGGAGTTTGAGGTCGCGGTGAAGGATGCCGTTCTTGTGGATGTACTCGAGCCCGTCGCGCAGGTCTTCGTACCACATCGCCACCTGCTCCTCGTCAGCGCCCTCCGCGCCCGCGTCCGCAAGCGTGCGCGGATGCCCTTCCGGATCCAGCACGAGGTCCATAACGAAGTACGGCCTGCCGCTGGCATTGTCCTCGCCGATGTCATACACTCGCACGAGGCGCGGGTGGCATAGCTTCGCCAGCAGCCTTCCCTCGGCGAAGAAACGCTTGCGCACCGCCTCCTGCTCGCCGCGTTCGTAGGTGAAAAGCTTCAAGGCATACCGCGCGCCCAGCTGTACGTCCTCCACTTCGTACACCTCGGCCATGCCGCCCTTCGCGAGCAGCGTCACCACCTTCCATCTGCCAAGAAGCGCGCCTTCTTCCAAGGCCTGGTTCATCGCGTCGACACCTTTCTCTTCTCGGCGCGGAGACGCTCAAGCGCCACCTGCACGGCGCATGGCTCCTCCTTGCCGGTCCAGTCCTTCGACGCCACCCACTCCTCCGCGGAGAAGATGCGCTGCGCGGCTTCTTCGTAGGAGATGCCGCCAAGCTCCACGAGAAGGCGGATGCCGCGGTCGATTAGCTTCTTGTTCGAGATGGAGACCCAGCTCATCCAGTTGCCCGCCACGCGTCCCGACGCCGCCATCGTGCCCGTAGAGAGACAGTTGAACGCGAGCTTGACGGCGAGGTGCTTCCAGATCTCGAGAGGCGAGTCGGCGATTTCCATCTTCACCCAGATGCCGTCCGTCGGCTGCGGGCCGATGTGGAACTCGATCTTTTCGGGCCAGTCGGCGGCGAGGCGGTTTGCGGCGGCCATGTATTGCGCCGGCTTGTCACCCACGGTGAGCATCACCGCGACGGCGCGGTCAAATCCCTTAATGCGCTCTGGCGCGGGTTCATTGCCGATCATGTAGGTGACGAGGTCGGAGTACTTGATGAGCGGCGGCGAGTCGATGAAACGCTGCGGCATCTTGAGCGAACGGGCGTCCTCGGACGTGAACTCAAGGCAGCGGGGATGGCGGCGCATCATCTCGTTCCAGCATTCAACGGTGGGATGGAGCGGATTCTTCACGAACGCCCAAGACTGGGCGAGGTGCCTGTCGCGGCTGGAGCGGAGCGGCGGCAGCATAAAGGTTGGGGAGCGCTCGGTGTTGTCGGTGAAGAGGTCGAGCATGCACTTGTCGGCAAGGTACGTGATGCGTCCGTGCTTGTCGTAGACGCCCTTCTCGAACTCAATCGCCTTGACGAGGCCGGCGCGTCCACCGGGCGACTCTAGGCCGGCGAGCAGCTTCTCGAAGGCAAGGGTGTAGTCCTTGGACGTCTCCTTCGCGAAACGCGGAAGCACGCGGCAGAGCGCGGCCTCGAGGGCACACGAACCAAGCAGCTGCTCTGAGCTCGTGGCCTGCATGCGCGTGGAGCCGGCCAGCGACATTGAGCCGCAGTAGATGTCCATCACCGTCACCTTCGGATTGTCGATCGCCTCGCGGCTGCGGTCAAGGTGGGCGCGGAGGATGTCGGCGGGGTTGTTGAAGACTAGGAAGCACTTCGCGCCATGCTCGGCCGCGTACTTGAGCGTGCCCAGCACGGACGACGTCTCGCCGCCCTCCGTGATGGCGACGAACGTATCGCCCTCTCCCACGTTGAGCGCGGCGGCCTGGCGGCGGCCGCCCTCCGCGAAGTCCTCGAAGAACTCCACCGAGCGGATGAGCGCGAAGTCGCCGCCCGTCATGATCGAGGCCGACCTGTCGGCAAGGGCGCGTTCCGCCGGAGTGAGCTCTGCGGCGCGGCGATGGAAGAAGTCGCGCCACATCGACTCGAGCAAAATCGAAAGACGCCCCGTCGCACCGCATCCAGAGAAGATGATGCGCCCCTTAGGAGCCTGAAGCGTCTCGACCATCGACGAGACGAGCTTCTCGAACTTCTCGCCGGCAAAGACGTGGCGCATCGTTATCGGTATCTGGCGGTCGCCGCGCTGAAGGCACTGCACGCCCGCGAGCGTGGAACGCTTAAAATCCTCCTCAAGCGTCGCCGTGATCGGATTCGACTGCTCGGAGGGCAGGAAACCGAGATGAAACTGCTTCTCGTTGTCGATGAAGTCGCGCGCCTTCGCCCGCGCCGCATCCGAACACTCGAACGCTCCGGAAGAGAAAGCGGGAATCAACGCCGCCATTGCCATGGGAACAGTTTTCATTGCAGCACGAAGTATTGTTTTCATGCCGGACATTATATCAAATCCGATGCGCACGCGCTAGTGGCTAGTGCGCGAGCGCAAATATGGGGAACATGGAACAATCCCCGTTAGCTGTTCCATTCGTCAGTCAGCGGTGTATTCTATGTCGTCGAGATAGAAGGCGAATGGGCGCCCCTGTCCGCCGAAGTTGAAGCCGAAGCCTGTCTTGATCTGCGAAAGGTCCTCGCCGTCAAGAGCGATGCGGTAACGCGTCCATTCCTTCCTGAGCCTGATATCCTCGAGCTTGCGGTTCGCGGTGTCGGAGAACGCCTTGTTCTTTATTCCGCCCATGAAGAAACTCACCTTCTCGCCGCCATTCTCGCCGCGCGCCCAGAATACGAGCATGCCGGCCTTGGAGAGATTGGCGCCGCCAGGACGCTCCCCCCAGTCATTCGCCGGACTCTGCCAGAAAACTCCCGCCCAGTTGTCCTTTGCCCGGTACTCCACCTTGAGGCACGTCTTGCCGCTATGCGGATTCTCGGCGCATTTCTCGTCCAGCCGCATCGCGGTGTGGTTGCCCATGTACCCAGATGCATACCACGGTCCGCTCGCGCCATCATGGTACACCGCAAACGGCATCGGCGCAGGTGGGGCGCTTCTGTTCGGCTTAGGTCCCTTGCCGACGATTGGCCAGTTGGCATACGCGGCATTGCCCTTACCGTCGAAGCAATATGCATAGAGGCGGTATTTCCCGCCGCCTGGAATCTTCACCTTCACCGCGGGCGTACCCTGACCGGCGACGATCGCGTCGTCCCAGCCCTGCGGCATCGCAAGCCCCAGTCCTGCCTCGCCGTAGTGCGCCGCCTCGTCCACAAGCGCCCAGCGCCATGTGAGCCTGTCGCCCTCGGGATCGCGCGCCGCGACTTTCGCCGTCACCGTCTCGCCTTCTGCGGGCGCGTCGTTAGAAACCTTAAGTTCGCCGATCGCGGGACAGCGATTCGCCACGCCGCGGCCCCACAGCTTTGCGAGCGTGGCCACCGTTTCGAGCTTCGTGCCATCCGGCAGCATCGTGCCGAACCAAGTGGGAGTGATCTCGTTCTTATGCCCCCACGTGAACACATATCCGCCCAGGCACCACTTCCCCTTCTCGGCGAGAATCGTCGCATCGTACACCTCGCGGTACCACTCGGCCTTGCGCGTGGACGTCCATTCAAGCGGCATTCCGTTCGCCGCCTTGCCGCACTCGCCTGCGCCCCTCGGACCATACTCGGTGAGAAAGTACGGCAGATTTCCGCCCAGCTCGCGCCATCGCCTGCCCACCGTCATCGCGCCGCCGTACGAGTTGAGCCCGATGAACTGAAGTTCGGGCGCGTACTTGGCGATTGCCTCGGCCTTCGCCTTCCACATGTCGGCCACAACAGTGCCAACGGGGTGGTTTGGGTCGGCGGACTTCACCTTCGCCGCTAGTTCATTGATGAAGGTCCACATCTCGGCGGGATGCGGCTCGCCAAGCTCCATCTCGTTCCCAAGCGCGTAGCAGAGAAGCGCGGGATGGTCCTTGATCTTTGCCACCGTGGAAAGCACTTCGCGTTCGGTACGCGCGAGGGCGGCCTTGTCGAGGTAGTTGAAGCCGTGGTTGTGGTGTCCAAGCCAGAAGCCAAGCATCACGGTTAGGCCGTGCTTCTTCGCCTCGTCGAGATCGGCCTTGGCTCCTCCCGCCCCCCATGTGCGGAAGGAGTTGCCGCCGATCTCCTTGAGAAGCGCCTTCGATCCGCCTCCGCCTGCCCCATGAACGAAGTACGGCCGACCGTTGAATGTGAGATGCCACGCACCTTCGGAGCCCTCGATCTTCACAACTGATCCGGACGCCGCCAAAATGACGGATCCCCATGCCATCAGCGCCAGCTTGCCGCTCAAACCCATAACTCACCCACTAGAGGTCACGCAGGTTGGGGGCCTTTGGCTTCGGCGGCTTCTTGCTCGCGTCGAGCGCCTTCTTCACCGGGTTGTCGCCGGGAATCCAGCCACCGCGCGCAAGCATGTTCAGGAAACGCTCGAACGCGTGCACCCGTTCCGCAACGGCGAACGAGCCCGTCTTCGCGGCAATCGCCTTCACGCACTCCGGCTCGTGCGCCTTGATGAGCGCCATCACCTTGCGGTCAGGCTCGTAGCAATACGACTCCCAAAGGCGGATGAATCGTTCGGCAGGGTCTTTGGTCTCGTTGGCGAACACGAGCGACTCGCCCGCGAGGCGGTGGCGCAGCGCGGCAACGTCGCCGTACTTCAGCCCGGGACCGCCACTGACAGTGTCGGCATAGCGCGAGGGAATGCGGCGAATCCACACGTTGCGGAAGGGAACGGGGTGGCCGTGATCCTGCAGAACGAGCGGCCCCTTCATCTCCTTCGGGTGCGGATAGCGTCCGCACCATCCGGTGTGCCCCTGGAAGGGATAGGAGTCCTGCACCAACACGCCGTTGAAGAACACGGTGGCCGATCCAGGGTCCACAAGCCGCCTCCCCTCCCAGATCGGCGGATGGAAGACGATGTCGTACGTCTGCCACTCGTCTGGCTTGCGGCAGGGCTGCACGATGGGCGGATTCTCGCCATACACCGCACCGGCCTGGCCATCGGCGTAGTTGGCGGGCTTCCACGGCGAGCGCGAGGGCTGTACGTTCGACGAGTCGAGAATCTGTATCTCGTACTTGCCCATGAGGACGACGCCGGAGTTGCCCCAGCCGTAGAGGTCGTCCTTGGGCGTCTTCCACTCGATGTGTATCTGGCAGTCGGCGAAGTCCTCGACCGTGCGCACGCTGCCCGAGCCGGGCGTGCACACGAACTCGCCGTTTTTCACGGTCCACTTCGTGGGCTTGCCGGCCGAAGCACACCAGTTCTTCTTCACGCTCTCCTCCGTGCCGTCGAAGAGCACCACCGCGTCACTCGGCGGGCGCCCGGGCGGCGTGGCCACCCGCACCGGGTCGGGACGGTTCACGTCGTGCACGGCCCATGCGTGCGTAGCGTTCGGACGCTCCCCCGAAGGCTCGGCCACCGCCACCATCGCCGCTCCCGCAGCGAGTGCCGCCATCATTCTCTTCGCTCTCATGACCTCACCTCCTTCTTCTCTTCGCCCGCCATCTTCGCGCAGTCAAGCACCTCTCCCGGACGCAGCTGCGCGAGGTTTCCAAGGAATCCCCATTCCGTCATGTGGCTTGCCATCTCGAAGCCGCTCGTCGTCTTCCCTCCGCAAAGACAGCAGTTGACGTATTCGTGGTAGTGGCTCGGCGCCGCGCCCACGCCGGGCATTCCGGGCGCGCCCGAGCCGTCCTTCATCACATAGTACGGCTCCACATCGTAGTGCGTGGAGAGCAGCCATCCCTTCGTGCCCTCGACAACGCGCCCCTGCGCGGGCAGCCTCTTCATTGGCGTGAGCGCCGCGATGTCCTGCAGGAACGCCGGCGGCAGGAACTTCGGCTCGAGCCTGAAGCCCACGTGGCCAAATCCGTCGCACCACTCAACGGTGAACGGCTTCATGCCGCTCGCCTTGACTCCGGGCATCGTCCATGTGACGTGCGACATTGAGGGCCAGAACTGCTCACGCTGCGCGCTCGTCCAGTCGTCCGCCGCCACTTCTGCCGTCACCTTCACGGGACTCGTCGCGCCAAGTCCCATTCCCAGCCACACTGGGCTCATCAGATGAAGCCCAAGATCGCCGAGCCACGAGGTGCCGAACTCACGCCACTTGCGCCACGCGCCTGGATGGTAGCCTGTGCCGTACGCGCGCCACTTCGCCGGACCCAGCCACAGCTTCCACTCGAGTGTCTTCGGCACGGGCAGTTCTGGAAGCGGCCAGCGGAAATGCTCCGGACCTGGCTCGCCGCGCCGCGTGGAGAAGAGCCACACGTGCTTCACCTCGCCGATCACGCCGCTGCGCAGCGCGGCGGCCGTGCGCCTGTCGCACTCCCACGCCGCGATCTGCGTGCCCATCTGCGTGACTGCCCCCTTCTCGGCGGCGAGCTTCTCGATGCGGCGGCAGTCGCCGAGGTCGTGGCAGAGCGGCTTCTGCGCGTAGACGTTGAGTCCGCGGCGGAGTCCCTCGAGGATGTACTGCGCGTGCGTGTGGTCCGGCGTGGAGACGTTCACGGAGTCGATGCGGTCGCCCTCCTTCGCGAACATCTCGAACGCATCGCGGTATATGCGCGCATTCGGGAAGCGCTTGTGCGCGTTCTCAAGATAGCGCGAGTCGACGTCGCACAACGCGGTCACATTCAGGTCGGGATGCGACGCAAGCTGATTGAGATCGTACCACGCCTGGTTGCCGCAGCCGATCGCCGCGTGGGAAAGCATTTCATTCGGCTTGCGCCGCTTCACCACCGCGGGGAATCCCGCTATCGGCGCCGCCGCGGCAACCGCCGCGCCCGCGCGCACGAGAAAGGCCCTCCGGCTAGTGGCCGACGCACTTTGACATCTCTCTCTCATATCGCTCCTCGCTTGTTTGTCATCCGCCGGACTCCACGCCGACGCATTGGTGAGATTATATCATTTTCCCGCGCGTACAACCATAGATTTCAAACTCCAACGAATTCGCAGGGGCGCGGGCTAATCTGCCTGCATTTTTTCAAATGCGTCAACCCTAGGCACTCCGCACTCAATATGCTATAATCTACGCCATGAAGAAGTGGACAGTTTCTACATTTCAGGCGGCCAAGGGGCATGAGAAGCTCGGCTGCTGCACGGCCTACGACGCCTGCTTCGCGCGCCTCGCCGACGAGGCGGGCGTGCCATGCATACTCGTGGGCGACTCCATGGGCATGACGATGCTCGGCTACGAGACGACTCTGCCCGTGAAGATGGAGGAGACTCTCAGCGCCACGGCGGCTGTCGCGCGCGCCGTGAAGAACGCCCTCGTCGTGGCCGACATGCCGTTCGGCTCGTACCAGTGCGGCGACGACGCGGCGATGGCGAACGCCGTCGCGTGCCTCAAGGTCGGCGCAGACGCCATCAAGCTCGAGGGCGGCGCGCGCGTGTGCGGCCTCATCCGCCGCATGACCGAGGCAGGCATACCGGTTCTCGCCCACGTCGGCATGACGCCGCAGAGCGTCAACGCGTACGGCGGCTTCAAGAAACAGGGCAAGACGCGCGAGGCCGCCGCCCAGGTTCTCGCCGACGCCGAGGCCGTAGAGGCCGCGGGCGCGTTCGCCGTCACGCTCGAATGCGTGCCGAACGATCTCGCCGCCCAGATCACGGCCACGCTCAAGATACCCACGGTGGGCATCGGCGCAGGCCCCGTATGCGATGCACAATGGCTCGTGATGCACGACCTTCTCGGTCTCAACACCGGCCACGTGCCGTCATTCGTTAAGCAGTACGCGCATCTCGCCGATTCCGCTCGCGCCGCCTTCGCGCAGTACGTCGCCGAAGTCGCCTCCGGTACCTTCCCACCGGCGGAGAAGACGTAAATCAATGATTAAACGACGAAACTCATTCAATCCCAACTATCGCGCCTATCCCAAAACAACCGTTAGCACTTCTCGCTGTTTAGAATTCTATAACCTATCATTTCCAGGGAAAGGAATCTCGGGAAACATAAGCTTGAGGTCCTCGTCCAACAACTGGGACTTTCTGGCCCGCACACGAATCCTAAAGAAATCATTTACATAGATTTCCTTAGAGGATGGCACGTCAGGTACAATGTATTTAATGAGCAGCACAAATCCAATCTGGGGCAGAGTGGGCACGTCTTCGGACTTAACATCCGGCCACTCGCGCTGAATGCATTGGTCGAAAATCTTTCGCGCGAACTCTCTCTCTCCTGAAAAGAGCAGTATCCATGGCAGAAGGCGCTCTTCACGGTCAGAACCAACTTCAAGAAGCAATCCGCTGTCGAGTGCCTTCATTACGTACCCCCCGCCAAATCTGCCACTATTGAAAAAGAATCCTTCGCAATGCCGCCGAATCAACGCGTCAGCCTGTCGCATCGCCTCAATCGATCTCAGAGTTCTTAACCGCATTCGACGGTCTGAATCCGTTGTTCCGCCAGCTTTAGCTACAAGATTGCTGACGACATCCCACTCCATTCGCTGCAAACAGCCATCAATTATCGCGTCTCTGAATTCCGGGCACCTAGATACGGACTGATCCAGGCGTTGCCGTGCCTTGTAAATATACGACTGGGCCGATTCATCCGCTTCGGCAGACCCTGACCCTGCTTCTGGCAATAGTAATTTCCGCAGCCAGTCAACATTGGATTTTGTAGTACAGCAACGATCCATACTGTATACAGCGAGGGGATCTCCCGTAAGAAAGGCCTGGAGAACACTTAGCTCACGTACTCCCACACGTAGCTTAGCACCTCCGTTCACGGACAGGAACACGGGATAGAATGAACCATTGACACCATATTCATAGCGCACGTTCGTGACATCAGTCATCCTTACGGAACAACCCCAATAGCCAGCTATCTCCCAGTCTGGTGTTGTCACAAGGCAGTATCGCGACCAATTGTTCGTCCCGACAAGACACTCTCCGACCGGCGGGGGCATATCCTCCACCATCACCTTAGTTCCCTTGCGTAGTCCCCGCTTGACGCTGTCAATACTCCCGCCAGTGCCTTGCGTCTCTCCAAGTCGTATTTCATATTGTCGTTTAGGCTTCCAAGGATGTTCACCAATGACGGGAATGAAAGACGACGCATACACGTCCCGCGTCAATCGATTCTCGGCATCTAGGGCAGATCGCTCAACAATCGTGTACGGTCGCTTTGTAACCAACCAATTGCACCAGCCGTCACAAGAAACATCTTTGACTGACACTTCCAATTCTCTAGGCACATATCGCATACAGGTGCTCTGACCGGGGATTCGCTGAAGCCCCTTCTTCAACACTGCCGAAACGGGACGTCGTTCCAGTGCAAAACGTTCAGGATGGCAGTGCTGGCAGAGCCATGTGTCATCAAGTCGTGCATCGCATCGCAAACCTCTGATCACCTCGACAAGCTTGCGCAAGTCCTCAATATGGCACCAATCGATAAATCCTTTACGCCAGTAACGCGTCTCCTTGCCGCAGACGCTGCAAACAAACTGATATGTCGGCCGTTCGCCCATGACACATGTGACAAGCGGCTTCGGAATCTCGACATCGGGACTTTTCGCAAGTGCATCAAGCATACGTCGATAGTCGGCCGTCGTGAGAAACGTCCGATTGGTCTCTGTCTGTGAATACGATACGAGACCAAGTGTCAAGATAAAACAAACTAACACATGCTTCATCGTCATACCTGCCGATCAGCTATGATTCAACCAAGAGGAAAATTCCCATTGCTAAAAGCGATTAGGATTATACAACATATCGCATGTAGAAGCAAGAACACAGTTTCTCGCGGTTCGCAATCTTGAACATTGCGGGCGCGTGGGGCACGCGCGGCGATGCACAACCTTCGCGGACTTGGCGAACTTCGCGTGAGATGAAGGCGAAATATGAATCGTTAATCCGTCACAATTGTGGTATACTTTTTTCATGGCGGTAAAAATAGGAAGAAGATTTAGCAGACTGGCAATGGGCATCGCTGCAACGATGTTCGCATGCGCGTGCGCTACGGCGGCGCTGGCGGCGAAGCCGGTGGACGTCACGTTCTTGATGTGCTACCGTCCCGACCATCCGGAAGACCCGTCGACGAAGCAGATACTGCGTTTCACGGCCGCGCATCCAGAGATACGTCCGCTGCAGTGGGGCGGCCTCACTCTGCCAGGCGCTGGCGGACGCGCCACCTTCATGCTCGCCCTCGCCGGCAACACCGCGCCCGATGTGTACAAGGCATGGTTCCACATTCTGCGCCACGACATCGACGAGGGCTTCTGCCACCCGCTAAACGAGTGGCTCGGCGAAGACGCCGATGGCGACGGCAGACTATCAGACGCCGAAGCAAAGTGGTCCGGCTGGAAGGACGTGCCCCCTCTCTGGCGCGACGTCGCCACCAAGAACGGCAAGGTGTACGCCGTTCCCACGCCCGGCTTCGCCTACTACGGCCTCATCTACCGCAAGGACCTCGTGAAGGCGGCAGGGCTCAATCCCGAATCGCCGCCGCGCACATGGAACGACTTCACTGCATGGTGCGAGCGCCTCACCTATCGCGACAAGGTGATACCCGGCGCAACCGTGCAGCGCGGCCAGCGCGCGCTCGGCATCGAGAACCGTCCGTGGGGCTTCCTCCCCTGGGTGGGCGCGGCAGGCGGCGACGTGATCCGCCGCAACGGCGAGAAGTGGGAGGCCTGCTTCGACTCGCCCGAATGCCTACTCGCGGCCGAGTTCCTCAAAGGACTCATCGCGCGCGGCGTGGTGCGCACGCTGCCGGAACTCTCGCTCTCGAACGAAGTTGCGGACCTCTTCGTGCAGGGCGAGATCGCGTGCGTGTTCGGCGGCGAAGACCTCGTTGCATACCTCACCGAGAACCTCAACTTCCCCGCCGACCAGATCGGCCTCATGCCCTTCCCGGCGGCAGACGAGAAGTGCCTGCCAGTCCTTCAGGCTCACAAGCACTTCTACGCCATGACCGAAGGCGTGGCGCGGCGTCCCAAGGCCGAACGCGACGCCGTATGGGCCTGCGTGAACGAGCTCGCCTCGAAGGCCGTCTATGACGAGACCGTGCGCAAGAATGTGGCGGAGGGACGTGCCCGCTGGTGCCTGCCCGCAGACCTCGAGCGCCTCGGCTTCAACGAACATCTCGCCGAAGTGCCGCCCGGCATCCGCCAGATGTACGCCGACCTCGCGGCAGGACGCATCAAGGCAGTCACCGAGCCGTACATGGGCTTCTGGCAGGCCGCGAGCGATCTCGTGAGCCGAAGGTTTCTCGGAATTCTGCTGAGCGACGCTGGCAAGGACCTCGACTGCGCCGCCGCGCTCAAGTCGATCACCGAGGACGCCAACCGCGGCCTGATGTTCCAGGCCGACAAGCGCGACATCGACGCAAAGCGCCCTCTCGCCCGAGTGATCCTCGGCGTGCTGGCCATCTGCGCGCTGGTCTGCATCTGGCTCATTGCCGCCAAACACCACAACTCCCAATCCACGAACCACGAGCCACGAACCACGAACCACGAACCACGAACCACGCTCCATCCCTGGCTCTTCCTCGCGCCCGCGATCATCTCGATTGCGTTATGGAGCTACTGGCCGCTCATACGCGGCGCGATGATGGCGTTTCAAGACTACCGCATCGTGGGCTCGGCGTCGTGGGAGGGGCTCGACAACTTCATCCGCGTCGCCACGTCGCCGGGATTCTGGAAGGCATGGGCGCGCACGCTCGAGTATGTGGGCATAACGCTCGTCCTCGGCTTCACTACGCCCATTCTCCTCGCCATTCTCCTGAGCGAGATCCCGCGCGGCAAGGTGTTCTTCCGCACCATTTATTTTCTTCCGCATCTCACAAGCGCCCTTGTGGTGACGCTCATGTGGAAGATGATGTTCGATCCCACGGAGAACGGACTCCTCAACCAGGCGCTCGCACATCTTGGAATCGCGCGCCACGCATGGCTGCAGGATCCCGCATGGGCGATGACGTGCTGCATTCTTCCGGGCGTGTGGGCAGGAGCGGGCATGGCGTCGCTCATCTACGTGGCCGCGCTCCACAGCCTCCCGCCAGACTACTACGAGGCCGCGGCCATCGACGGCGCGGGCATATTCGGACGCTTCCGCCACGTCACGCTGCCGCAACTCGCGCCGCTCATGGTGATCAACTTCGTGGGCGCCTTCATCGCCGCATTCCAGGGAATGGGCTCTATCTTCCTTCTCACCTTCGGCGGACCCGGAGACGCCACGAACGTGCTGTCGCTAGCCATCTGGAAAGAGGCTTACAACAACCTGCGCTTCTCAACCGCCACCACGATGGCATGGTTCCTCGGAGTGGCGCTGATAGGATTCACGTATCTGCAGATACGCTTCCTGAGACGCGTCGAGTTCCGCCAGGCCGCCGCGAACTAACGGAATCCTCATCAGCCAACAACCAGAGACAACAAGAGCGTCGCATTCCCACGATGAGGTTCAATTATTTCGCCTTGACTTCTTCCCCGGCAATTTCGCATAGATTGATTTGTAAATTGCAGTTGCCATCTCGTATGCCAGGACGGGCGGCACTGCATTGCCGCACTGCGTGAACTGCCGCGCAACGGGTCCGGTAAACACATACGAATCGGGGAATGTTTGCAAACGCGCACACTCTCTCACGGACATCGTACGTGGGATGAACGGATGAAGGTGCGATCTACCGCCACCGCCAGTCCCGCCCGCAATAATAGTCTTTGAAGGCACGAACGGATCAAGTCTATCAACGCGGCCAAGTTTGTCGCGCTTACCGTATCGCAGAATCATATAGCGTTCAATACTCTTTGCAACGTGCTCGCGCGTTTGATGGTTTGGAACACCTTCAAGACTCCGCTTCAGCGCGCTTCCCGCCGGGAACTGTTTCGGCATAGTCGGCGGAAATTCAAAATGGCCGATGCGACTTCCGATAATGAGAGTGCGCATCCGCTTTTGCGGAACACCATAGTCAGCGGCGTTGACAACTCGCGGCTCTGCCACATCATATCCGGCATCGCGCAGCAAAGCACAAGCGTGCTCTGCCTGGACTCCTCCATCAATCGACAGCAAACCGTCAACGTTCTCGATCAAAAAGACCTCTGGCAAGAAATGGCGTATCACATCTATGTAGCAGAAGAGCAGATTACCCAACCGCGCGTGATTGAATCCCGTACGCTTGAAGTTCTTCCCCGCCTTGTTGAACCGCTGATTGGCTGCCACGCTGAAGCTTTGGCATGGCGGACCTCCGTGGAACACACCTTTAAAACCGCGCTTAATGCCAAGCGCTTCCAAGTCGCGTATAACATCATCAGGCTTGGACATGTCCCCCGCCGCATTCGGAGGCCCTATGACATTCTTGTGCCCGTTGCGGCGAAGCGTATCGCAAAACATCGGCACTATCTCCACATCTGCAACAGTGGAGAATCCCGCGCACTCGAAGCCGATGTCCAAACCGCCTGCGCCGGAGAAGAAACTAACGCAAGGAATGCCGCCAGCCACCTTGGGGCGCTCGTCAACGGGAACTATGTCGGGCAGATCCGCCAGCAAATCAAAATCTGCCTCGTCGGAATACACCAGCGAATCATAGGTGCATTGGCGTTTCTGAAGAGCCTCTGATAGTTCCTTGTCGTTACGAATGCACTCTGAAACGAGTTTCTTCTGTGTGGAATATTTTAGCCTCATACGGCAATCTCCCTTTTGGCCATGTCATAGACATCACGCGCCATTTTCTTTGATCCAAAGTCTTCCACGCCCCATGCAGCCAGTTTCTTCCTGTAGTAGATGTGTATACTTTTGTGGCACGAGGGGCAAAGAGGGACGAGGTCTGCAAGCAGAGTAGTGGTGCCGTTCACATTGATTGTTGCGCTCAGCGGCAGTATGTGGTGCAGTTCTAGTATGTTGTCCGTCCACGGATAGCGAACCTTGACATCCATAGAGCAGGCATCGCAGATGAGTTGCGGATGAGCGCGGAAGAAGTGTCTGCGAACAAGCGGGCTGCGTTCCAGTCTGCCATGCGTTCCAAACACGCGCCTGCCCTCTTCAAACTCCATCGGAGTCTGTTCGCGATTCTTCAGCACGACTTCAAACTTCTTCTGCTCGCGCATTCCGCCGATTGTTGTCAGCAGAGCAAATTCCTCTATGGGCAATTCCCTTCTAGGAATAGTCAGGGGGGCTATCGCCTTCAAGATGGTTGACACCTCATCGGAATCTGCATAAAGCTTCTTGTTGAACCACTTCAAGTAGGACACCTGCCCCATGAAAACCATCATCTCCCTCACTTGCCTCTGTTCGTCTCCCAAAGGTCTTCTGCCCGTTGGCACAAGTCTGGCATAGTGAGTCAAATCTTCCAATCCCGTGCATTCATTTCCCACGACATAGGCAAAGACATCTTCAAGTGACACGCCGTCTGGATGGGTGAAGACGAATTTTGCAATTGCAACAAACGGGAAGCAGGCCACTTGCTTGGGATCGTAGTCTTCAAAAGCCGGATAGGGCAACTTAAACCGCGAAAAAACGATATTGAAATACTGGTCGCTTGTGAGCTCCGACGGCGTTGCCGCCAAACTTCTACACAGATCGGTGACGAACAACTTCCCGCTCACTTTTGCCGCAAGCATAGAGCACGCAAAAACCCGCCCGTAATTTCGCCACACCTTGTAGTGCGCCGGAGAGAACGGCAATCCTGTTCCATTCTCTAGTGGCTGGCGAATTAGGTCGTGTTCCGATGCAAGGTCTACGCCATCGAGCGTACTCAGCACTCGCGCAATGTTGACTATGTTCTCGAAACGGAAGTAGTCAAGCCTCCCCTGATCCCAACGCCATATCAGCATGACACACCTCCGCAGAGTTTGCGAGATGTAAAATCAGATGAATAAGACATGGTTTTTCGCATGGTGTTGTGGCTGCCTCTAGGTGGACTTCAGACATGTGTTATTATATCATTTGCGTTGGCCTCGCACAAGGACAGCGTTGGATCGTCACGGACTCTTCCGCAACGCCAATGGTTTTGATATACTAGTGCTTATGAGACAACTAGCCACATTCATTGTTTTGGTGGCCACCTGTGCTACTGCCGCGCCGCTGCCACAGTCTGACTTTGCCGATTCTGGGGCAAGCACCAATATCGTCTTCGCCGCATCGTCGATGCCCGGCGCGGTGACGTTCTCGCTTGAGTTCGCGCCTTCGCCGACGAACAACGTTGAGATTGCTCTTGGCACAGATGTGGATGGCAATGGCGTGCTGTCCGCCGAAGAGAATCGGCTGGCGATTGGCTGGGACTGCGGAAGATGGTTTGTGCGCAAGGGCGAGAACGCCGAAGACGAGTACGCCTACACTGCAACAGCCGACGGAACGGCGAAGGTATTCTCGTGGCGCTTGACCACGATGCGCGGCTGTGTGCCTTCGCGCCTTGTCGCGACAGTGAACAACGCGGCTGTGTTCGCCGACCTTTCGGCAAGTCCGCCCCGCTGGCTGTATGACGCTTCGTGGAATCTGGCGCGTGTTGTCGTGCGAGGCGCGGGCGTGGAAGGCTCGGTCGCGCCGGTGAAGGTGGCCATTGCGGGAACCGTGTTCTACATGAGGTGACGCAATGGGGTTTGTGCATCTATACGGGCGAATCGCCACCGCAACGCTTGGGACGCTGCTGGGCGTCTGCGTGTTTCTCGCGGGCGTTAAGTTCATCCGCCGCCGGGCGAAGTTGGTATCGCTGCTTGTGAGAGCGCAGGGCGCGCTCTTCGCCGTGCTGATGGGCGGTTTGGCGGCAATGGGCGTGTACAGGGGCTTCGCCAAGCTGCCGCAGAATTATGGCATTGTGGCATTGTGGAATTATGGGAATGAGGCATTGGGCATTGTCGGCGAAGCTCAATCTCATAATGCATTATTGACACAATTGCACAATTACACAATCTCACAATCGGACATTTCCAACGGCTACCGTCCTGTGGAAACGCGAGAGGGATGCAGGATAGTCGGGCGCGAAGCCTTTGACGCGTCGCAGATTCACGAACCCTGGCTTGCGCGCGGCGGCTACAAGGACAAGATGCGTGTTGCGCCGTATGGCTGGATGTTCCCGTGGCGTGACGGAATCCTTGAGGGGATAACGGTCTTCTCCGAGGGCGAGCTCCGCGTGAACGTCCACACGAACTACTTCCCTTTGCCGTTTGACGCGCCGCTTGCGGTCGTGCCGTCCTTCAACTGGAACCTTTTGCCGGGCGGAGTCTCAAACGTTTTTTGGTACGCGGTATCGCCGTCCAACTCGCTGGTGGTGACTTGGGAGAACTCGCCCGTTAGTCAAGACGTGAACAGCATCACGAACTTCCAGGCGGAGCTGTTTGCGGACGGCAGTTTTGAATACCGATATGACGACCAGACTGTTGGATATGCGCCCGTGTTCCCGTTCGACTGGGACAATGACGGCCTTGAAAATACAATTGATCCCGAGCCGCTTGTCGCGGGGCCAGACGCACACGGCACGAACGAGGAATGGCACAATGTCGTCTGCGCCAGCATCGTCAACTCAAATGCCTACTATCTCGTTGATGTCGTGGCGACACGCGGTCCAGTGCCGATACGCTTCAACGCAGACCGCGAGTCGCTTCTAGGTTCGCCCGTGGTCATAGCGAGAGGCGGCGAGACAAATCATGTTCCGCTTCTTATGGGCGTTGAGTACGCGGTGACATCCGCCGAGCCATTCTCATTGTCAGCGCCAAGCAATGTGGTAGTGACAATGACAGGGCCCAATGACGGACGCGCGTTCAATGTCCAGTGGCCGCTCTCGTTTGAGCTTTCGCCAGACAGTGGCGGATACACAGTGGACGTTCAGCCGTTTGATCCGGGCGGTGCATTCTCGTGGACTCCGTCAATGATCGAAAGTGGAGGCCCGCGCCTTTTGTCAGGCGGCTCGTCATGTCCGTTCTCGTCCAACGGGAGCTGGATTGGATTCACGGGATGCGGCAGCTGCGAATGCGGTGTATGTTCCATTGACGGAACATACATTCTCGAAGGGGCGCATTTCGCCACGCCGTCGTTGTGGTGCGGATGCACTGCGGTTGGACCAGACTTTCCCGGAGTGCCGACGCTTCCAGCGTCCGTCTCCGTGGGCTTTGACAGGGCAGTTGTCTTCTATGAAGACGCGTACACCAACGCACCAAATGACATCGTGGCGCGTCACTCCACCACCAACACACTTTTCGTGTCGGCATACGGCGGCGAATCCGGCGGCAGGCTTCGGATCGGGCAGCAGAACATGGACAAGCTGCATCGGATTGGCGGTGCAAAAATCAAGTTCCCATATTCCGCCGTGCTGCCTCCTAGGGCAAGAGTTTCCTTCTCCGTGGAATACGAGGCCGCGAAGCACAGTGCGGCGGAGTACGACATCGCCGTTGATGCTTCGGTGACGCCAATAGGCAGTTGCGTGGCTGTCTCTACGTCTGCATCCAATACGGTTGTGAAGGTGCAACTAACGGCAAAAGCAAATGTGCCGAAAAATGACAAGCGACACATCTATGGGGTTCGCGAAGAGGTTATTTGCGCTACAACGCCACGACTTCCACATGCTGCATGGCAAACGCCTGGCTCTGGGTATTTTAGTCCATGGGGTAACACACAATACTTTGTCTGTCCATTGTTCACAGAAACGAATTGTTTGACGGTAACTCATGCAAGTGAATCGTATGTGCCTCTTATGACGGTTCTTGAGCCTACTGGCATTGTCGCCGTGGTTTCTGGAGCTAGAAAATATAACCTTCCTAAAGGCGCAGCCGGTGGCATTGGATTGTTGACGCAAGTGTACATAAAACCACTTACGGTTTCTTTTGGTGGAATAGCATTCGAAGAGGTGCCGTCAACCAATGGTACGCACTCTGGCTATTTTTCGCGAAACTGTTGGTCCAATGCATGGTATCATACGCGAAGTCATGGTGCTGGCAAGTGGAGAAATCTTGGTCCTGATAACTTTATGATGACTGACGAGGCTGCTATGCGAAAAGAATGTGGCACTCCTTGGGAAGATGGATACATAAGATGGGTGATCCCGGTAGGTTGGAACGAGCATAATACGACAGGGAGAACCCCACCTGTGAAATTATGCAGAAGACGGTATTTTCAGACATTCGGGATTTCTCCCGATGGCACAGTTGGAGTCATGAAATTTGGCCACGTGGCATCGCGAGAAACAAACGATGTCGTCATGGTGAACGGAGACGTCATACAATGAAATTCGTTTCCCAAATTAGTTTTTCCCGATGCGTACTAGCAATTGTCTTCATATGCGGTTGCTCGCCCGACAAGAATGTTGCAGCTGAGCGGCAAAACAAGCATGAGCAAGGCAATGATTCATCTGTACTTCAGTCGCCTGCCAGTCTAAAGGAACGTTGCTACGCCAAGCGCCATGATCTTGCCAACATCAAGGACAAGGCAGAACGTACCCGTCGCGTGAAAGAGTTTTGCGACGCCACTCTGTCTATGCCATTGGATAGGTCAACTCTAGAACAGCACGCCTACACATTAGACGTATTCATTTACACCGCCGAGGCGGCCTTTGGCGCGATTCTTGATCTCGATGTCGACGATCCGACGGCATGGGATTTCCTGCTTAAATCAATCAACCGATGTCTTGAAGAGATTAAACTGGCTGAAAAGAGCTGTCCCTCGGTTGAGAAGTGCTCCACCTCTGAAGAGAAAACTGATGCAATCGTAGCGAGAGACATTGTGCGCAACATGCGTTCGTGGTGCGAGGATGCATTTATACACAAACACATTGACTTCACCGCAGGCGGAAATCTTGAGCACATGTCGGAAGACGGCAAGAAAGAATTCGTGGAATCTTGTAAAAGGATAATCGGACGCTATCCAACATGGTACAAAAATGAGATCGGCGGAGACAAGTGAGTCTCCGCCTCTCCCGTTGACGTTGGCGCCTGGCAGCCTAGCCGCGCGCGGGCGGAGTCTTCATGCGCACGTCGAGCTGCGGAAACGGAATCTCTATGCCCGCCGCCGCATACGCCTCCACCACCGCCACGTAAGCCGCAGAATAGACGCTCCAGTAGTCGTCGCAGCTGGACCACGGGCGCACGTTGATCTTCACCTCAGAGCCGCCGAGCCCTCCAACCGCCACCGCGGGCGCAGGATCCGTCAGCACGCCCGGCACCTTGCGCAGCGCCTCTAAGGCCACGCCCACGGCCTTCGCGAGGTCTGTTCCGTACGCCACGCCCACCACGAGGTCCACGCGCCGCCTTCCTAGCGCGCTGAAGTTAGTGATCGCGCCGCCCCACACGGAGCTGTTGGGCACCGTGATCTTCTTGTTGTCTGCCGTCGCCAGCACGGTCGCCATCATGTTCAGCTCCGTGACCGAGCCCTCGGCCCCGCCGATCACCACGTAGTCGCCCACCTTGAAGGGATGGTTGAGGGCGATCATCAGGCCCGCCGCGAGGCTGCCAAGCGACTCCTTGAACGCGAAGCCCAGCACCACGCCCGTCACGCCGAGGCTCGCCACAAGCGGCCCCACGTCCACGCCGATGCGCCCCAGCGCGATCACGCATAGTATCGCCCAGCCCGTCTTCGACGCGACGCTGCACAGGAACGTGCGCAGCAGAGCGTCCACGCGCTTCGACTTGCCAAGAGCCTTGTCAATCGCCTTCACGAGCAGTCTCACCACGATGCCGCCCACGATCAGTATCGCCGCGGCCATCAGCATGTTCGTGGCGCACTTGATTCCGTTCTGCGCAAGCCACGACATCCCCTGCTGCACCACCTCCTTGCCCTGGGCGACCTGCTCTCCCAGCGAGTCCGCCACCTGGGACGTCACCTGCGCCGCCACGTTCGTCACCTGCGTGGACACCTGCGCGGCCACGTTTGTCACAGTTTCAACTGCGTTTGTCATTTCTTTTCTCCTTTTGCTTGCGGCCCTTCGGCCTTTGCTGTTTGAAAACCACTTTGGGAACAGGCATCTTGCCCGTTTGAACTGGAGGAACAGGCGTCTTGCCCGTTAGCGGCGGGTAGGGAACTGCCCGCCCTACCTGTTTCGCCCACCTTGGCGGAGCTGCCTCGAACGAAAGCGTCTTGTGCGTGGCGGGATGTTCGAACGAGAGCTTCCAAGCATGCAGGCACAATGGCGGAGGCGGCACGGGCCTGCGGTGCCTCGCCTCGGGCGTGCCCTTCGCGCGCGGCGGAGGCTTTGGTGGCTTCGGACCGTACTTCGCGTCGCCCAGCACGGGATGCCCCGCCTCCGCGAAGTGCACGCGTATCTGGTGTTTGCGGCCGCTCTTGAGCAGCACTTCCACAAGCGTCGACGGCGGCTCGCCCGCTGGCGGCTCCACCACACGCCACACCGTGCGCGCGAACTTGCCCGAATGGCCGTCCCTCACGCTTCTCACGAAGAACTTCTCGTCCTCGGCGAGGTAGCTTTCGAATACGCCCCTCTCCGCGTCGAGCGCTCCCGCAACGCGCGCGAGGTACACCTTCGTCGTCACCTCGTTCCAGTGCTCGCGGAACCACTGCTGCACGGCCTCGGTCTTCGCCACCACCATCACGCCGCTTGTGTCGCGGTCGAGACGATGAACGAGATACACGCGACGCGAGCTCTTCCACTGCCCCTTGCGCACATAGTCGCCAAGCGTCGCCTCCACGCTGTTCTCGTCCACATTGCGCAGCGCCTGCGAGAGAACGCCCGCGGCCTTCTCGATGACGAATATCTGCGGATCCTCGTAGAGAATCCTTACACCCCGCAGACGACTTTCGGAGCGGCCATTCATTTCTGCCCGTAGTATGCGTTGGGACCATGCTTGCGCGAGTAGTGCTTCTCGGCCACGTAGCCAGGAAGCCTGGGAACGCTCTCGCGCCCGAGCGTGGAGATCTGCTCGGTGAGGCGCGCCATGCGCGCCATCGCCTCGAGGGCCACGGCGTTGTCAACGGCCTTAAAGGCGTCCGCGCCCCACGTGAAGGGTCCATGTCCCGGCACGAGCGCGCCGGGACGCTCCAGCGGATCGCTTCCCTCGAAGCGCTCAACTATCACCTTGCCCGTGTTCAGCTCGTACGCGCTCTTCACCTCGTCCTCGGTGAGAGCGCGCGTGATCGGCACAGGGCCGTGGAACTGGTCCGCATGCGTTGTGCCGTAGCACGGAATCTCTCGCCCCGCCTGCGCCCATGCGACCGCCTCGATTGAATGAGTGTGCACCACGCCCCCCACGTTGCCGAAGGCGCGGTAGATGGCGAGATGCGTGGGCGTGTCGGACGAAGGACGACATTCGCCCTCAACCTTGTGGCCCTCCATGTTCACCACCACCATGTCGCGCGGCTTCAGCAATGCGTACGGCACGCCCGACGGCTTTATCACGAAGAAGCCGGTCTCGGGATCGCGTTCGGAGACGTTCCCCCATGTGAGCACCACAAGCCCCTCTTCGACAAGGCGCATGTTGGCACGATAGACTTTTCTCTTCAGTTCATCGAGCATATCGCCTTCTCCGCCTCAAGCGCCTTTGCGAAGCGCTCCATGTACGCCTTGAATCCTGCAACGCCCTTCTCGGCCGGCGCGCACGCGACGCCCTTCGCGTCCTTGAACACGCGCTTGGCGAGAAACTCCTCAAGCGCGCCTTCGCCGCCCTGCGCGGCGGCGTACGCCGCGAGGACCGCCATTCCCCACGGGCCTCCCTCGCCGGCCGTCTCAAGGCACGCAACCGACGTCTCAAGCGCGTCGGCGAGATACTGCTGCGCCACGCCGGGCGTCGTGAAGATGCCGCCGTGCGCGGTTAGCGAGTCGAGCGCGCACTTCTCGCGCGCAAGGATGTCCATGCCCATCTTGAGCGTTGCGAACGCGGAGTAGATGGCCGCACGCATGAAGTTCGCGCGCGTGAACTCCGCTCCCGGCGTGCGCGCCACGAGCGGCGCGCCCGTCTCGACGCCCGCCACCGGCTCGCCGCTCACGAACGGCACCATCACCACGCCGCCCGCGTCGGGCGCCGCGTTGAGCGACTCGCGGAAGAGCGCGTCGAAGTCGCCGCCCAATAGGCCCACCCACGCGTTGAGGTCGCTCGTGCAGTTGTTGCAGTGCACCATCGCCACGGGAAGCCCCGAAGGCGTGGTGACCATGTCGATCTCCGGATACGCGCTTGCGAGCGGCTTCTCGAGAACGACCATCGCGAAGACGCTCGTGCCCGCCGAGATGTTGCCGGTGCGTGCGGCCACGGCGTTAGTGGCCACCATTCCAGTGCCGGCATCGCCTTCGGGCGGAGCCATGAGCGCGCCGGGCTTCAGCGTGCCGGTGGGGTCGATGAGTCGCGCGCCATCTTCGGTGAGACGCCCAGCGCAGGCGCCGGCGGGAAGAACGTCAGGGAGAAGCGCGACGAGATCTACGCCGTATGCTTCGCGGTACTTCGCGAGGCGAGACGAGTCCCACCCGCCCGAGGCGTCAACGGGGAACATTCCCGATGCCTCGCCTACGCCGAGCGCGTTGACGCCCGTTAGCCGCCAGTGAACCCAGCCGGCGAGCGTGGTGAGATGCGCCACGCCGGGCACGTGGGCTTCGCCGTTGAGGCGCGCCTGGTGGTAGTGGGCAATGCTCCAGCGCTGCGGGATGTTGAAGTCGAGAAGGCGCGAAAGCTCGGCGGCCGCCTGGGCCGTGGTGGTGTTGCGCCATGTGCGGAATGGAGCGAGCAGGTTCCATTCGGAGTCGAATGGAAGATAGCCGTGCATCATGCCGGAGATGCCGATGGCGTCAACGGACGAGAGCGTAGAGCCCGTCTTTGCCGCAAAGTCGGCCGCAGCTGCGGCAAATGCGCGCTGCAGAGCGTCAACGACGTCTTCGAGCGAATACGTCCAGAATCCTCCCTCGAACTTGTTCTCCCAGGTGTGCGAGCCCGAGGCGACGGTGCGGAACGTATCGTCCACCACCACCGCCTTCACACGCGTCGATCCGAATTCAATGCCAAGGTATTTCATGAATAGCCTTTCTTCCTGTTAGATGTCAATTATATCAAACCGGCACCTCGATGACAATGTGCTCGCCCGGCTTGAAGTCGCGCTCAAGCGTGGGCTCGCCGCTGTTGCGCGTCTTGCCGCGCGTCCAGCCGGGCGGCGGATAGACCCGATCATGCGGGACGCGTGACCCCACCCGTGGATCGACAATGCGGAAGCGCCCTCCCTTCTCTGACTTCACCTCCACACGCACGACCTTGCCACCCTTCATCTCTGCCGAGACGATGAAGCATCCCTTCGCTCGCAGGTTCTCGAACTTCGCGTCCGCACCCGTCCAGTTCGGGAACACCTTCACGTACCCATGGTCGCACTGGATCAGCATCGACTGCACGAACTCCATCGCGCCGATCTTCTCCACGCCGTGCACGCCGTCGTGGATGTGGAAGTTCTTCTGCATGATGCTCAGCTGGTGTTTCTTGAACGCATCGATGATCGCCGTCGGAGAGTACCCCGTGCGGATAGCAGTCGCAAAGAGCTTCGGCGTCTGGTTGCATGTGGTCCACACGCCCTTCGGGGACTTTGCAATGTTGCCGTTGACGGCGTTCGTCGCAAGCGCACGGAACTCATCCGTCACGTCGAACGCGAACTGTTCGCCGGGGATGACGCTTTCAAGGTTGATGGCGTTGCCGCCTGACGGATTCGCAGAACCGTCCGCATTCTCCACACCCGAAAGCATCTTCACCGGCTTGCCATTGATTGCATAGACGCCTACGGCGAGCGGGGAAAGGTGTTCGTGCATGTCCTTCCACGCGGCGAATTTTGCGTCGGGCACTTCAATCCCAATTTCGCGCAACACCGGTGCGACATCGACAAGCGTCTCGAAGAGGTGCTTCACGCAACCAAGCGCAGGCGCGCTGTTCTTCGCAAGGCCGCTCCCCTCCCAGTGCGAATCCCACACGTTGTAGCGGTAATCCTTCACATCGCGGCCACGCGGGACGCGTGACCCTACCATATCCTCCTTCTCGCACCATTTGAGAAAGAAGTTAGCCGTCTTGTCGAGGACCGGCCACACCTTCTTTAGGTAGGCGCGGTCGAGCGTGTACTCCCAGTGCGTGCACATCACGGCGCACTGGAAAGCGCCGTCGGAGACCTGGCTCCAATGGCTATCCGCACCCTCCGCGGACGCGCCCCACGGGCCAAGCGCCACGGGATAGAACGCCGCATCGTCGATGCCGTTTGCGACATCAGGATGGCTGTCCAGGTAGGCGCGAGTGTTTTTGTAGAACCGCCCCTTGCACCTGTCGAGACGCGGCAACACCTCCTTCGCGTTGCGAATCGCCTGCGGCAGGTAGTCGATGAGCGGGTCCGGCATGGCGTCCGCCACCTCGCATCGGTTCGCGGCGAAGCAACCGTAGTACGTCCCAACATAGTTGTAGTTCAAGTGGAAGTCGTTGTGCCACTTCGCGTTGTCGGTCGTCACCCAAATGCCGTAGAGGCCGGGCGGGAACTTGCCCTTCCGCATGCCCGCGCCTAGCAGGTAGACCTGGCCAGTGTAGAAGCGGTCTAGATCCGCGTCGCCGGTCGCGACGCGGCTCCGCGCCCACCACTCTTTCCACCATGTCGCGTGCGCGGCCCTTATCCAGGCAAGCTCTTCCCATGTGAAGCGGCGCGACGGGTTGGACGATATGACAAACGCAAAGGGCACGTTGGCGCGTATCTTCGCCCATGTCATCACGTGTCCTTCGCCCGGCGTCGAGAAGTTCTCGAGTTCCGCGCCGAGCACGCTCAAGGCGGCGGTGGCGCTTTTCGTCCAGCCCCGTGGATCGCCCTGCGGAAGCAGGTTGATCGTCGAGCGGCGCACGTAGAACGCCTCCTTCGACGCCTTCACCTCGACCGGGAACGACTTCCTCTCTCTGTGCGCCTCCAGGTGAACGGCCCAGCTGTCGTCCGCGTCGGAGACGCCGACCACGACAAGCAGGTCCTCCGTGGACGCCACGTAGGTCTCGATCTTCACGCGTCCCTTGCCGAATCCACCCTCGGTGCGGAGCATCGCAGTGGGCAGGTCGAGCGTGTCCGTGGACGTGACGCTGTGCATTCCCGGCCCGATGCTGAAGTCCGCAAAGGAGATCGGGCGGATGTTGCTGTCGGCGGCGCCGCACGTGAAGTCGCCGCAGCTCCAGAGGTCGCCGCGCGTCAGCACGAACTTCTTGTGGTTTCCGTCGCCGCCGTTCACAGCGCCGAGCGAGCCGTTGCCGAGCAATGCCGCCGTCGGAAGGTCTGTGCTGTACGACGAGCCCGGCTTCGCGCTCTCCCACGTCGGGTTGAAGTCCGCAGGATCGGGGAACCCCGCCGCGAAAGCACACAGTGCGCCGGCCTCCGCCAGCGCCGCGCACATGAACTTCAAACTGATCTTTCCACATTTCATCGGGATCATATTCTCCTTCGGTTGCAGGAACATTATACCACTTGTCGGCAGGGGGGAGTAGGACTTTCCGGATTAAGGGATGCCTTGTACCCGTACCGCCCGACCTTGACGAGACTCCCGCATCGACCACCCGGCCAACGCCATCCCACTGCGAAAACGCAGTTATGATACCAAATTCCCCTGTACGGCACAAGTGTCGCCATCCTCCTATGTGGGGATCGGCAAAGCTATTCGACACGAGTGCAAATAACTCGCGCCATTAGAAAAGCACTCCCATGATGCATTTCTTATAACATTGAAACATCTTATCGGATGAAGAGACGTGTTCCAGAATCTGGAGCCGTGCGGAAGAGGCAGTAGTTGTCTAGCGACCATGGCTCCGTTTTGGTCATATGCCACGAACGCAACGCAGTTGAGGCGCCCTGGGAATGGAAGGCCTGCGAGCTTCCCGAAGGGCAATACTACCAGATGCTGGATGCCGACGGCGAGGATGTCGGGGCGATCCTCAAAGCGTTCGGCGTGAACGTCACGCCACAGGCATATACGAAAGGAGAACTGACCGGGCTGAAGTCGTCGATATCGGTCTTCTGACTGGTGTAACCTAAATTATGCGGCAAGGATGAAAAAAGCCGCATGACTATTGGGCCAGATGGACATTCTCCAAAAACGAAGTGGCAAACTTGGGTTATACCACATCTACGCCTGCTATGGAGGACTTGTGGTTCGCCTTCTTGATTTATGCATTGCTGATGATTTTCCAGTTTCATACGGCGACTCCATGCCACCTATTGCATTCTACAGTCATATATAGTATAATGATACCGTTTTGAAACCCTTAATGGAGAGATTCTATGTCCGCCATACTTATCAAAAATGCGCCAAGCCGCATTCATGACTGGCTTAGACGTACGGCTATGGAAAGCCGCAGGTCTATGACACAACAAGCTATATATTGCTTCGAGTGGTGCATGGAAAACATGGCAGAGCGTCCGGCGTTCCCCACGCCGATAAGATTGAGTGGCAGCAAATTGACTTTGGCGGAAATTGATGCAGCGCGAAAGGCTGGACGCAAATGATTGTCGCCGACTCCAATCTGATAGCATCGTGTGTGCTTGAGAGTACGGCGACTGAATCGGCGCGGGACTTGCGTGCCGCCGACGATGAATGGTATGTGCCACGCCTTTGGCGTTATGAGGTCGCAAACATTTTCGCAACGATGATAAAGGTGCGCGGCTTGCCAGTCGAGACTGCATCATCCTTGTTTGCCGCCCTGTCTGAATCCTTGAAAGTGTATGAGCGAGAGCCAATGCATGAGGATGTGTTCAAGCTTGTTGCAGAATACAGCATAACAGGTTATGATGCGCAGTTTGTGGCTCTTGCAAGAGAACTGCATTGTATCCTCTATACCCAAGACAAGGAACTTCTCGAAAAATTTCCAGACTGCACAAAACCTTATTATGTGCACAAAAGATAAATGCGACATCCATAATACCGGATACACCGTTCGCAAAAGATGGACTCATTACAGCATATTTTAGCCGATATATCAGGGGAGACGGGTAATATTCCCTTATTATTTTCTTTTATACTTTCCATGCACTTTCTTTATCACTTCCACAGTTTTTCACTGGGCAATAGAAGATGACGAAGGAGCGGATTAGTCGGCGACACTCTTATGAGGCGCAGCTTGGAGAAGGTGTGCGGCGGGACGCCTTGGGGCGTCCCGCCGCGTGGGGCTGCGGAGCCGATGCGGCTTCCGCCGTGAAACAGCTACGGCTACTCGATGTCCACAACGCTTGCCCAGTGGACGAGCAGTTCGTGGTTCTTCGGCGTCTGGTCGCGCGACGACTCCGCCGCCGCGACGATCGGGAGCCACTTCTGCACGTCGGGGAGCTTCACCTTCAGCGCCTCGCACGCGAGCGCCATGTACTTCTCCGCCGCCGCTATGTGGCCCGAGAGCCAGAACAGGAGGTAGGTACGCGCGACGTCGGCGAGCGGGTCGCCGAGGCGCACGTGGCTCCAGTCGATCACGCGCCAGTCGCCCTTCGGCGTGATGATCACGTTCGTCGGGTTGAAGTCACCATGGCAGAGCGCCTTCCCGCGCGGAAAGCTCTGGAGCTTCATGTGCAGGTCGTAGCGCGTCTCGCGCGGGAGCGGCGAGGCGGAGATCTGCTTGTCGAGCTTGTCCGCAAGATTGCCCATGCGCTCGGACGTCTTGGAGAAGATTTCGCACTGGATCGCCACAAACTCCTTCAAGTACTTCATGAGGTTCTTCTTGTTCTTCGTCATCACATCGGCGAGCGTCTCGCCCTCGATCCACTCGCGGCGGATGCACCAGTGGTCGCGGATCTTGAGGACCTCAAGCACCTTCGCGACGGGCAGCCCGGTCTCGGCCGCGCGCGCCTCGTTCATCGCCTCGTTCAGGATCGCGCTCACCTTGTAGCTCGGCCCGAACACCTTGAGCACAGTGCCCTTGTCCTTCGTCACGACCTTGTCGGTGCGCTCGAGGAGGATCCTGTCCTCCTTGCGCGGACGGCCGCGCTTCGCGGGAATCTTTTTCACAGGCTCCGCCTTCGCGACGGCTTTCTTCTCTGGATTTTTCTTCATCTCAAAACTCCTAAACCTTTCAACTTTTCAACCTTTCAACCCTTCAACTTCACACCGCCTCATGCTTGCCGTAGTAGGCGTTGAGGTACATCTGCTTGATCTCCGACATCAGCGGGTAACGCGGGTTCGCGCCGGTGCACTGGTCGTCGAAGGCCTGCTCCACCATCGCGTCGAGGCGGTCGAGGAAGTCCTTCTCGTCCGGCACGTAGTCGCGGATCGTCGGCTTGATGCCGATGCGCGCCTGCAGCTCGCGGATGGCCTTGATGAGGTTGTTGAACTGCTCGCCCTTGGACTTGCCAGTGATGCCGAGCGCATCCGCGATCTCGAGGTAGCGCTCGAGCGTGTGCGGGTGGTCGTACTGCGGGAACGTGCCCATCTTGCGCGGCACGGGGTCGGCGTTGAAGCGCAGCACCTGCTCCATCATCAGCGCGTTGGCGATGCCGT
>Ga0310695_10003619_pt1 | contig 29958 bp, 21 predicted proteins | sample RumenRJG_04DNA_FD_203882 | JGI IMG/M metagenome (GOLD analysis project Ga0310695, IMG submission 203882) | Bovine rumen microbial communities from Lethbridge, Alberta, Canada - RJG_04 (v2) (version 2) | ecosystem: Host-associated > Mammals > Digestive system > Stomach > Rumen | place: Canada...
TATCTAGTCATAACATTCAAATTTCTACAATTTGTCTGTAAACTAGCTTACAATGCTTAAAACAGTTTACTTTGATGCTCATCACCGCCATAAATGGCAGTGTTTTCGCATCCGGTTAGTGGATAAAGTAAGAACAAAACATAATTTTAAAGAATTTTCTTCTAAGGCACTTTTATGCAGACAAGTTTAGGCGTTATTGAAGGTTATTACGGTAAAATTTTTGAAGAGACAAAAAGGCTTAATTTCTTTGATTTTTTAGCTAAAAATCACTACAGCTATTACATTTATGCCCCTAAAAATGATGCTTTTCTTAGAAGACAATGGAAAGATGTTTTTTCAAAAGAAGAACTTGAACTGTTAAAAGCTCAGTCTAATAAATGCAAAAGTTTAGGTCTTAATTTTGGTATTGGCATCTCACCTTTGGCTATCACAGAAGATGTTGATACCAACTTATCAATTCTTTTGGATAAGGTAAAAGTTGCTGTAGAAGAGATTCACTGCAACATCATCGCTATACTTTTTGATGATATCAAGCTCTACACTCAAGATGAAGGAGAAAAGCAAAAGACCATTGTCAATAAAGTGCGTTTATATCTTGATAAGCTAATTCCGCAAGGCAAGAAAATTCGTCTTATATTCTGCCCAACCTACTATAGCTTTGATGCAATTTTAGATAAAGTTTTTGGTCCACGCCCTGAAAATTACTTTAAGCAAATTACTCACAAGCTACTAGATAACATCGAGATCTTTTGGACTGGCAATAAAGTACTGTCAAAAGAAATTACTCGTGAAGATTTAGGCTACATCAATCAGCTTTTAGGAAGAAAAGTTACTCTTTGGGATAATTATCCTGTAAATGACGGTAAATTTATCTGCAAGCACGTCTACACTCGTGAGTTTGTAAATCGTATAAATTTAGATGGAGCAGCTTTATCTCACGCCGTAAATCCAATGCTTGAGTGCAAGCTAAATGAAGTAAGTCTTGCAACCTTACCTCTTTTATATAGAAGACAATCTCAAACTGAAGTTAAGCTTATGCGTTTATCAAAACTAAAAGAGCTATTTGGCAATACCGTTGACAAGATCATCCCAATACTTGATAAACTTTCAGATTTTGGTATTGAAAAGCTCAGTGACAGTGAAATTAAAGCACTTACAGATTTTGTAAATTGCATTGATACTGAAGCTAGTTTTGAACTACGTCAATTTTTAAGTGGTTATTACCAGTTTGATCCTGCATGTTTGACATCTTAGCCGTGCAATTACAACGATTTAGGCGTAATATAGGACGATTAAAAAAAATTTGCTCCTATTAAGAGCTTATTGGTGTTTGCACTATGGTCAAAGACGCTAACTACTATATAAAAAGAATTAAAGACCTATCATCAACTCTTGAAAGAACAATTCAAGAGCTTTACAAAGATGCTTCAAGTCATCGCTATATTCCTATGACCTTAGGCGAGCTTTGTTCTAAGCTTGCTATGGAATATTCAAATGACAACTTTAATGAAAACAATCAACAACACTATGTTGAAATCAATTCATATTTAAGTCTTTTAAATCTAGTACTTATTCCTTGCTCAGTACCAGTTGATGTATCTTTAGACACCAAAATTTATGTAGCACCAAAGCCTAATTTAAATAATGATGAGGACTGCGCAGCCGTTCAAGCACTAATTAAAGCTAAAAAAGCACCTACAGCTGCTGATGCCATTCATATTCAAAGAATGAATGCTAAGCTTTCTAATTACAATGTAATGCTACGAGTCTTTGAAGGTTTATTTGTGATTTGCTCATCTAAACTTGACCCACATCATCGATCAACACTTAACAATTTAATCAGTGAACTAGAGTTTCCAAAAGAAGGTTTAGCTTATCTTCGTGCTTGTTATACCTATGCAACCGAGCTTAATAATCCACACTGCGATTATAAAAATGACAAGTATTGTTTTAAACCTTTAAATGAAGCACTACAAAAAAGAGTTACCAACTATTTAGCTCAAATAGCCATATCTTCAAATTACTTAGAACCACTACATCAAGACTATCCTTACTTAGATGCTTTAAATGAAGAGATAAGTCGTGTAGATACAGAGAAAAATAAACAATCTAGACTTTTAAAAATCAAACAAGAAAACGCCAAATCAAGATCAGAGTACACAAGATTTAAAACCAACGCTGTACCTGATCATAGTCGCGATGATTTTTATATTTCTGCAAATTTTGAAAATATTGAAAGCAATGTCTATAAGTATATTGATGATAAAACCACTGCTAATAAACTTGAAAATAAGAGTTGCTTGCGCGATGTTTTAGCAAATTCCCCTCTTTTTGAAAATCCATTGGCAATTAAGTATTTTTTAAGTCTAGATGGAATTTTGAAAAAAGATATTACTGCTATTTTAAGAAAACGCAGTGATTTTGATATTTCTAGCTACTATGAAGTCTCTCCAAGACGCGCAGTACCAGAGATCTTTATTGCTAAAAACGAATATAGCTCAATTCTTTATCCAAACACATTCTTTTTAGATCAAACAAATCAAGTAAAAAAGAATATGCTCAATGAGCAGTTTACATTTTTCTTAGAAGATAGCAGTCCTAAAGTAAATACTGAGCAAATCAAGCGCTACATGTTCTGTGATATTGAAAAAGATAAACAAAATATCTTGAGCATGAACTTTTTTATGAAGCTGTTTTTATTCAATACCTTTGATAAATTCAGTGAAGTTAGTGCCAAAAAGTCAGTTTACCAATTATCCCTTGAGTATGATGATAAGCAATTTCAAACGCTACCAATTCTAAGAGCTTACTACTATATTCTCTTTGAACTTATTCCTCATGCTAAAGAGGTCATCGCTGAGCGTGATAATAATCTTGATAAAAAGATAGTTTTAGACGATGTAACTACCGTTGCACTCTATAACTGTGAATATTTAACTAATCTTGCAATCAATACTTTGCTCTTTAGTGGATTAAAAAACTCTCTTCAAGATTACTTTGAAATTTGCCCTGACTTATTTGCAGTCTTTATTCTAAGAAGTCCTCTCTTATTATCTGCTCTAGGTCCAGATTTTAACTTTAGAACTAAAAGCTATGATGCTCGTTTTATAAAAGTCATTCTACGTATGCTTTTAAATAAGATTGGCAATCAAAAAATTACAGACTTCATCATGACCGTAGATAGTGAAGATGAAGATACCAATCAAGCTTTTTTAAATGAATTTCAAGAAATAAAAAAATTAAATAGAGTAGATATTACTAAGTCAAAAGAGGTTTCTTTATTAGAGAATTTAGAAAAGCAATTTAAGTTCAACCATCAATATTTAGATCCTGATTATAAAGTTGCTGATTCTAACTTTTATGAAACAGCATTAACTGATAAGAAAGTTAACCTAAAAGATACAGCTGATGAAGTTGCAAGAAATATCACATTTGTAAGTCCTACTATAACTCGTGACAAAAAGGTTTTAGATCATCCTTTAATTCATGATGTGTTCTTGCCTCTTTTAGATCTATCAGTTCAAAATTACCTAACCGGCTTTTGTCTGCAGTTAAAGGCAGAACCTTGCAGAGAAATTATCAGTAAACTAAAAGAGCAAAAATCAGTAATTTACTATATTCAATCTTCAGGAATTTCTGATTCAAAGCTCTTAGTAAGCTTACTTTGCAATGAATTATCTAAAGTTGATGAGCAAATTATTAAGCGTCAACTTAAGAACTTTACATTTAATAAAAAATCCCAGCTTTGCGATATCTTTAAAATTAAGTACAGCTATCTTGCTAATCAATGTATTGAAGAAGCATTGCCTAAACTTGGTTTAATGCTGGTACCTATTGATAGTGCTATTCCTAAAGAAGCTTACAAAAAGATCACTGTACACAAGATCATCTCAACTCATTTAGAGCAAAAGAATTTAACTCATGATTTAATTTACAAGTTAGCTGCAGCGCAGATGGCTTTAATAATGTTCTGCTTTATTGTGCCAGTGAATGCAGCTGAGGTTAAACTTTGTCGCTATATGGGACTTGAGAGTGAGCAAAACGTCTTTGCCATTAAGTTCTTAACCACTTTAAAAGAACTAGTCCGTGGCATGAAGCCATTTCCTAATACTTTCTACTCTAAGTTATATGCAGAACAAAAAAGTAATGACAACTTTAAACTTTGCATAAAATACTTAAAGCAACTTGCTATTGAGGAAGTTGAAAGTAGCCCTCTTCGTAACTACTTAGAAAGCAAGTTTAATGAATTATTTGCAAACTTTAGCTCAAGAAATGTGGCCTCTGTAAATGAAGCCTCAACAGCTAACACTAGTCGTAGGGCAAGTAATAAAGCTGATACAGATGAGGTTGTTAGTGAGAATACTTCTCAAAGCTCTATAAAAGATAGCAATCCATTTACTCGTAGTAGCTTAGTTAAAACCTCTGATCATAGTTTCTTTAAGAAACAGAGCTTTGATACAAGATCTTTAAATAAAGATTTAATTGCCTCAAAACTTAAAGAAAGTAGCCAAATTCAAAACGTAATTGAGCAAATTCGTATTGATGAAGGCAATATTGAGGCAGACGATTTACAAGAAAACATAAGTCAAAATCAAGAAGATATATCTGAAAAGGCAAGCTCTACAAATACAAGCTCCGCAGAAAGTGAGTCTTCAAATGACAATGGCATTAAACTACCAAATGAAGCTTGCAGAAAATTAGTTGAGGCGATCAAAACCCAAAATAGTGATGTTATCGACTTAAACGAATTTAACGGTATTTGCTTATCGCTTAAATTCATGTCAAAAGATGCTGCTATTGAAGAGCTTAATGATTGGTCTTACGAGAATTTTGACGATCCGCTCTTTGATGTAGCCCCAGAAGAGAACTGCGTTTACATCACAGAAGATATCTTAGATAAACTTTAGCTCTTCACGTCTTTTAATCAATTACTGAATATTTAGCAAAACAAAAGAACGTTTTTCTAAAATATGCCAAAAGTAGTTGATACAAAATCTCATGTAGTGTGGTAAAATTGTGAGTTAGCTTAACTTTCTTGTTAGGCTAATTCTATTTATTTGGTTCTTAATTTCACTTTTCCATACATGGTATTTTAATAATGTCATCATTAGCCCTGTTAATTATCTATATTGCAGTCGGCGCTGTGCTTGGTATTGCCCTAGGACAATTAAAGTACAAAGGCGTTGGCTTAGGTATTGGTGGTGTGCTCTTCTCAGGTATTCTTGTAGGTCACATTGCAAATCAATACTTTGGTCTAGAACTACACGTTGACGGTGTAGCAACCGCTGAAGCAAGTATTCTTCACTTCATGCAAGAGTTTGGTCTAATCCTATTTGTGTACGGTATTGGTATTCAGGTAGGTCCTAGCTTCTTTGCAGCTCTTCGCGGTAGCGGTGTTAAGCTAATTTCTTTAGCAGTAAGCATCATCTTCTTAAACTGCGTGATCGCTTTATGCTTATACTTTGCTGGCATCGTAACTCCAGATGCAATGGTTGGTATGTACTCAGGTGCTATTACTAATACCCCAGCACTATCAGCAGCAAGCTTAATGATCACTGATATTGCAAACTCATTTACCGCAATGGGTAAAGATGTTGCAGAATTAGGCCTAGAAGCAAGCCGTGTACCAAAGGCTTATGCTGTTGCATATCCATTTGGTGTTTGCTCAATTCTAATTACCATCATCCTAATTCGTGTTGTTTTCAAGGCAAGCATCGAAGCTGCTGGCGAAGACTATCGTGCTTCAAAGAACCAAGGTCACGATGAGCCAATCGCTGTAAACGTTGAAGTTGTAAACGAAGATTACTTTGGTAAGACTATTAACGATATTCCTTGTGTACAAGACGGTACCGTTATCTGCTCAAGAATTAAGCGTGATGGCGAGCTATCAGTTCCAAGCAAAGACTTAAAACTTCAAAAAGGCGATTTAGTTCACTTAGTTGGTGCTGATAAGTATATTTCTAAGGCTTCTGTTGCTCTAGGCACTGAGACTAAGGATGTTTTAACTACTCACGGTTCAACCATTTCTGTTCGTCACTTGATTGTAACTAACAACCACGTAATGGGTAGAACTCTACAAGACTTAAATCTTGAAGATAACTATAACTTAGTAGTTTCACGTGTATTTAGAGCTGGTTTCCAATTCATGCCAACTCCAGATTTACGTTTAGCTCTAGGTGATGAATTAAACGTTGTTGGTACCATTGAAAACATCAGAAAGGCAGGTAAAGTTGTTGGTAACTCTTCTGCTACTATGAACCACGTTCCTATGATGCCAATCTTCATTGGTTTATTCTTAGGTATGCTATTAGGTTCTATTCCAATTCCACTACCAGGCATTCCTACTCCATTAAAGTTAGGTGTAATCGGTGGTACCCTAGTTGTAGCAATTCTATTAGCACGCTTTGGTGACACACTAACTAAGAATAATATGCACTGGAGACTTCCAACTGCTGCTCTATCAGCATTTAAGGAAATCGGTATTACCCTATTCTTAACAATTGTTGGTATCAACGCAGGTGCTAACGGTTTCTGGAACGAATTAACTCACGGTCTAGGTTTACACTGGATGGCATGGGCAACCTTAATCTCAATTATTCCTCTAGTAATCGTAGGTGTAATTGGTTACAAGGTATTCAAGGTTAACTACCTAGTTCTATCAGGTGTTCTAGCAGGTTCTTACACTGATCCTCCAGCTCTAGCTTATGCTAACGGTATGTACAAGGATTCAGAGGCATCATCAATTGGTTACGCAACTGTATATCCATTTGTGATGTTCTTGAGAATTATGTCACCTCAGATCATGTTATTGATTGTAGCGTCTACTCTGTAAATAAAGTATGCAGTTACAAAATACTATAGCTATCCGCCCGCACTTTATAAATGCGGGCGGCATTTTTAAGGCCATGCTAAAAGGCGCAATTCAGCCGCTTTCTTGTGTGTTGCTTGTGCCTTTTAGTTTATTATTTCCATCCCTAGTTTCAGCTTATCTTTACCACGTCTTTAAAAATCAAAATGGCAAGATCTTATCTTTTAAGCAAGGATTATTTGAAAGTTTTGATTTAAAAGCTGTAGTTGCAAGCGAAATTGCTTATATTATCTTTATATTCGCGCTCTTTAAGTTTTATATCTATAAGGCTGCTGAATATCTAGAAGTGTATAAAGTTAAAGCATCAGTAAACAAAGTTTTGCAAATTGGTACACCTGAGCAAATTGAGTACTCTCATAACCTTACGACTTTAATTTGCTATCTATCAATTGCAGTCATAGTATTTAATTTCGTAGTTTATGCATACACTATGATTAAGTGTCATGACTTAAGCTCAATTGAAACTACAGTAAATCCTTTAAAGACAGCTTTTAGAACTGTAAAGATTAACTTTATAGGATATCTTTTAGCTTTAATTACGGTTATCTTTGTGTTTTGTGTTATTGAGACCTACTACGCACGATTAAAGCTGATGTATCTTGAAGCTTACATTCTAAAGACGGATGGCTTTGATCCAACCGTTGCTTTTCTTGCAATTAGATTTTTAGTAATTCATATGTTTGTCTATGGTTTAAACCTATTTACGTATGATGCACTAGGATTGAATGTAAAAGGAAAAGATAAAGCTTAATTAAGCTCAAAAATCCTTGATATATCTAGGATTATACAGACACATTAGATAAAAATGTCTTTAAAAGTAGGTAGTAAAATATTATAATACACTGACATTTTACTTTTTGCTTTTAAAGCATTTAGGCGTTTTGAAAGCATTGTTCATACCTTTCAAAACAAATTAACTACACTGAGGTTATATGAGCACTTCAATCAGTTATGCTAAAGCTGGCATATTAAACTTCTTAGGAAGTTGCCCTGCTTGGTATAAAAACGTAATCATCGCGTTCTTAATTATTAACCCAATCGTTGCTTACTTCTCTATGTTCGTAGCAGGTTGGTTATTAGTTATTGAATTTATTTTTACCTTATCAATGGCATTAGATTGCTATCCTTTAGAGGCTGGTGGTCTATTAGTTATTGAAGCTTGTGCTATCGGCATGTGCGATATGCACCATGTAACAAAAGAGATTGAATCAAATCTTGAAGTTATCATGTTGTTGATGTTCATGGTAGCAGGTATTCACTTCGTTCGTGACTTCCTACTATTCTTCTTCACTAAGCTTTTAGTAAAAGTAAGATCAAGCGTTTTCTTAGCTTTCATGTTCTGCTTCATGTCAGCTATCCTTTCAGCATTCGTTGATGCTCTAACCGTTCTTGCTATTATTATTTCTACTTGCGTTGGTTTGTATCAGCTATATATGTCTGTTATCACCAATAACAACGCAAAAGCTTTATTAAGCAATTCTGATAACCTAGTTCCAGAAGAGTCAAAGCAAAGCTTAGAAGAGTTCCGTGCTTTCTTACGTTCACTTCTAATGCACTCAGCTGTTGGTACTACTTTAGGTGGTATTTGCTCAATCGTTGGTGAGCCTCAGAACTTAATCATTGGTGACGTTTGTGGTTGGAAGTTTGTTGACTATGCTTTACGTATGGCTCCAATCTCAGTTCCTGTTGTGATCTTTGGTTTAATTACTTGCGTTCTTTGCGAGAAGTTCAAGTGGTTTGGCTATGGTCATCACATGCCACAGGCTGTTTATGACATCATGGTCAAGAAAGATGAGGAGCAAACAAAAGCTCTAACTAAGCGTGATAAGTTAAACTTAATCATCCAGTTCTTATGCGTAATTTGGTTAGTTGTAGCTTTAGGCTTCCACTTAGCATCAGTTGGTGTGATTGGTCTATCAGTTATCGTTTTAGCTACCGCTCTTTGCGGTGTTACCTCAGAAGGACCTGTAGGTAAGGCATTCACTGAATCAATGCCATTCTGTGCTTTACTTTGCGTATTCTTCACTGTTGTAACCGTAATTTCAGAGCAGAAATTATTTGACCCAATCATTGCATGGGTATTCTCAACTCCTAAAGAGTTCCACTTACCTATCTTCTACATGGCAAATGGTATCATTTCCTCAGTATCTGATAACGTGTTCGTTGCTACCATTTACATTGAGCAGGTTCGTGACTCATTATTAGCAGGTGTAATTACCCCAGAGCAGTTTGATGAGTTAGCAATTGCAATTAACGCTGGTACCAACCTACCATCAGTTGCTACCCCTAACGGCCAGGCTGCATTCTTATTCTTATTAACCTCTCCTATTGCAGCTTTAATTAAGCTTCCTTACTTTAAGATGATGTATATGGCACTACCATACACCATCGTTTTAACTATCGTAGGTTTAATCTGCACTTGGTTTGTAATGCCAGAGCTAACCGGTTGGTTAATCCAAGAAGGTTGGGTACACGGCGCTTCACTTGAGTTAATCCAATCTCACATGAAGTAATAAAATCAAAATCATTTCTAAAGACCTAGCCTTGGCTAGGTCTTTTTGTTTTGGTAAGCAACTTTGCACAATTTACGTAACTTTCAAAAATATTAGTAGAAATCCTTATTTATCAAGATCTAAACATGACATTTTGCACAGTTTTGAGTCATCAATCTAAAATTTTAGTGTCTTTTAGTGTTATCATATCGACAATAATAATTAGATAAGTCTAGGAGCTTACTTTGTTACAACTATTTAGAGCAATTGTCTCATCAAGATTCTGCTGGTTTTTGTTATTTGTATCTGCAGTAGTCCTAGAAGGATGTGGTTTGTACTTTCAATATGAATTACATCTAAATCCTTGTGTAAACTGTGTTTATGAAAGAGCTTATTTCCTAGGCTTCTTAGTTGTAGGCTTTATTGGAGCCTTAGCTGCTAACTTCTTTATTATAAGATTCCTCTGCTCTATTGGCTTTTTAGCAAGTGCCATAGGTGGCGTATTAGTAACTTGGGATCATTACAGAGCTTATACATCAACTGATATATTTGGCGGTCGTTGCGCTTTAGCTCCTCACTTTCCAGATTTCCTACCTTTAGATCAAATTGCACCATGGATGTTTAAATCTTTTGCATTATGCTCAGATAAACTTGATTGGTCATTACTAGGTCAGAGTATGCCATTTTGGGTGCTAATTGCTTTTGGTACCGCATCTATTATCGCTTTCTTCATGTTCATAGGATTATTTGTAAAGCGTAAGAGCAACAATTTCGATAAGTTCTATAAATAGTATTTTATTAGAACTTAAAAGAGGCTGAGCTTAAAAACTCAGCCTTTTGTGTTTTATGGATCCTAAATTGCAAAAGTCTTAGCTACACGGTAAATACCAAAAGAAAGGCCAAAACTTTATTAAGCTTTGGCCTTACGAAGAAATTCAGTTTGATGATTTTAGCTAATTATATTCACTGTCATCGTCAATGCTATCTAGGAAGTTTTGAGCTGCAACTTGGCTACGACGGCGTAGATCTTCTTGTTTGCTCTTGTGAAGTGCTTGCTGAGCCTTTCTAATTCTCTCAAACTCAGCTGTTAGCTCAGATGCTAAATATAAACCTGCGCGCTTGATCTTATCACCTTCAAGCTCGACTACAACTAAGCTAACCTTAATTAAAGTTACCATGTCACCTGGCTGTGGATAGCCACCAATGTGGTATGACATTAAGTCACCTAAGGTTAAGGTCTTTTCATAAGTAGTTAAGTCAAAATCAAATTGCTCAGCTAACTCTTTTACCATCATCGATCCTGAGTAGATCTTATCGCCATGGTAAAGGTTATGACGCTTAGGCTTATTCTCGTGACTAAATAATGAGTTGAGCAAAGCCTCATCAGCATCAGTGCCAATCACAGAGATAATGTCCCCAACCTTAACTAAAGTATCACCATGGCATTTAATCAGCTTTCCATCGCGGAATAAAGAGGCGACAGTGGTACCTTTAGGGAAAGAAATGGTTCGTAATGCCCTACCATTAAAGCTAGGCTCTTTGATACGATAATTAAAGATCTCATAATCATTTGAAAGCATGATACCCACATCAGACTTGTTAATTGGAGTCATTACAGATGGAGCATAAACTTTAAGTAATTTAGCAAGTGGAAGGATCAGTCCGCCTTGGAACAACAAAGAAACTATTACTACAACGAAGGCAACGTTAAAGTAAAGCTGTGGATTATCTAGGTTTTCAAATACAGGATAGATAGCAAGTACAATAGGCACAGATCCGCGTAAACCTACAAAACTCATAAAGATCAGATCGCGATTATTGTATGACCTAAAGAAAGGTTTCATACACAAAAATACAGCAATAGGTCTTGCAACTAAGGTAATTAAAACTGCAATTACCACACCTGGCACCACGTAATTTAGCATCTCATGAGGGCTAACTAAAAGACCTAAGAACAAGAATAGAGTAATTTGAGCAAGCCAAGTAAAACCTTCTGATACCGGCAAAATAAAACTTACCTGTCTAACCTTCTGATTGCCTATACACATGCCGATGATAAAGATGGCTAAAAAGCCAGAACCTCCAACATAGGCAGTTATTGCAAAACCGATTAAACCTAAACCTATTACTAAAATACAGTAAAGACCTACACCAAGTTTTAAGCTTGCAATGATAAGTCTAGCTAACATACCAATAGAAAGACCTAGTAAAATACCAAAGCCAAATTGCTCTGCAAAGAAGATTAAAGCATCAACAAATGAGGTTGCCTTCATTGAGGCAAAAGCGATCATGGTGGTTGTAAGTAAAATTGCCATAGGATCATTAGTTGCTGATTCTATTTGCAAGGTATTAGATACATTAGCTTTTAAACTTACGTTTTGATCTTTACCTAATAAAGAGAACACCGCTGCAGCATCAGTTGAACCTACAATACAACCTAAAAGTAGAGCTTGAATTAAAGAGATATCTAAAAGTAAGTAGGCTAAAGCACCTGTGATTCCTGAGGTAACCACAACACCGATGGTTGCTAGTAAGAATGACTCTGTGGCCACTCGTTTCATGGTAGTAAAGCTAGTGCGCAATCCACCGTCTAGAAGGATGATAGCCAACATTAAGTTAGCTATAAAGAATGCAGAAGTATAGTCGTCGTAATGGATATGAAGTATCAGTCCATCTTCACCTGTTAACATACCGATTGCTAGGAACAACAGCAATAAAGGTGTGCCAAAGAATGAAGAGAGCTTAGATGCTAAAATTGCGAAGGTTAGAAGAATACCTACGATTAAAAAGGCATAATTGACATCAATTGCTTCCACATACCCCCCAAAAGTTGATTTTAAATAAGATGTAGATGAATTTTTTTTATGATTTGTTCTTATACATTAATTGTAGTTCACAAAACGCGATAAACAAAGACTTTCCACTTCACAAAACTAAATTTTTTCATAGCAATTAGACATAAAAAGAACCAAAATTTCGCAAACGTTTCAAAGATCTTATTAAACTTACAAAAATCTTACGTTCCATTTTAGTGCATTATTATTTTTATAAATTATCTTATTGTTTTATAAGTTCTTTTATAAAGTAAATTTTCTTTAATAGAGTAAAGATCTTAATTCTACTTTAAATCACGCCCTATAATTGTGCTTTACCATTTGCATAGCTTAGTTTGTGATAACATTTTGAACATAGTAGGCCAAAAGCCTTACTTTACAGAATTATTTACAGCGTAAAGGAGCTGTTTTCGTTATGTGTTCTATATTTGGTATTTTTGACATTAAAGAGCATTCAGAAACCTTACGTCAAACTGCACTTGAAAACTCAAGATTACAGTTACACCGTGGTCCTGATTGGGAAGGTATTTATCAAGGCGAGCATGCAATTGTTGTTCATGAGCGTCTATCTATTGTTGATCCTCAAAATGGTGCTCAACCTCTATACAACGAAAATAAAACCCACGTCTTAGCTGTAAACGGTGAGATTTATAACCACAAAGATTTGAAAAAAGAGCTAACTGTTGATTACAAGTTCAAGACCGGCTCTGATTGTGAGGTTATTCTTCCACTATATGAAGAGTTCAAGAAAACTGGTAAGTGTTTCGTTGATAGATTAGTAGGTGACTTTGCTTTCGTAATCTACGATGTTGAAGATGACTGTATCTTCGCAGCTCGTGATCATATGGGTATTAACCCAATGTACGTGGGTACCGATCATGAAGGTCGTTTCTATGTAGCATCTGAAATGAAAGCTCTAGTTAACGTATGTGATACCGTAAAAGAGTTCCCTCCTCGTCATTATCTATATTCAAAAGGTGGTGACTACGAGTTTAAGCCTTATTACGAGCGTGATTGGCAAGATTACGAAAACGTTAAAAACGATCCAACTGATGTACAGTCATTAAAAGATGGCTTAATGGATTCAGTTCGTCGTCAGTTAATGTGCGATGTTCCATATGGCGTACTACTATCAGGTGGTCTAGATTCATCAGTTATTTCAGCTATTGCTAAGTTCTACTCTGAAAAACGTGTTGAAGATGATGGAAAATCAGATGCATGGTTCCCTCGCCTACACTCTTTTGCTATTGGCCTAGAAGGCGCTCCTGATTTAAAGAAAGCTAAGGTAGTAGCTGATTATTTAGGTACTGTTCACCACGAAATTCATTACACCATTCAAGAAGGTATTGATGCTCTACGTGATGTTATCTATCACATTGAGACTTATGATGTAACTACCATTCGTGCTTCAACTCCTATGTACTTAATGGCTCGTTATATTAAAGCTATGGGTATTAAGATGGTTCTATCAGGCGAAGGCTCTGATGAGATCTTTGGTGGTTACTTATACTTCCACAAGGCACCTAATGCTAAAGAGTTCCACGAAGAGCTTGTTCGTAAGCTAGATCAATTACATTTATACGATTGCTTACGCGCTAACAAGTCTTTAATGGCATGGGGCGTTGAAGGACGTGTACCATTCCTAGATAAGAAGTTCTTAGATATTGCAATGCACTTTAACCCAGAAGGCAAGATGTGCCCTGGTAAGGTAATTGAGAAGAAACCTTTACGTGAAGCTTTCTCTGGTATGTTACCTGATGAAGTTCTATGGCGTCAAAAAGAGCAATTCTCTGATGGTGTTGGCTATTCATGGATTGATGCTCTACGTGATTATGCTGAAGAGCAAGTATCTGACAGAAAGTTTGCTGAGCGTGAGACTCGCTTCCCTGTAAATACTCCTGTAACTAAAGAAGCTTACTTATACCGCGAGATCTTTGAAGAGTTATTCAAACTTCCATCAGCAGTTAAGACCGTACCTTATGGTAAGTCTGTAGCATGTTCTACTCCTACTGCAATTGCATGGGACGCTAAGTTTGCTCAGATGAACGATCCATCAGGTCGTGCTGTAACTGACGTTCATGAGGAAGCTTACGAGATGGGCCACAAGATGTAATTTCATCTAGTTTTCATCTATAAACAACATAAAGGCGTGCTTTAAAAGTGCGCCTTTTTACTTTTTAGAAAGCTTGTATCTTGGTATAATTTGAGCGTTTTCATAAAAGAGATTTCATCATGGAAGAACTAGGTCTAACACGCATCCCTTATTACTCTGAGCTTACAGTATTTAATCGAAGTGACGTTAATAACGATCCTCTCACACTAGTTCTTTCAGTCATGCTTTACTGGCACTCAAAAGATAAGTACATGCGTTTTAATGCAAGACAACATGTACATCTATTAGCACGTAATCTACGTATTACGCCTATTGCTGTAAAAGATGCTTTAGATTACGCTACAAGTATCGGCATCTTAGATAAAGAAAGTGAGACCATTACCACACAAAGTGATGATCCTAATAAGCGCACTAAACTTAACGAATTTTACTCATTAAACTTTCATAATCTTCATGAACTTTTAGTGCAAAAGGACATGAATATTCCAATTAAAATTCTGCGTTTAGCAAGCGATGATTATTTTGACATTTATTCATACCTATCACCTAAAAGAATGCCTGTTCTACAAGGACTTGTTGGCATGGTAAAAGGTGGAATATACGATGAGGCAGCCTTGAACTGCTGCAAAATCATTTGTGGTATTTGCCGTGAAAAAGAATATGAAGATTTTAGTTATAAAGCTCTAGCACCTGGTTGGAGAATGTTAGCTCAGCCTCCTGCAACAGCTGATGACCTAGTTGAAAGATATTTACGCGATGGTGAAAGATCAGTTGATATTGATTTAATGGATGGCTCATTTTTCATGCCTGATGGTGACTACTTTGGAACTGAAAAGCACTATATTTGGCATTCAGGAAAAACTAATGAACCTCGCATTTTAGCAACAGCTTTATATCTTTGCTTTACCGCTTTATGCGATGAAGTTGAGTTTTACTCTGATCTTGAAATTGATGATTTAAAAGAAGGCTTTGAGCTTTTATATAAGTTTACAGGTCTTAAAGGCAAGCTTACAAAAACTTACTTTAACTACAAAGACTATGTTGATGATGACTATATCAAAGCTCAAAAAGTCTATTACTCAATTTTAGATAGTCTAGACTCTCTTGAGGTCATTGAAGACTAATGGAATACAAGTGCTTTTATGATGTTAAAACACCGTGTTTTAGCAAAAAACTAGTGCTTGTAGCTGATGAGAACACATTACTATACAGCGTCTTTGAAGATGATCCTCTAGTCAATAACTTTACTCAAGTTAAACTTTTTGAAAATGACATATTAACTAAAGCTAAAGAGTTCTTAGACTCTTACTTTAAAGGTCTAAATCCCGTAGTCAATTTTCCCTTAAGACAGACTAAAGATGATCTTCAAAATGCCACCTATCAAGAGCTTTTAAATATTCCTTTTGGAAAAGTTACTAACTATAGTACTCTTGCTAAAATTATGGAGACTAAAGGCGCGCTCAAGCATTCATCTTTTAGTTCTTTGAGGATTGGACAAGTTTTATCTAAAAACACTCTTTTAATCTTTATCCCATGCCATAGAGTGATTGGCAAAAACGGAGATTTAAAAGGATATCGAGGTGGAATTGAAGTCAAAAAATACCTTTTAGAAAACATTGAAAAAGCAATCTAGACCTTAAAATCTTCAAGATAACCTCTAATAATGATCTAATTTTCTTCAAAATCAAATACCTATCACAATACTTTTTAACAATTCCCAAATTAAAAAATTAAAATTGATAGATAATTAAATCAACAATAAATCACAATTGCGGATAGTTCATGCAATCAAACAAAATTACAAAATTTTTAAAGCTTGCTGTAATTTCATCTATTGCAGTAGTAGCATCAATTTCTCTCTCATCATGTAAATTCAATGGTAATGGTGAGCATAAAATTACAATCGAAGATGTAGAACAAAAGCACGAAAAACCTTTAAAGAGGGTGATCAAGGTTGCATACACAAAATTTTTAAAACCTTATGATTATATAAACGAAAAAGGTAAATCTGACGGTCTTGAAGTTAAGATCATGCAGTTAGTTGCTAAAAATTTGCCTCAATATGAGTTTAAATTTATCCCAGCAGAAGATAGTGAAATTGTCTTAGGAGTTGAAAGCGGTAAATATAATATCTGACTTAAGGGTGCTTGGTACACCAAATCGCGTGCGCAAAAGTATGTGATCCCAAAGCAACCAATTGCTGCAAGTATAGTCGGACTTGTGATCAGAGCAGAAACTGCAGGTGATATTTATGATCTAGACAGTTTTTCAAAATTTAGTGGTAAGTTAGTACCAATTTCCCCAATCAATGCTCAATACAATGTTATAAGACGTTATCAAAAAGCAAATCCTGATAATCACATTGATCTTCAACCATCTATAGATTTTAATATTCAAAATGTTTATGACCTAGTAGCTAACGGCAGATATGACGCTTACATGGAAGTAGAACAAAGGTATATATTTAGCATTCTAGATGAGAACTCACCTCTTAATAACTTAAAAAATAAGTTAAGTTATATAAGATATAAAGCCTTTCCTACTTACCCATTGTTCAATCGTCAAGAAATAGAACTAGCTGATGCCTATGACAAAGCTATCAAAAATTTAAGAGATCAAGGTCAGTTAGACGAACTTGAAATTAAGTATTTAGGCGAAAAAATTGGAGATTATTTAAATCGCAAATAGTCTTAGACTTACCTATTATTCATTCTCATACCTAGTCACCTATCTAGGTATGAGTATTCAAAAACCTTCCTCAAGATTTAAACAAATTATTTTACTTTTTCATTTTTTCTGCACTCTTTTTTAACAAATACCTTAATTCCTATCAAAATAGTAGATTTTAATTCCTCGATAATTCAATAAGTTAAATTAAAACCTAGTAAACATATAGTATTTGTAATTGACATAGTTATAGTTTTGCGCAATCATAAATACATACCAATTACAAACACTTATAAAAATACAAAAAATTAGGATCTAACGATGTTTACTACTTACAAATTTAATCTAATGTGTTGTTGTCGCTTTTCAAAGTAAGAGGATTTAATTTACATTTTTAAGGACAACATCATGACTACTCAGATTAAAGAGTTTATAGAAAAAGAGTTTTATCATTTTCACAAACACCCAGAGCTTTCTTATCAAGAATTTGAAACCACTAAAAGATTAAAAGCTGATTTAGAAGCTCACGGTATCGAGGTTCTTCCACTTAATCTTGAAACTGGCTTAGTAGCAAAAATTGGTCAAGGCGATAAAGTTGTAGCAATTCGTGCTGACATTGATGCGCTACCTGTTCAAGAGACTACTTCCCTTGAATATAAATCACAAGTTCCAGGTGTAATGCACGCCTGTGGCCATGACAGTCATGCAGCTACCATTCTAGGTGCAGCCTTATTTTTAAAGCAAAGAGAAAAAGATCTTAAAGGCACAGTAAAAGTTATCTTCCAACCAGCTGAAGAAGCTCCAGGTGGTGCTCATAAGATCATCGACTCAGGTGTTTTAAAAGATGTAAGAGCCATCTTTGGTGTTCACTCTTCTGCTTTATTTGAAGTTGGAACCTTAGGGATTAAAGAAGGTCCTATTTGCGCTGCAGTTGAGAGATTTAAAATAGTCTTTACAGGTAAGGGTTCACATGGTGCGCACCCAGAGTCTGGTAATGATGCAGTAATTATTGGTACTAACTTTGTAAACGCTGCTCAAACCATAGTTTCAAGAAATCTACCTCCGTATGAGCAAGCTGTAGTATCTATTACTCACTTTGAGGCTGGCACTACTTGGAATGTCATACCTGAGACTGTACTTCTAGAAGGCACGATTAGAACTTATAAAAAAGAGGTACGCGCTCTAGCTAAGAGCAGACTTGAAGAGATTGCAAAGGGCATAGCTACAACATTTAACGCCAAAGTTGAGCTTACATGGGAAGTAGAATTGCCTGCAACAATCAATGATAAAAAGCTATCTGATTTTGCAAAAGACTTTGCTTTAAAAGAAGGATTTAAGGTTGAGCCAAGCCCATCATCATTAGGTGGTGAGGATTTTTCACTATATCAAGAAATCTTACCTGGTGCTTATATCCAGTTTGGTACTGGTAAAACCTATCCAAACCATAATCCTAACTTTAAAGTTGATCCAAGCGCTATCTACCCTACAGCTAAGTATATAGCCTCTCTTACCGAGCAATATCTTAAGGACTAATCATGGCACAGGATATTGAAAAAGAGACTATTGTTAAGTTTGAAAACTTAACTAAAGTTTTTAAGGTTAAAGGTCAAGACTTTAAAGCCCTTGATAACGTAAGTTTTGAGGTTAAAAAAGGCGATATCTACGGCTTAATTGGCTTTTCTGGTGCGGGTAAATCTACACTTTTACGCATGGTTAATGCCCTAGAGACACCAACCAATGGTCATGTTTACGTCAAAGGTACTGCTCTTGATACTTTAAAGGAAAAAGACTTACGCAAGGTCAGAAAGAACATTGGCATGATCTTCCAAGAGTTTAATTTATTAGAGACTAAATCTGTCTTTGATAATGTGGCTATGCCACTTCTTTTAAACCATGAAAGTAAGGATGTCGTTAAAGCAAGAGTAGATGAGCTTTTATCCTTTGTTGGATTATCTGATAAAGCTAAGTCACTTCCATCAGAGTTATCAGGTGGTCAAAAGCAGCGTGTGGGTATTGCAAGAGCTCTGGCAACTAAACCTGAAATTCTGCTTTGTGATGAGGCAACCTCTGCTTTAGATCCTGATACCACTGAAGCAATCTTAGATTTGCTAGCTAAAGTAAATCGTGAGCTTAATGTCACCATTTTATTTGTAACTCACACTATCTTAGTTGTGCAAAGACTTTGCAACAAGATTGCAATTTTAGAACATGGCAAACTGGTTGAAAATGGAGCAGTGCTTGATATCTTTGCCTCCCCTAAGAGCGTGATTGCTAAGCGCTTTGTAGGACAGGTAATTCCAAGCAAAATTCCAGATGGAATAGTCCAGGAGCTTAAAAAGTATCAAGGACAATACAAACTTATTCGTATTTACTTCCACGCTGAGCACGCAACTGACGATGTAATTTGGCAAATTAACGCTAAGTTAAACGTTCACACAAACGTCATGTTTGCTTGTGTCAGTGAATTACAAGGACGTGTGTTATCTATTATTACCTTACAAATTACCGGTAATAATGATGACTTTAAAAAGGTTGAAGATTACATCACATCCCATGGCATTGAATATGAGGAGGTAAACATATGATAGACAATTTCTTTAAAACTTTAGGTATTCCTAGCAGTCAGTTACTACAAAGTGCCAATCAGACTATCTACATGGTGTTTGTCTCTTTGTTACTAGGTTCAATTATCGGTATCGCTTTTGCTATTACCTTAGTTCTAACTAGACGCGGTGGCATTAAAGAGAACAAGTATATATTTGGTATTTTAAGTACCATCATCAATATCGTGCGCTCAATACCTTTTATTATCTTTTTAGTGTTCATCTTGCCACTAACAAAGTTCATTGTAGGCACACGTATTGGATCAACTGCAGCTTTAGTACCTTTAACTCTGTTTATAGCTCCATATCTAGCAAGACTTTTTGAAAACTCTTTATTAGAGGTTAATAAAGGAATTATTGAAGCAGCTAAAGCCATGGGAGCTAGCACTTTTCAGATAGTAATTCACTTCTTACTACCTGAGGCTAAAGGCTCACTAATTTTAGCCACCACCATTGGCACCATAGGTCTTTTAGGTGCAACTGCAATGGCTGGTGTAATAGGCGGTGGCGGTGTAGGCGATCTGGCTTTAACCTACGGCTATCAAAGAATGAATTTCAAACTCATGCTCTTTACTGTAATTGTGTTAGTTATCTTTGTGCAGATCATTCAGTCAATTGGTAACTACTTTGCAGCAAAGTCTCGTAAACATTAACAATTTAAAACTTTAAACACTACAAAAAGGAAATATAAAATGAAAAATTTATCAAAACTAGTTCTAGCAGTAGCTACAGCATCATTATTCTCTTTTTCAGCTAATGCTTTTGATAAGGATCATTCAACTTTAACTTTTAGTAAGTCACAAGGTCCTTACACTGAGCTATTTATTGCAGGTGTGCAGCCAATTCTAGAAAAAGAAGGCTATACCGTAAAAGGCGTGGATGTATCAGATCTTCTTCAGGCTGATATTGCTTTAAATGAAGGTGAAGTTGACTTTAACGTAGAGCAGCATACAGCATATTTAAAGAACTTTAACGAAGCTCAAGATGGTCATTTAGTAGGTTTAGCCCCTATTCCTACAGTACCTGCTGGCATCTACCCTGGTGCTAAAAACGATTTATCCAAAGTTGAAGATGGTGACTCAATTGCAATTCCATCAGATCCATCAAACACTGCTCGTGCTTACCAAATTCTAGAGAAGATTGGTTGGATTAAGATTAAAGACGGTATTGATAAGACAAAAACTACCGCAAATGATGTTGCTGAAAATCCTCGCAACTTAAAGTTTGTTGAGATGGGCTCATTAGGAATTCCAGCTGTTGCCTCAGACTTTGCTTATGTAGTGATCACAGGCTCTGTTGTTTACAACGCAAAAGTTGATCCAAAGTCAGTTTTACAGCAAGAGACCATTGCCCCACACTTACTATTACAAGTAACCGTAAAAGAGTCTGACAAAGATAGTGTATGGGCTCAAGATATTGTAAAAGCTTACAAGTCAAAGGAGTTTAAAGAGTACTTAGATAAGAATAATGATGGTTTATGGTACGTACCTGAGTACAAAGACTAATTTACAGATTTATCGTTAAATCCCTGTGGCTATTAGGAAACTATTAGCCACTTTTTTTTGCTTATATGAACTAGTTTCAAAATACAACTAGGCCATCATTTCTTAAATCTTTCCATGACATAAAGCAATCTATAAGCTAGAATTAAGAAAATAATTTATTATTTGGAGCTTATATGGGCAACGATTTAAAGATTGTAGCAGGTGTTGATTGTTTTGATGATTTTTTTAAGAAATCATACTACTACATCGATAAAACAAGATTCATTAAGCCTATATTTCAAGAAAGTGGACTTGTTACCCTTTTTACAAGACCGAGACGTTTTGGAAAAACTATTAACATGACAATGTTAAAGTCTTTCTTGCAACTAGATTACGAAGAACTGAATGATAAATTATCAAATGCTCACATTGATACAAAGTTTAATGGTGTAGTTGAAATATATGAGCATTTGACAGCAAAACAAGAAACAATTTTTAAATCTCTTGATATATACAAAGAAAAGGAATTTTGTTTTAAATACATGGGACAGTACCCAGTACTATTCTTGACATTTAAAGATATAGTATCAGAAGATGCACCTCTTGTTTCATACAAGAATCTAGCCAACAAAATTAGTAATCTTTTTTTAGGGATCCCTAATTTATCAAAGATCAATGGAGTCAGTGAAGATTTAAAAGAAACCTATCTCCACTATAAAAATTTTGTTAATACATTCAATTACGAAACTGATAGAAGTGATTTGCAAAATTCGCTAATTAATATTGCAAACATGCTCTATACATACACCCATAGAAAAGTAGTCTTAATTATCGATGAATATGATGTTCCAATTGAAAGAGCATCCCATGAAATAGCTAAATATAAAGAAAAATTAGAAGAATACAAAAGTGGGAAAAGCATCTGTGAAATTGGAATAACAGTTGAAGAAGCTATCAAAAAGCAACAACAATTTAAAGATTTAAAAAATGACTACTCCCAATTTTTATCTAATGCATTAAAAGGTAGTAGCTATTGCGTAGAGCAAGCTACTATTACAGGGTGCTTAAAAGTAGCAAAAGAAAGTATCTTTACAGGGTTAAACAATCTTAAAGTATACGGTGTTAATGATGATTATTTTGCTCCATTCTTTGGATTAACTAATAGTGAGGTGGACAATCTTCTTAGTGATTACAACCAAGATAATAATACTAAGGAATTAAAGCCATTGATCAAAGAATGGTATGACGGATATATATTTGGAAAAACTGAAATCTATAGTCTTTGGGATGTTATAAACTTTGTAGGAGATGTCGTTCACAGAGGAGAAAGAGAGCCTGAAGACTATTGGATAAGATCTTCAAGAAATCAACTTCCTCAAGACGTATTTAGAAAAAATCCAACTTTATATGCAGATGACTATCAGAAGCTACTCAAAAATCAATTTATTGAAGTTGAGAAATGTTCTTTCTTAAACTATGATTTAATTGATGATGATCTAATTTCAAAAGACTACTTTTGGAATTTAATGTACTCTGCAGGATACTTAACAACCTCATTAGACAAACAAGCTAGTGATGATAAACATTTACTCTTAAAAATCCCAAATAAATGCGTATTCAACTGTTTAAAAGATCTTTTAGAACGTTGCTTTAAATATTCTGATAAAAGCTATGCACAGCGTATTTCGCCTCTTTTAACAGCGTTTTATTCCTCGGATGAGAATAAAATTGCTAATACGTTAACTGAACTTTTAACAGGTTATATAAGTTTCTTAGATAATCCAACCACAACGCCTAAAGAGTTTTATTATCATGCATTTTTAAACGGAATCTTTTCTGCTTTAGGAGAAGGAAACAGTTCTATTTTAAAGAATTACAATTCAAACTTAGAATTAAAAGATGGTAGAAGCGACATTACTTTTAGCCTAAAAGTACCTCAATCTCAGGAAATGATAGGAATTGTAATTGAATTAAAATTATCAAAAGATGCAGATTCATTGTATGACCGATCATTTGATGCTTTAAAGCAAATTGAAGACAAAGGTTATGCTGTAGGAATGCTCTCTAAAAATAAGGCAATAAAGCAAGTTAAGGCATTTGGAATTGCATTCTTTAATAAGGATTGCTACGTTTTGTCAAAAGATTATTTAAGAAATTAGTTTCTTAAGTGTTCAAAAATACTAGATCTTCTAGCATCTTTTAGAAGTTCATGATCGAAATAAAGTTTAGCTTGCGCACTGCTTAAAAGCAATGACTGCATCACCAAATAGAAAACCTGACCTGATACAAAACGCCTAAAGAAATCTTGTACACTTTGCTCTTCAAAATTACCTTGAGCTCTTTGCAAAAAGAGATTAGCAAAATCATCAAGGGCCACTTGCTCTTCATTTTTGACATTTACTAAATAGTCATAGATGATGCTTGCTAAAATTTGATGGTATGACACCACTGACTCATTTCCCACAATCTCACGGCTTATCGCAATTTGCTTGTAGGTAGGAACAAATTTAAGCGGCGTAATTAAGCTATCTTGATACTTGTCAAAGTACTTACAAAGTCCTTCAAAACCACTGCTATCTACTAAAAATACCATTTGCTCAAAGCTATTATTTTTAGAAATTGAACTTTGGAATGAACCTTGATTGAAGTTTTTAAGACACTTTACTGCCCCGAAGTACACGTCAAGAATTGAAAAATCAATAAGTTCATCTACATCAAGATTAACAATTACCTTAATATAACCATAAGATCTTTCAATGGTACCTACATTTACGTAGACACGCTTACTTTCATTTTGGGAATATAGCGCGCCCATGCAAGAGTATTGATTTTGCTCTTCAACAAAATCTTCAATTGAATAGATTTGCTCTTGTGTAATTAGAGGATTTAAATTGTTAAGGCCTAAAAGATTTTGGTAAATTGATAATGGATTAGGAGAGTTTTTAGCAAGAGAAAACATGCTTTTAAGATAAGAGTTTAAGTACTGATACTCTAGTTTTGACTTATCAAACTCAATGTAATCTTTGCCAAGAATTGGGCAGTTTAAAGCTAAACTTTGATATTTTTCACTTATAGCTTTAAACGTGTCCGACATAGCCTATCCTTTTAGAAGAGATTTAAATTAAAGAATGGATGGAGCTCACCTGTACTTTGTTCTTTAGGATTTAGATTGTGGTCATAGGCATTAAAGTCGCCATCGGTCATAACATCAAATAAAACCATTAGATCATTACCATGAGCTTTTAAATCATCATTTACAGTATTAACCGCAATAGTTGCAGCCTTCATGTGAGGAATTGCATAAATACCTGAGCTAATACAACTAAAAGCTAAAGTTTTAATGCCATTGCTACGAGCAAGTTTTAAAGAGTTTAGATAGCAGTCTTTGAGTTTTTGCTCATCGTCTTTAGTAGGTTCAAAAGCAATCTTTGGACCTACAGCGTGAATTACAAACTTACATGGAAGATTATAAGCACGAGTGATTACTGCCATACCCGCTGGTACATCGATATTCTTACGTCCTAAAAGCTCGAAACACTCAAAACGCAATTGAAGTCCAGCAGCTGAGTGAATACAGTTATCAACACAGTTGTGACCTGCTTTAAAACAACCTAATAGATTGGAGTTTGCGTAATTGACAATGGCATCAGCTTTAAGACAAGTAATATCTCCCCTATGCAAAGAGATATTTGAATTGAGCTTACATGGCTTTAATACTTGAGCATCAACTATAGTTTTTTCTTTAAGTTCAAGTTGTAGAAGCTTATCTTGCATTAAGAAAAACTCTTGAGGCAACTGATTTTGCACAGAGTGCATATTCATAAGGCCACGTAAAAGCACTCTTTGAGCAAAGTAGTCTTTTGAAAAATCAGTAACTTGACTTTGAAGTCTTGGAATGAAGCGTACTAAGATCTCAATAAGTCTTTGTACTAATTGCTCTTTTTCACTTAAAGCTTGTTCTTGTTCTGCCATATTCCACCATGTACGTTTAAGGCTACTTTAGTGCAATATTTTAGACATTTCAAAGGCCTTAATCAAAGTTTTGAAATTTTGTTCAAAAATTGCTCTTAAACCTTGAAATCAATTTCCCAAATCCCCATATTACACTTAGTATACAAAGGACTTTAGGTAAAAATAATATGGCCCAAAATCAAGACAATAACGATCAAGACTTAGAAAATAAATTAGATAACACTCAAAACAAGGAGCAAGAGGCAAAAGATAACTCTCAAGAAAATGCTGAGAGTACTGAAGTATTGCCTCATGTTGGTGGTGTTAGCTTAGATGAATTAAAAGAAAAACTTCAGCACATTAAAGGCATTTTAGAAGAAGAACTAAAAGGTGCTAAGGTTGAAATTAAGGCAACTGAAGTAATTGAAGAGCCTGAAGAAGACTCAAATAGTGATGATAACGAGTCTGATGATAATAAGGCAGAAGATAAGATTGAAATGCCTATGAGCTTACAAGAAAAGATTAAGAAAATGGCAAGACAAGCATTAGTAATTCAAGAACAAAACCCAACTGAAGTTGCGGTAATTCCATGTTTTACAAGACCAGTTATGCCATCTCAAATCACTCCATTGCAACTTAATGGTAAATGGGAAAAAATCATCTCTGAAATTGCAAAAACTAATACTAAGTCATTTGCACTTTTTGCATTAGATGAGAAGCTCTTAAACAAGAAACGAGTTAAGGCTGAAGATTTACCAAAGACAGGTACTCTAGTGCGCATGCTTCACGCTAAAGCTGTCCCTGATGAAGTACATTTAGTAGTTGAAGGTTTAACCCGTGTTAACATCGATAAATGGATTGAGTTTGATGAAAAGAGTATTCGCGCTCAAATTTCATACCCAGAGTTAATCGAACAAAAAACAGGATCTGAAGGAGAGGTAGAGACCAAGGCTTTAGCTATGAATCTTGTCTCTCTTCTACAAGAGTTACTCCCTCTAAATCCATTGTACACTGATGAAATGCGTCAGTATCTATTGCGTTTTGACCAAAACGATCCTGCCCTACTTGCTGACTGTGTAGCCTCAGTATCAACAACTTCTAATAAGATGTTGCAAGAGATCTTAGATACTAATGATTTGTTATCAAGACTTAAGAAATCTCAGGCTATTATTCAAAAAGAGTTAAAGGCAGCTAAGCTTCAAGATCAAATTAGAAGCCAAGTTAACGACAAGTTAAGCAAGAGACAAAAAGAATTTGTTTTAAAAGAGCAATTAAAAGAAATTCAAATGGAGCTTGGTACTCGTGGTGATAGCTCAACTGAGGCTGATGAGTACATCTCTCGCATGAAGAAATTAAATCCACCAGAGGCAATTTCTAAGCGTTTTGATAAAGAGATTAAAAAGCTCAATATGCTAGATACTAGCTCTCCAGAGTACGCAGGTCTTTCAAATTACCTTGATATCATGACCACTATTCCTTGGGGACAGCTAGCTAAAGAAGATATCGATATTAAAAAGGCTCGCGAGATCTTAGATGAAGATCATGAAGGCTTAAAAGATGTTAAAGACAGAATTATTGAGTTTTTAGCTCTAAGTGCTTTAAAAGGCTCAACTAGTGGTTCAATTTTACTATTTGTAGGTCCTCCAGGTGTAGGTAAAACCTCAATTGGTAAGTCAATTGCCCGTGCTCTAAATAGACCATTTTATCGTCTATCTTTAGGTGGTGTTAACGATGATTCTGTAATTAAAGGTCACCGTAAGACCTATATTGGAGCAATGCCTGGAAAACTTGTTGAGGCTCTGCGTACCACCGAGGTAATGAACCCTGTGATCATGCTCGACGAAATTGATAAGCTTACAAAATCTTATCAAGGCGATCCTGCTGCTGCCCTTTTAGAGACACTAGATCCAGAGCAAAACTCAACATTTATGGATAACTACCTAGATGAGAGATTAGACCTATCTAAGTGCTTGTTTATCTGTACTGCTAACACTGATGATACTATTCCTCCTGCACTTTTAGACAGAATGGATCCTATAAGATTATCTGGCTATATCATGCAAGAGAAGATGGCTATTGCTAAAAAGCACTTAATTCCAAAGGGACTTGAAAAGGCTCATATGACTAAGTCTCAATTCAAGCTCTCAGATAGTGTACTGCGCAAGGTTATCGAAGAATACGCTCGTGAAAGTGGTATGAGATCAACAGAGCGTGCAATTAACAAGTTAATTCGCAAAGCAGCTGTTAAGCTTTTAGAAGGTCAAAAGAGTGTAACTATCAAGTCTGAAGAGCTCTTTGATTATTTAGGCACAGCTCCATTTAGATATGAAAAGCATTTACAAGGTGTTGGTGTGATGACTGGCCTTGCTTGGACTTCTGTAGGTGGTGCTACCTTACCTATTGAATCTGCTTGTGTAAATCATGATGCTAAAGGCTTTGAGCTTACAGGCTCTTTAGGTGATGTGATGAAGGAATCAGCTCACATTGCCTACAGCTATGTACAGGCACATCTAGCTAAGTATGCACCTACTAAAAAAGACTTCTTTAAAAAGGCTATGATCCATATTCATGTACCAGAAGGAGCTACTCCTAAGGATGGTCCATCAGCAGGTGTTACCTTAACTACAAGCTTGTTATCACTTGCTATGAACAAAGCTCCTAAAAAAGGCTTTGCTATGACTGGTGAATTATCATTAACAGGTGAAGTACTCGCAATTGGTGGTATTAAAGAAAAATCAATTGCAGCCCGTCGTGTAGGTATTAAAAACATTATCTGCCCTAAGGCAAACGAAGATGATGTTAAAGAGTTACCAAAGGAAGTAACTGAAGGTATTAACTACTTCTTTGCTGATACCTATGATGATGTAGCTAAAGTTATCTTTGATTTAGATAAAACTAAATCATCAAAGACTACTAAAGCTAAGTAATGCTTTTTAATTATTACTAAAAAGGCTGAGTTGAACATATCAATTCAGCCTTTTTTAACTGTGTTAAAGCATATGTTTAAGGTAAACTAGTAAAAGTTAAAAACCAGGAATTAACTTAAGGTATTACTATGTCTAATCAAGTTTCAACTAAAGTCTTATCAAGTAAGCTCTTTGATGTTATCGATAGAGCTAGCAACAACGACTTAAGTGTGCTAGTTAAATATATCTCACGCGCTGTAATTACCGAGAAGTTAACCTCATCTAAAGAATATCAAACTTACTTTCCTGATCATCAAAAATACAAAAATCTTATCGAAAGAGAGATTAGATTGTTTGGAGGTAATACCTTAGTAAATTTTGTCAGAAAAGACGGTCCTGACTATACAGAGATTGTCAAAGACGTCGCTGACAAACTTAAAGTTAAATACGATAAAGACTTAGAAGTTGAAGATATTGAAGACTTAATTTTAGCAAAGACTCTTTCTGATGCCTTTGAACAAATGGAAGATAAGGACAAACTTTTAGTCTTAAAAGATTTAGGCTTGAATTATCAAAAAGTCCCTAAAAAGTTACCAGCAAGTGAACTTTTAACCATCTTTAACCTATCAGATGTCAGTGCCTATCAAATTGCTTTAATTGTCGCTGATGGTATAGCTAAAGACGTTTTAGGCTATGGCTTTAAGATAAGTGAAAATCCAAAGTTTAGAGAGATTTTAAATGTGCTCTCAAAGCCAATTAGTTTAGCTTTAACCGGAATCTTATCTGCTTTAGATATCTTAGGTCCTGCCTATAGAGTTACCATTCCCTGCGTAATTCATGTAGCAATGCTAAGAAAGCAACAAGCGCTCCCTGAGACCAAAAGACTTACCTACCAAGCAATATCGCAAGAATTAGAGCCAACAACCATAGATAATCTCAAAGAAAAAGCATAAAAAACAAAGGCAAGAGTTGTGCCTTTGCCTTTTGAACAAAAGTGAATTCTTTTTTAATTATCAACGTGTTGATTTTTAGTATCTTTAATTAAATCTACAGCTTGATCTAAGAATGCCTTAGGATCACCTTGATTGCATAAAATATTGTATAAAGCCTCTCCCATTGGCGCCCAAATTCTATTGACATTTGGTACTGATGGGATGGCATCAGCGTACTTAGACTGAGACAAAATCGCTAAAGCAAGCTCATCATCTTTAAGCTCGCTAGATTCTTCTAAAGCCTTTAAAGGTGGAACTTCTGAGATCTTGTTATATCTATCTAAAGCCCACTTTTCTTGATTGATAAATTCAATAAACTGTGAAGCTAAATCTTTATGCTTTGAATCTTTTGGAATGACATAACCCTTAGTGCCAAAGAAAGGTCGCATTGGCTTATCATCTGATAAGATTGGCAAAGGTGCTATACCTAAATTAGGAAGGTATTGCTTATACTTATGATAGGCCCAAGGACCACTTATAACAGCAGCCACTTGTCCTTGCATAAAGAGCCTATCCATTACATCCCAACCTTTAGCTGTGAAGAGATCACGTGGTGATGACTTTGAAGAAAATTCTGTAAGTGCCTTTAAAGCTGCAACTGAGCCTAAATTATTAAGGCCAACATCATCTACGTCATAAGTACCATCACTGTTTTGCTTAAACAAATAGCCACCATAACCACTAATGATGCCATAGGTTATATAGAGCTGATCAAACTTTGAAATTAAGCCCCACTTGCCTTGCTTTTGCATTTGCGCATTCAGCATACTGTATTGATGAAAATCACGCAGTGGGCCCTTTAATAAATCTTTGTTGTAATAAGTTACTAAGGTGTCCATATTGCGAGGGGCTGCATAATACTCCCCTTTAAAGAAGAAAGCCTTTTTAGCAGAATCTATGTATAAATCAGCATCATTTTTCGTGAATAACCTCTCCCTAAAGGGAGAGGCTTCGAAGATCAGACCTTAAATATTGCTACTTAAGACCTATCTTCATCTAGAGGTGTTAGCTCCTATTAGGGAGTTTAACAACCTCGGGTGTATTCAAG
>Ga0310695_10003622_pt1 | contig 29937 bp, 26 predicted proteins | sample RumenRJG_04DNA_FD_203882 | JGI IMG/M metagenome (GOLD analysis project Ga0310695, IMG submission 203882) | Bovine rumen microbial communities from Lethbridge, Alberta, Canada - RJG_04 (v2) (version 2) | ecosystem: Host-associated > Mammals > Digestive system > Stomach > Rumen | place: Canada...
CAATCCGGACCTTCGTCTTACCACCTGGGAAGGCCATGTTTTTTCACGGACGAAAGGAAGTCCCGGTCAGACCTATACCCTGCCGAAGGTGCTGGGAATCCTTTCTGCCAATGAAAATGATGAATGGCTGCAGAACCGTCAGACAGAAAAAGCAAACAGCGTCATCCGTGAGATGGTCTGGGATATGATACAGGACAACCCGGAAGGTCTGGATTACGGTGATGTTACGGAAGAAAGCCTCGATTACGTTTTCTTCCCGGAGGAAAACTTTTATCTGGATGAAAACGGTGATCCTGTCTTCTACCTTCAGCCTGGAGATTTCTTTGCCGAGGTTCCGGAAGGCACCGGGCTTTTTACCTTCCCCATCGCTCTGGAAGATATCCTCGACGAACTGTAATCAGTACAGAAAAAGTCCATGCATTTTTGCCCCGCCGGGCGTATAATAACACCAATCATTTAAGGGAAAGAAGGAACTGACATGCTGGACATCAAAGTAACACTTTCACAGAATCTCAAACAGAAGCCCGCGGATGAATCCGCCCTCGGCTTTGGCCGGATCTTTACCGACCATATGTTCCTCATGGATTACGAACAGGGCAGTGGCTGGAAGAATGCCCGTATCGTTCCTTACGGTGATTTTGCAATGGATCCTGCCGCCATGGTTCTGCATTACGGGCAGGCCATTTTTGAAGGAACAAAGTGCTACCGCCGTGCGGACGGCGGCCTCCAGCTTTTCCGTCCCCAGGCCAATCTTGCCCGGATGAGCCGCAGCGCGGAGCGCATGGGTATGCCCGCCCTGGATGAGGAAACAGCCCTGGAAGGCCTGAAACAGCTGGTTCGGATCGAGGAAGCCTGGGTTCCGCATCGTGACGGCACCTCCCTCTATATCCGTCCCACCATGATTTCCATGGATGTGGGTCTGGGCGTTCATGCTTCCAAAAAGTATCTTTTCTACATCATTCTCAGTCCTGTGGGCGCCTATTACAAAGAAGGCCTGAAGCCCGTCAGCATTTATGTTGAGGATGAATATGTCCGTGCGGTTCGCGGCGGCGTCGGTTTCACGAAGTGTGCCGGCAATTACGCTGCTTCCATTCTCGCCGGTGACGTGGCTGAGAAAAAAGGCTTCTCTCAGGTTCTTTGGCTGGACGGTGTCGAACAGAAATACGTTGAGGAAGTCGGTTCCATGAACATGATGTTCGCCTACGGGAACAAGATCGTAACACCCCGGCTGAACGGTTCCATCCTGCCCGGTATCACCCGTGACAGCGTGCTGACTCTTGCCCGCTCCATGGGATATGAAGCGGAGGAAGCACGGCTGAATATTGACGAAATCTTTGCGGACGCAAAATCCGGAAAACTGACCGAAGCCTTTGGCACCGGCACCGCCGCCGTGATTAGTCCTGTAGGCACCCTCGCCATGAAGGATGAAAAAATCACCATCGGTGACGGCGGAATCGGCAAAGTAGCCCAGAGCCTTTATGATACCCTTACCGGAATCCAGTACGGCCGTCTGGAGGATAAATTCGGCTGGATTGTTAAACTGTAATTTGAAAGGAACCCATCCTCAATGATGAGGCAAACCGACACCCGCTCCCTCCAATGGGCTGACAAAACCATGAGTGTTCTGCGGGCAGATCAGTTGGAGGCCTGCGAGAAGGATCTCGCAGGCCTTCCTTCCCATTGTCTTTTTGAAACTGAATGCAGTGATCTGGATGCGGAAAAACTGTATGATATCTCCTTCTATGCGGAAGAGGACAGAAAATCTGCTGACCGGACGCATCATCCGGTTCTGCATACAGTGGAAGAACTCCGGAATCGCGTTCTGCATTCCTTTGGGCCGGAAGCAGCCCTGCTTTCCGTGGAGGAACATGACCTGCTTGTGCGGGCTATGCTCTTCGGCGGACGCACGCCTCTCAATGACTGGAATGAGTTGATTCCTGCCCGCGGGCTGGTTCGCCGCCTCTGGTGCCGTGTGGAAAATGTAGGCTCCAACGCAGCGCTGATTCTGCCCTCCCGGCTTTGTGCCACCGTCCTGATGCTTCTTGCCGGGGACAATCACCGTGATATCAGGACAATAGTGGAACAGGTACATGACCGGATTGAAAATACCCTTTATCTGCTCGGGGCTGTCCAGGCTTCCGGTCCTGCACGTGATATGCTTTCTCTTCTGAAAGGAACTGTCGCTGAAGACAGATCTGATCTTGTGAATCGTTTTCTGCTCTCCGGCTACGATTATGTCTATAACCGTTCCGGCAATCTTCTCCTGATTCATCCAGGGCTGGCCGAACCTGAGCGGATGATGGATATCAGCTGTACGGAAATGGATCCTGATTCTCTTTCCAGGGCTTCGGAAAGCATTAATGACCTGGAATCACCACTGTATGAGCAAATGCTTGCCGTTCTGCAGGGTGCTGTCCGGCCTGAAATCTCTCCTGAAGATGCTGTGGAAGACCTGATTATCCTTGCCAAACAGGAAGTGCCCTGGAAAGATATGCTCGATGTGCTTTCTTCCCTGCTGATCTGCCAGTCCACACCGGAAATGCGTTCTGCCCTGAAGAATCTGAGTGACCGGGTCCCCCGCTGGCTGGACCTGAGTACCTCACAGGTACAGTAATATGCCGTTGAAAGAAATTGTGGTTCCCCCTGCCGCTGATGGACAGCGGGTTGCGGATTATCTTCGTTCTGCGCTCCCGGATCTGTCGGAGAGTATGCTTCGCCGTGTTTTTGCGGCCAGGGATGTTAAGCTGGACGGGGTTCGCGTTCCGCGGGATCAGAAGCTTCATCAGGGACAGCTCCTGAAGATTTATATTCCGGACGCCGCCGGAAATCCTTCCGGTTCTGCTTCCCTGTCGGTCGTCTATGAGGACAGCGATGTACTTCTGGTCAACAAGCGTGCCGGAATCAGTGTGGAACCGGATGCGCACGGCGGAACGACCCTGACCGATCTGTGTATTGAATATGTCCGGCAAAAGGATCCGGAGGCCTTTCCGCCGGCAGCCTGCCACAGGCTGGATAACAAAACCTGCGGACTTTGTCTGTTCGCAAAAAATCCGCAGGCGCTGGAAATCCTTCAGGATGTTTTCCGTAATCGTAAACTGGAAAAGTATTACATCTGCCTGGTCCGCGGTATTATGAAGCCGCCGCAGGCGGTCTGCAGCGCATGGCTTGTAAAGGATGCCCTGCATGCCCGGGTCAGGATTACTGATCATCCCGAACCGGACGCCCGGCCTGTGACCACCGGTTATGAAACGCTTGTCAGCGGCCCTGTTTCACGCCTTCGCGTTCATCTGATCACAGGTCGTACTCACCAGATCAGAGCCCATCTGGCTGCATTGGGGCATCCGATTCTCGGAGATGATCTTTACGGCGACCGGGACTTCAACCGCCGTGAAAAAGCCCGCAGTCTCAGACTCTGTGCCGTCTCTCTCTGTCTGGACACAGGCGGACAGCTTCCCCTGCTTGATAACAGGACCTTTTCCATTGATCCGCCATTTTGATCATAAGGCTTTTTGTTAAGTTAAATATAATTTGTTTGTAAACGTTTACTTTTAACCAATCAATCCATATAATAACTCCAGGAACAATGATTAATCTGAAAGGAGCATTATACTATGCTGGCTTCTCTTCCCCCTCTTGGATGGAATTCCTGGAACACCTTTGGTGAGCATATCAGTGACGCCCTGATTCGTGAAATGGCAGATTTTATGGTTGATCAGGGCTGGCTTGCCGCCGGTTATAACTATCTGGTGATTGATGACTGCTGGTCCCTGCGTGACCGGGATGAAAACGGCCTTCTGGTGCCCGATCCGGCAAAATTCCCTCACGGGATGAAAGATCTTGCCGATTATGTTCACAGTAAAGGCTTGAAATTCGGCATGTATTCCTGTGCGGGTGTCATGACCTGCGCCGGATATCCTTCCAGCTATGATCATGAATTTGTGGATGCAAAAACCTTTGCCTCCTGGGGTGTGGATTTTCTGAAATATGATTTCTGCAATTTCCCGGAATCCGGAGACTGCCGCAATCGCTATCAGACGATGGCCATGGCCCTTAAGGCTTCCGGAAGGGACATTCTTTTCTCGGCCTGTAACTGGGGACAGCAGGACCCCTGGAAGTGGATGCGCAGCCGCGGGGCGCATATGTACCGTTCCACCGGTGATATTATGGATAACTATGTTTCCTTCACGAACATTTTCAAGTCCCAGCTGGATAATCTCTGCATGAGCGGCTCTGACTGTTTCAATGACATGGATATGCTTACTGTCGGAATGTGCGGCAAGGGCAATGTCGGTTTCGGCAAAGTTTGCACCTTTGAGGAATACCGTCTGCAGTTCGCCCTGTGGTGTCTGTGCGGCGTCCCGCTGATGATGGGTGCTGATCTCCGTGCCCTGAAGCCTGAATATGTTGCTCTCATGCAGAATAAAGACCTTCTCAGGATCGACCAGGATGAAGAGTGCCGTCCGCCCTTCCTGATCCGCCGTGGTTCCGTTTTTACTTCCAATCCCGAACCGAAAGAGGGCGAATTTCCCTGGCGGGAGCTGCCGGATTCCTCCCTTACCCTGTTCCGTCATCTGTCCGGCGGCGAATTTGCACTGGCTTTTGTGAATCTTTCCGAGGCGGAAACATGCATGCATTGTGAACTGGTTGATCTTGGCCTGCCTGTATCCTCCGGTTTTTCCCTCAATGTGCGTGACGCTTTTACAGGAGAAAGCCTTGGCCGGAAGTCCGATTATTTCAATCCGGTTGTTCCGGGTCATGATATGAGACTGTATCTGTGTTCCCTGGTGCCTTCCCGTGGATAATCCGGATCTTTGCGTGCGCTGCGGAGTTCATCTCACAAACGATGAAAAAGCGCTCACCCGAAAACTGATCAACCGCGGTACAACACAGTATTTCTGTCTGGAATGTCTTGCGGATCATTTTCAGGTCACAGAAGACATACTCCGTGAAAAAATCCGTGAATTCAAAGCCATGGGCTGTACCCTGTTCAACAGTTGATTGTCAGAAAAAGCCGTACAGGCGGATCTCGCGATCCGTAACTGTACGGCTTTTATGTTTTTGTTTTCTGTATTCCTTCAGCAGCCCAACAGGGTCCCGGCATTCAGGCATAGTATCTTTTCCTCTTCCTCATCTGTCAGCAGCAGCCGGTGAAAACGTTCCAGTTCTTCAGCCGGATTCCACATGGGATAATCCGTCCCGAACAGAACCCTGTCCCTGCTGTAACTGCGGATGATTCTCCGGCCTTCTTCCGGTTTCAGGGTATAAAGGGAGCTGGATGTATCCACATATACATTCTCATATTCTGCCAGCGTCCTGGTTGCCTCATCCCATTCGCTCCAGCCGCCCAGATGTGCGCAGACGCATACCAGCTTTGGGAACGCATCCAGCACTTTTTTCATCTGCCGGGGTCTGGAATACTCATAACGGGGATCGCCGGTATGGATAATAATCGGCATCTTCCCTTCAATAGCGGCAAACATCTCCATCGCCTTCGGGCTGTCCAGTGCAAATCTCTGCATGTCAGGATGAATCTTCAGACCTTTCAGTCCCATCGTCCGGACATCACGGATCAACCCTTGAATATCTTCATAGTCCGGATGAATCGCCGCGTATCCGGTCACGCTGTCCGGATGCAGGCTTACGGTTTCACTGATAAAACGGTTGATAGATTCAATATGACGGGGTGTGACAGCAACAGAGTGAATACAGGCATGAGTTATTCCCGCTTCTTTTTCAAGCGCAAGCAGTTCTCCGACCGTGCCGCTGTGGTACACTTTCATGCGGTAAAACTCACCGATACTGCCGGACGCCTTTTCCGCGATGGCATCCGGAAATACGTGCGCATGAATATCTGTAATCTGCATAGGTCGCCGTGAAATCCTTTCGGTTATTTCGGAATATAACGGTATTCGATCTCATTCACCGTTCCGTTTTCATTCAGATAGTACTTCAGCTGGTAATAGGTGCCGTCAATACGGATCCTGTACCGGATGGACTGATCCTTGGCCAGGAACTTGCCGTCGGACAGGTTGTCCAGATAATAAAGGCCACGGTTTCCGTTGGCGCTTTCAACCTGTCCCATATCCCTGAACTTGCTGATAACAAAATCCTTCTGGTCGCCGATTCCTGTACCCCTCGGTGCTTTGAAAACGGAATTGTCCCTGAAGTGCAGTTCCACCAGCACCCAGTTTTTCTTGTTCAGGTTCATCACCGCGTAACCCCAGGGATATTCAAACTTGCGGAGCGCAGTGGTAAAGCCGCTGCTCTTGGTTGTTTCTATTTCTGTTTCCTCTCCCGGGCCGTATGCTGCCTGGAAGTCTTTCATGGTTGTTTTATTCAGCTCCAGGTCATTGATCCGCTCATCAATTTCCCATGCGGTAAGCGGATAGGGTTTTGCGTCAATCCGGAAGCTGACTTCCTGAACCATGGATTCCTTGCCGTACTGGTTGACGGCTATAGCCTTGATGGTGACCTTGTGCCCGCTGGGCAGCAGCACCGGTTCCCCGGTAAACTCCGGGCTGTCTGTATTGGGCGTGGATCCGTCAACGGTATAGAAAATCCTGATATCGTCATCTTTTTCGTTATCCTTGCCCGGAAAAAGCTTAACCTTCTGCCGGTTTTTATAGGCGCCCGGCGCAAGATTGACCCGGGGCATCTGCGGAGACGGCATGATAATCTTGTAAGTTCCCTTGATCTCGTCTGATACGAGTTCGCCGTTTACAGCCACAGCCCGCAGATTCCAGATGCCCTCATCAAGCGGCGGTATATCTGTATAGAGTGTTCCGCCTTCCGGCAGCTTAACATTTTCATCAAATGTATAGTAAACATCATAGCCCTGTGGCGAGCTCATCGTTATCTTTTTTTTGTCTTCAAAGACGCCGCCCACCGTAACCGTAGGTACTTCCGGTAGCAGGTCCCTGCGCTGCGTCTGGAAGGTGGTCTCGCCCGTCGCCTTGTAAGCCTTATCCATCAGGTTTCCTGCTTTTGCAAGTTCGCCGTTGTTCATCAGGATCCGGATGTGGTTTACATAAGCCTCCGGACGGGAGGGCGTCCCTTCATAAATATAGGCGTAGAGCTCCGCCGCCTCTTTGGTCCGGCCAGCCGCCTCATAGGCATTACCGAGCATCAGCATGCCGTCCACATCGACATTGTCTTCCGCCTCATCCTGAAGTTTGGCCTTTTCAAATGCCTCGATGGCACCTTCCACGTCGCCGCTGTCCATCAGATCTTCACCAACAGCCCATAATGCGGTTGCTGTCGTTTCCCGGCCAAGCCTGGCCATGATTTTCTGGCCTCCGGCTGTCTCTTTCAGGAAGAAGTATCCGCCGGCGGTAATCAGTGCCAGAAGGACAACTCCGGCCATGGTAAGCTTCATCCAGTTCACCATTTTCAGCCGTTTTCTGCCGCCGTTTTCAATCCATTCCGTATAGGCTCTGGCCTGTTCACGGATATCGTCATTCTCATCGTACACGGTTCTGCGGCGACGTTCAAAGACCACAGAATCGCCGTCTTCATCACCGGCAGCCTCAGTTTCCGATACTCTGTATTCCGCAAAAGACTCCTCTTCATCCTCCGTATCCTTCAGTGCAGGCATCTCAACCGTCGCGCGGCTGGCGCCGCTGCGGCGTCTTCTCTTGACCTCCAGGGTTCTTTCAGCAGCCTCATGAATAGCCTGCCTGGCTCTTTTCCCCTGCCGGATGGCTTCCGCGCCGCTGTAGGGCATGTCAGTGCCGGAATTCAGGATTTCTCCGCATTCCGGGCAGACAGTATCTTCCTTTTCCGCATAATATCCGCATCTTGGACACAGCATTTCCGGCAGCCTCCTTTCGGGTTGTCATTCAGAATCATCAGTTCAGGTCCAGATCCCTGAGCGCTTCGTATTCAGGATCGTCATCATAGGTTCGTTCCGGACATACGCCGCCGAGTTCTTCGATGGCATTCCGGATTTCTATAAATGTCAGATAGGGCAGTTTTTCCTCCTCTGCCGCTTTCATCAGTTCCGGAAGCGCACGGTCATCCCCCAGTTTGGCAAGATATCCGGCAAACAATGCTCTCTGGTCTCTGCGTTCCCTGAACAGCCTGATCGCAAGTTTGAAAATCTGTTCGTTCCCGGGGAAATGGGACAGTACTTCCAGCAAGGCTTCCTCTCCTGCTGCATTTGCTTTGGGAAGTTCCTGCAAAACGGGCTGGACAACGCATTCGCCCATTGCTGTCAGGCTCTCCAGCGCATTGTCCTTCAGCTCGTCCTTTCCTTCGCGGTTCAGCTGCCAGGTAATATACAGCATCTTCGGCAGAACGCTTTCCATTTCCCGCAGAAGATTGATTGCGATCATTTTGGCTTCCTCTGTGGCTTCTTCATCTTTCAGAAGCTCAAGCAGCCGCTTCTCGCAGGGCCGTCCGACTGTGGTAATCTGTTCCATCAGCAGATCCGGAACGGGAGCTCCCTCTTCACAGTACTGAGCCAGCCAGTCCACCAGTACTTTCGGATCCTCAAACTGGATAAAATAGGCCCCCGGCGTAACATTGCCCAGCCATTTGGCCCTGGTGTTGAGGAAAGCCACATAAATCCGGGGCATATCCTCTTCCATATCGTCAAACGTGGCATACTGATCCTGATGGTTCTTCATCCATTCGGACATATAATCGGCAAAACGTTCGTCAAAGTTGATAATCGGCATTTTCATTGCTGTGCCTCCTTTAACATGCCCCTGAGCTGTTCGGTGGTAAAGAAATACTTGCTGTGGCAGAAATGGCAGACCAGTTCAGCCCCCTCGTCATCATCAATCAGGGACTGCAGATCCTTTCTTCCCATGGAAATCAGGGCCTTCTCCATTCGTTCCCTGCTGCATGTACAGGTGTAGGAAATCGGAGTCCTTTCCAGGATCTTCGGCTCCATCCCCCGGAACCAGTCTTCGCACAGCTGCTCAATCGGCGCAAAAGTCATTTCCCGGCTGATATCAGCAAACATGGGGCTCCTCAGCTCGAGCTGGTCAATGATCTCGTCCGGGCATCCCGGCAGAGGCTGGATAAGTAGTCCGCCCGCTTTCAGGACTGTTTCACCGCTGACAAGCACTCCCAGCGCCACCAGCGAGGGCTGCTGCTCCGATACGGTAAAATACTGGGCAAAGTCCATGGCAATTTCTCCGCTCACCAGTTCGCTTTGTCCGATGTAGTTTTTCCGTAAGGCCAGGTCTTTGATGACGCTCATACGGCCGTGATGTCCGACCGCTCCGCCGACATCCAGCTTCCCGTCTTCCCGGAGCGGAAGTTCTACCTGCGGATTGTCCGCGCACGCACGGATTTTGCCGTGATCCGCCACGGCTACCAGCGTACCCATGGGACCGTCACCCTTGATCGTAACCGTGACGTTTTCCTCTTCACCCTTCATCATGATCCCCAGCATCGCCGTTCCGGTCATCAACCGGCCCAGCGCGGCCGTACACACAGGGCTTGTTGCGTGGATATCCGCGCAGCGCTGTACCGTGCCGGTTGTTTCGCACAGCATTACCCTTACCTGTCCGTTGCACAGGTCAATCTGAAGCATTTCATCCATATTTGCCATCTTCATTCCTCTTGTTTATTTGCCGGTAATGATCCGGATAAAAGTTTTTTCGCAATATTATTCTCGACGGTCTCCCGGCGGTTGGATACTCCGCTTTCAGTGTTATTTGGCCGGGTTGGTTGCCGCTATGTGCCATCTTTCATCCTGTTCCTTCGCGGCGTTCAGCGATCCGTTGGAATACATGCATACCGCGCGGAATCCGGCCTTCCAGAGGACTTCCTTAAGTGTTTCCATATTCCAGGCACGCTGTGTCTGGTGCTCCTCCATCCGGCGGTACCGCCCGTCGTTTTCCCGCACAAAAAAGCAAAGATCCAGGTTAACCGTCTGTGATCTTTCATGCCATGTGTTCTGCCAGAGATAGGTTACATCATCCCTGTCTTCATACATCAGTCCGGAACACAGGATATTTTTCAGTTTGTACGGGGTGGATACATCAAATATCAATGCTCCGCCCGGCAGAATAGCTCGTTTCGCCGCGCGGAAAAATCCGAGGAGATCTTCTTCTGTCAACAGATAGTTTACACCGTCGCAGGTGGCCAGTACAGCGTCCACAGGTTTATGAAGGTTCAGGCTTCTCATGTCCTGCTGCACAAATGGAATGGCGATTCCGTTTTTCCGTGCTTTCTGTGCCGCCTGCCACAGCATTTCACGGCTAAGATCCACGCCTGTCATCTGAAATCCGCGTTTCTGCAGTGGCAGGGTCAGGCTTCCGGTTCCGCAGGCGCATTCACAGACCTTTCCGCTTCTTATCCCGTAAATCGAAAGCAGGCGGGTATAATGATCCGCCCAGCCTTCATAATTGACGTCGTCCATCAGTTCGTCATACAGTTCAGCAAATCCCTGGTACATGGTCAGTTATCTGTTTCCCCTTCCGTTGTTTCCTCTTCCTCGTCCTCATCATCCGGTTTATACAGCCCCTGGTTCACTTTCGCGCCTTCAATCCGGGTGTTGATGAAACGGTCGAAAACTGCATTGGTATAACTGGCCGTGACAAACCGGCTGATGGAGAACCCGATCAGAGCATAATAGGCGAAAAGAATCAGCATACCGATCATCGGATTCCAGAACCAGATCAGCAGTCCGCCGATCAGCGCCGGCACACAGTGCAGCAGACGGATTCCGACGCTCATGGGAAGCCGGGCAATTCCCAGCAGCAGTCCGTTGCGGATTACATCTTTTGTTTTCAGCTCATAAGTCACCACAAGCGGATGCATATAGGTAATACTGATCGACCAGATCAGGCCGACAAGCACCACCAGCACCTGCGGAATCATCATAATGACATTCCGTTCCGCCAGCTGGCCGTAAAAACGCCAGCCGACATAGGCTGCCATAGGCAGGATGGAGGTAATGACGGAAAGGATCAGAGACTGTTTCCAGTTTGCCTTGACCGCGTCTTTGAAATCCGTCCAGATAAAGGCATGCTCGTCCCGCGCCCAGTTCCGGGTAATATAGCTCAGTCCGGCTGTAAAGGGTCCGGTGATTGCCAGGCAGGGAATCAGCCACAGCAGCATACGGAACAGAGTGCCGTCCAGCATATCGCCCAGATTGGCGTCGCTGTTTTTCAGCTCATTGAACTGTTCTTCGGTAATCGTAACTTCCTGTTCATTCTGTGTGACCTGTTCAACAAAGGAAGCGTAGTCATTCTGTTCAATCATCAGAACATTGCTTGTGGTTGACAGAACGTTGGTGAAGGAAAACATGATCACCAGCATTGCCGGCAGAAAGATGAGCATATACAGAAGATTGATCCTGCACAGGGCGCTCAGCCTCGTTCTCAGTGTATCCGTGAACAGCTGTCGTCTGTTCTGGGGCAGGTCTTCCTTCCGGAAATCGCCTTTTCCGCTTTTTCCGTAATAGTAGTTGTTCATCATTTTACCGAACATTTCTGACTCTCCTTACATCTGCCGTGTTTATGGATTCCCTTGCAATGGTTCTTTCTGTTCCGCCGGACAATACCGTCAGCCCATCAGCTTTTTGCTTGCTTCACTCAGTGCTTCACTCAACGCGTCTGCTTCTGCCTTCTCCGCAGCGTTTGCGTTGATGTAAAGCTTGATTTTGGGTTCCGTACCGGAAGGCCGGACGCAGACCCAGTTGCCCTTCTCCAGTTCAAAATACAGCACGTCGGATACCGGCAGTCCGGTCGGGGTTTCCTGTCCGTTTTCCGTACGGATTCCCTTGAGGTAATCGCGTACTGCCGTCACCTTCAGTCCGGCAATCTCCTTTGGCGGCTGGGCACGCAGGGTGCTCATGATCTCCTTCATCCGGGTCAGTCCGTCTTTGCCGGGAAGGGTTGTGGATACCACGCTGTTGGCATAATAACCGTATTCCCTGAAAATTTCCTGAATCCTGTCATAGAACGTGATTCCCTCCGCCATACAGGCACAGGCAACTTCGCTGACCAGCAGGCTGGCATTCACTCCATCCTTGTCTCGTACAAACGTGCTGGAAAGGAATCCGTAGCTCTCCTCAAAACCGAACAGGAAAGTGTGGTCTCCCTTGTCCATGAACTGCTGGATCTTTTCACCGATATACTTGAATCCGGTCAGCGTTTCATAAATGGAGATACCGAAGCTTTCACAGATCCGGTTTGCCAGGCTGGTGGAAACAATGCTCTTGACCGCGGCTCCGTTCTTCGGCAGTTTGCCGGCTTTTTTCAGGCTGGAAAGAATATAATGCAGCAGCACGCAGCCGATCTGGTTGCCGCTGAGCAGATGCCACTCTCCCTGTCCGTCCTTTACGGCCACACCCAGACGGTCGCAGTCCGGATCGGTGGCGAAAATCACATTGGCATCCACCTGGGCAGCAAGCCTGAATGCAAGTTCATAGGCGCCCGGATCTTCCGGATTCGGCACTTTGATCGTGCTGAAATTCGGATCAGGCATCTCCTGTTCTTTCACCACAGCCACATTGGTCAGGCCGATCTCCTTCAGCAGCCGCCTTACGGGTACGTTTCCGCTTCCATGCAGAGGAGTATACACAATGTGGAGTTTTGAACCTTCCGTACGGAGCAGTTCCGGATTGATGCTCAGGGTCTTGACCTGGGCAATGTAGTCATCATCCACTTCATTGTTGCCGATGATCTTCAGTAGACCTTTGTCCAGCGCTTCCTGCTCATTCATCAGCACACAGTCCGTATACTTCGTGGAGCGAATCACCCGGGTAATGCCTTCGGCTGTCTCCGGTCCCACCTGGGCGCCGTCCTCACCGTATACTTTATACCCGTTGTATTGCGGCGGATTATGGCTGGCTGTAATCACCACGCCTGCTTTGGCGTTCAGATGCCGCACCGCATAGCTCAGAACAGGCACAGGCCGGAGCGCGTCAAACAGGAACGCAGGCACTCCCTCCGCACACAGCACCAGCGCCGTATCTTTCGCGAATTCAGCGCTGCAGCGCCGGCTGTCATAGGCAATCACAACCCCGCGCTTTGCTTCCTCCGGATTCTCAAGCAGATAACCTGCAAGGCCCTTGGTTGCGCGTCGGACATTATATTTGTTCATCCGGTTCATACCCGCTCCGAGGACTCCCCGCATTCCCGCGGTCCCGAAGCTTAATTCGGTATAGAAGCGGTCTTCCATTTCCTTTTCGTCATTGCCGATGGCCTCCAGTTCCCGGACAGTCTCCTGATCATCCGCAAAATCCTTCAGCCACTGCTCATAATTCTCACGAATTGACATGTTTTTACCGCCTTTCTTACAGTCAGACCCGGTTCTTTCAGTACCTCAGACGTATGCGTAAAACCGCATATTAATTATAGTTTTTTTCCGCTCGCTTGACAAGCGCAAACCATGGAAGACAGAAAGAAACGCAGCGTTCCGGATCACTGTTCCGCTTCCCTGACGCAAACTGCGGCCGCAATCCCGCCGTCATGGGAAACAGACAGCTCAAAGTGGTCTCCTTTCCCCAGTTCTAACGCTTTTCCGGTCAGCCTGTATACCGGTCGACCGGCATCATCATGGGATATGCTGATCTCTCTGAGATCAAAAGCGATCCCTGTTCCGATAGCCTTCGTCAGCGCTTCTTTGGCGGCAAAAATCCCGGCTGCCGTCTGGGCGGCATTTATCCCTTTTGATCTGATATAGGTTTTTTCTTCTTCCGTATAATACCTGTTCAGAAACCGGTCATTCTCAAGCAGTTTATCCATCCTGGATATCTCGCAAAGATCCAGTCCGAGACCCTTAACCATGCTGTTTCACCTCTTTGTCTGCTGCCATACAGACAACCTATACTCTATTCCGTGGTCAATCCGTCTGCATCATACCACACCTTGCGGTTTTCATCAAATGAAGGTATAATATTTGAGTATATTTCAGGGAAGGATGATCAGTGTTCCGGAGTCCTTTTTCCGGTTCTCTGCATGATCCGTTTTCAGAGTAAGTTTCTTTATCAGTGGAGGTACCCTATGATCAATCCCGGCAGAATGGTCCTCGCCCTTCAGCAGAACATCAGCAAGGCTGTTGTCGGTAAGGAAGAAGCCATTGAATATGCGCTCATTGCCCTGCTCTGCAAAGGCCACGTACTGATTGAGGACGTTCCCGGTGTCGGTAAAACCACGCTGGCCAGCGCCCTGGCTCGTTCTCTGGACTGTTCCTTCCGCCGGATTCAGTTCACACCCGACCTCATGCCTTCTGACGTGACCGGTTTCACGCTGGTCAATTTCCAGACAGGTGAAATGGAATTCAAAGAAGGCGCTGTCATGAGCCAGATCGTGCTGGCGGATGAAATCAACCGTACCAGTCCCAAAACCCAGTCTGCCCTTCTGGAAGTAATGGAAGAGCATCAGGTTACCGTGGATGGTGTAACCCATCCGTTACCCCAGCCTTTTATCGTACTGGCCACCCAGAACCCCGGCGAATTCGTCGGTACTTACCCGCTTCCGGAAGCACAGGTGGACCGCTTTTTCCTGCGGATTTCCATCGGCTATCCCACTGTGGAACAGGAGATGGATGTTCTGGAGCGCTACAGCGGCTCCGTTGTCCCTATGACAACCATAGAACCGATCTGCTCTGCCCAGGATGTGCTTGCCATGCAGGAGCAGGTCACCACTGTTTACTGTTCCCCTGAAATCCGGAATTATGTTGCTTCACTCGCTGCAACCACCCGTAATGACCCGGCATTTTCTCTGGGTGCCTCCACCCGCGCTTCTATTGCCCTCATTCGCGGTGCGCAGGCCTGCGCCATGCTGGATGATCGGGATTTTGTCCTGCCTGAGGATGTGCAGCATATGTTCCTTCCCGTCATGGCCCACAGGATGATTCTCTCCCCCGAAGCAAAAATGAAAGGCATCCCTGCGGAGCAGTTTCTGCTGACAACCCTGCAGAACACCACCGTGCCTGTAAAATTATGAAACTGAAACTGACTCTGCCCATTGCCGTATTTCTGACGCTGCTGACGGTTGCCCTCTGCACCGGCAGTCAGCTTTTTTTGCTGCTTTCCATTCTGATTCTGCTGATTCTGGCCGGTGCCCTGATTTCCGTTCTTTGGGCGTCCTCCACGCTGGAGGTGGATGGAATGCTTTCAGGGGAAACCGTCCGGCGCGGCGACGATGTTGTTCTCAGTCTTCGGGTCCGGCATCGCGGTTTTTTGCCCGTTGCGCCGCTGCTTCTGGAGTTGTCTGATCCCGTCGGAAACCGTGACCGGGAAGTCCGGCTGAAAAATATGCCTCATCGCCTGCAGAGCATGAGACTGCCTATACACGCCTCTCATGTGGGTGTTTTCTCCGTCGGCCTTCGTTCCTGTACCGTGGAAGACCTGCTGTGCCTCGTTCAGCGGCGTATTCCGTTGCAAAAAACTTCGTTTGAACTGGTGGTTTTGCCCCAGACTTTTGATGTGGAACCGCTGAAGCTTGCTCCCGGCGACCCCGGCAGCGAACTGATGTCCCGGGCAACGGAGGATCTGAATGCTCCTTCCGATATCCGAAGCTATCAGCCCGGGGATGCAATGAAGAAGATTCACTGGAAACTCTCCCTGCGCAAACGGGAACTGATCGTCCGTAAGTTTGATGAGCCGATTCTTCAGGACGTACTCATTCTCATGGACTGCTCTCCGCCTCCCTCCTGGGGCCATGCAAGGGCCGGAGCAGACATCCGGGATGCCATGCTGGAGACTGCTGCTTCTGTCCTGACCTCTCAGACTGTTACGGATCATCAGCTGCGCATGCCTCTTCCCGGAAAGCATCCTGTGGATGTGGATAAGAGCATGGGTCTTCCCATCGCCATGGATTATCTGGCCCGTGTGGACTTCTCTGAGACGGATCGCTTTGAGCGCGTCCTGTCCATGGAAAGTTGCCGCCTGCGGAAGGTCGGTTGTGTTGTCATTATTTCCGCTCGTCTGAACATTCCCATGGTGGATATCATGATCCGTATGCACCGTGCCGGGCCGAATATCCGTCTCTATCTGGTAACCTTTGCGCCCGAAGATGAAAATGTCCTCCCGTTGATTGCCCGTCTGCGTGAGGCAGGACTGGAAGTCTCCTACGTAACGCCTGACGCATAAGATGGCCGTTTTTTCCTTTTATTCCACTCATTTCCGTCTGATCTAGTAAATCAGTCAGTATGACCATCTCTGTCTGATTGGAAAGGAGGCCTTCCGCCGTGAGTGAATCCCTGCGTTCCCGCCTGGTTCACGCCCTGTTATCCCTTCTGATGGCCGTCGGCCTTCTGATTCCCCTGCTCGGCATCCTGGATTCTTCTCTGCCTTCTCCGGTCATCATTCCCTGGATTGTGCTGATCATTGTGCTGTTTGAACTGTCTTCCCTCAAAAGGGCTGTCATTTTTGCGGCCGCCGGTACAACGCTTGTTCTGCTGTTGCTGTGGCTTTTCGCCATGGGCGGAATGATGATTGTTTCCGACGCTGTAATGGCCGTTGTTCTTCGCTGTAACAATATCCGTACCGCTATACCGCTTGTTGGCTCTTCTGTCACGGCGATTCTGACCGTTCTCATCACTCTGGTCTCCTGTCTGATCTGCCAGCGCGGCGCGTCTTTCCTTCCGCCAGCAGTTCTTTGTTTCAGCATGATTCTGCTGATTTATCTCACAGGAACGCACAGCATGATTCCCTGGTTTCTTCCTGCGCTGGTTTCCCTGCTTCTGATTCTGATGACAGAACGGTTCCCGGAAACCTCTGTTCCGCAGCTTATTCCTCTTGCGGTTTTACTTGTTTTCGCAGCCTTCCTGCTGGCTGGCGGAGGCGTCGGTCAAAACCCTCTCCGCCGGAAAGCGGACGAATTACGTCAGGCTGTTCTTGACCGTCTGTTTTTCACTGAACCCAGAGATATCTTTTCCCTTTCATCAGAAAACTATTATCCTGAAGGACAGGATCAGCTGGGCGGCAAGCCGAATCCGACCAACCATCCGGTTATGATGGTTTCAACTCCCCGTACAGTTTACCTTCGGGGTGTAATCCTGAACGAATATACCGGCCGCGGATGGATCAACACGACGGACAGACGCCGTTATCTCCGTCAGTCCTCCCGGCTTGCCGATCTGCGTGCCGCTTTGTTTGATGAAAATCTCCCGCCGCTCAACATCCGTAATGCCCTGTGTGATCCTGTGACCGTATCCGTACAGATGCTGGGAGAAAGTGAAGACTTTTCTTCAAGCCAGTTTTCATCCACTCTCTTTGTGCCGCAGCGGGTTCGAACCCTGATTCCCGGTGGAGATCTCGTCCCCTATTTTAACAATTCATCCGAACTGTTTGTTACCCGAAACCTGCAGGCAGGCGATACATATACTGTCACAGCGCCTCTCTTCCTTGCCGGTGATTCCGGACTCGGAACCCTGATTGAAGTCTGCTCTACGATGGATGACAGTGCATATGATAAAATTGTTCAGACTTATACAACTCTGCCGTCCCATCTTGAAGGACCTGTGTATTCCCTTGCCAATGATGCCTCTTCTGCCGCGGTTTCGCCTTATGAGAAAGCCTTGGCTCTCCGTTCCTGGCTGAGCCGCAGCTTCCGTTATACGCTTGATGTGCAGCCGCAGTCTCCCGATATGGACTTCGTCACATCCTTCCTGCTGGATACCAAAGAAGGTTACTGTACCTATTTTGCTTCAGCCATGACCGTTCTGTGCCGTATGGTCGGCCTGCCTGCCCGTTATGTGGAAGGATATGTGGCCGAACCGGACGCAAATGGACAGGCGCTTGTAACCGGGCTTTCCGCCCATGCCTGGACCGAAGTCTATTTTAAAGGATTCGGCTGGCTTACTTTTGATGCCACACCCCGGCACAGCGGAAACAGCGGACAGGATCATTCGGACGGATCTTCTCCGCCTGATTCTGCTCCTTCCCCCACCCCTGAGCCTCCGGATTCCGTACCTGGTGAGAATGAGCCTACGCCTGAACCCGACATTCCGGACCATTCAGCAAACACTCCCGATTCTCCCACTCCGGAACCGGATGATTCGTCTGAGCCGCCGGATATTCCGGAATCGTCTTCCGGTTCTTTCCCCTGGCTGCTTCTGCTGCTCCTGCTTCTCCTGGCGGCGCTTGTGCTCAGGATCCGCCTGACCGATCCTGTTGTCCGCGAGCGTCGTGCCATTACGGAAGCCCGGCGTTTTGACATCTGGGCAGAGGAGATTGCAGAACTCCTGTACGCAGAGAATTATTCCCGGCGTACCGGCGAAACGCCAATGGCATACGGCCGGAGAATCGACCGCGCTTCACACTTTAATGTTTCCCTCAATCCGGTGGGGGAATGCATTTCATGGATCCGTTATTCCCGTGCCGAAGCCGGAGCGGCGGAAACCGGTATACTTCGGGATACGGCCGTCCTGCTGAAGGGTGACCTGTCACGTCCCGCCCGTCTCCGCTACTATATTCGCCGGATCTTCATAAAGAAACGGACGCAATTCTGATCAGTTGCGTCCGTTTCTGTTATTTCGGGATGGATCGTTTACAGTGTGTTCATCGTCCGGTGCTGAACATAATAATTCTGGGCTGACACATCATATCTGCTTTTGTCACCCGGACCGCTTCCGCTCCCTGGCAGATTTCATTGGTAGCAAACTGTTCAAGGAAAGCCTCCGGCCCGCTGATCGGCCAGTCCTGATTATACTCTGTCCTGTAATGCATCGGCAGTATGATTCCGGCTCCCAGCTGCTCTGCTGTCTGTTTTGCCTGTTCGGCGCCGATGGTATAAAAACCGCCGATCGGGATCATCAGAATGTCCGGTTTTTTCAGCTTTTCCAGCTGATTGTTATCCAGTGCGCAGCCAAGATCACCCAGATGAACAATCCGCAGTCCTTCTGTCTCAATCAGGAACAGCAGGGTTTCTCCCCGCTTGCTCCCCTGTTCATCATCATGGAAGCCTTTCACAGCCGTAACCCTCACATCCGGTTCCGGTGTATATTGTCCGGCCTTATCGATGATTCTCGGTTCCCCTTTCAGGTTTTCCACCGCGTCATGATCATGATGATGATGGGAAATCAGTGCAATATCCGCGTCCGTTTTCTGCAGCGGATAACCGCAGGAGGCGTCATAGGGATCCGTTACGATCCGTACGCCGCTTTCCGTAACAATCAGGAATTCCGCGTGTCCGATGTGCCGAATCAGCATCAGTTCTCATTCCTTTCGTTCCGAAAAATAACAGGAATTCAGGGCCGGCAGCGGTTCTCCTTTTCTGAGGCGTTCAGCCCAGTTCCGGTGAAGCGCTGCACAGGCGGCTTCATAACGTTTTTCGCCTTCTTCACCGGCTTTGATCAGCATCCGCTGAGCCGCTTCCGGCGCGTCTGTTGTCCGGTCCGGATGCCGTTCAAGCAGGCTCAGGCAGCAACCCGCTTCAGTGCTGAACGAACCGTTATACCATTCATCCGGCGGTTCTTCAGCCGTTTTCCTCATCAGGATCCATTGCCCGTCCGCTGTATATTCCCATCCGTTTTCCGTGAGTTGATCCTGGAACAGACTGATTTCTTCCCTGCTGCATACGCCGGGCAGATCCGTCGCGTACAGCCATTCCTCCACCAGGCTTCTGCGAAGCACCGGGGGCCTGCTTGTCCGCTTCGTCTGCATCAGGATCTGCAGTTCCTTTCTCAGCGCGTTCACCGTTCTCATTTCGTTCTCCGTTCGGTCACCGGGGAGCCAAGCAGGACATCCGTCACGGTTTCAAGCGACTTCGCCATATTCTTCCGCTGTTCGCTGTCCATGCCGTCAGGATTGTTACTGTTCGAAGCAATGCAATGATAATAATATCTTCCGTCCTGCTTATACTTCCATGTGTATACCGGCGTATATTCGGGATGAAGGATCTCCGCTCCGCCCTGCCCGTCGCTCTGAACAGTCACATGCAGCAGGTAGCCTGAAATGCGTTTTATGTTTGCCCTGTCTCCGCAAAGCAGGGATCCGAGACTCCATACGCACAGGATGTTTTTGCCGTTCCTGCCGGTGATATATTCTGCTTTCTGGGGAACATGACTGCCGTTTCCGACAATCAGATCTGCTCCTGCCAACGCGATTCCTTCCGCAAGCTCTTTCTGTGCCCGGTCCGGATCCTTTCCGGTCTTTCCCCAGTTCAGCAGTACAATCACCGCTTCTGCTCCCCGGGTTCTTGCGTCAGCAATATCGTCTGTGATCCGTGTAATCTCCGCTTCAGGAATCAGACTTTCCGTTCCTTCCCTGCTCATGTTCTTCCGCGTCTTTGCGGGAACGCCTGTGGTATATTGCAGAAACGTTGTCTTCACATGACCGGTATCTGTTGTGGCGGAAGTTTCATCCTCCCGGCTGCCGATCCCGATCGCGCGGATTTGTTGTCCTTCCAGTGCGTTTACAGTAGCGTCAAGGCCGTTTTTCCCGGCAGTATACGCTTGTGAAAAACCGCAGGCAGCCATGCCGAAACCGGCTTCCTTCAGCAGTGAAGCGGCTGCAGCAGGTGCCACATAGTCATTGGCTTTATGTTCGTCGCTGAGGATGTTTTCCAGGAATACACAATTGACGTCAGCCTTTACATGAGGTGCAAGCAGCATCATCACATCAGAATAGTCTGTCATTTTTGCGTCGGCGTTCCAGCTGTTCTTTCTGACCTCGCCGGACAGAGAGATGCTTCCGCCGATTGTCAGCGTGTAGGATGCTTTCGCGTTTTCAGGGATCTGCTCGTTCCCGTTCGCCGGCTTTGCTGTCGCTGCCGCCGGCTGCGTCATGTTTTGTTGTTCAGCCGGTATTGTTGCAGCCGGTCGCTGTTCTGTCTCCGGTGCGAAAGTTTCCTGAAGGTCCAGGATATTCATCTGGAGTTTACCCAGATCGACAGTGGCTCCGGAAGACAGCCTTCCCAGAACAACTGCTGATCCGCACAGAACAATCACAAGCAGCCCCAGCATGAATTTCGTACCGGCTGAAAACCTGCGCTTCTGTCCGTTCCCGCGGCCCATCTCCTGTCCTCCTTTCTGCGCAGCGTTTTTTTCTTTTTATTTCAGGATATATGTCATCACAATGGAAAAAATCAGTACGCCCGCTGTTGCCAGTGCGACGATTCTTGCCGTTCTGGTTCTGGCGCTCTGCCTTTTATTCGTCATGAGAATATGCTCCCTTCCTTTCTGCAGCAGTTGCCACGATTATACCATGGCAGTCTGAAAAGGGAAAGAGGAGACCGCTTTCAGCAGTCTCCTCCCCCTGCAGGGCCATTGTCGAGGCGCCTGTTTTTATGCTTCGGGTTTCTGGTCGGAATGATCAATCCGGCTGCGGCGGGGTCTCGTTTCACCGCCTTCGGGTTTAAAGCTTGCGGTATAGGCCGATTCTTCATCCGATCCTGACCTTGTATAACGTCCGTACGGATTCTTCGTCCCGTTTCCGTATACTTTCCCGTTGTTTGTTCCGGAGGAGGACGTTGTCGGCGTTACTCTGGGTTTTGCGGTTCCTGCGCTGCCTGTATAACTGCCCGTACGGACTCTGGCCGCATTCTGTGCGGATGCAGCGTTTCCGTTGCTGTTGCCGGAAACATTCTGGCCTGCTGTCCTGGGTTTGCTCTGCTGGGCAGCTTTATTCTGCTGGGCCACCCGTTTCTGTGCCATCCGCTGGGCAGCCTTCCGTTTCCGTTCACGCTGCAGATACCAGTAGTATCCTCCTCCGCCGCCCGCTGCCAGCAGCACCCCGGCGATCACCCATCCTGCGCCGCCGCCCGTGCTCTGTTCCTGCGGGAATTCATTGATCTCTTCGGTCGCCAGAGGTTCAGGAGACTGGGTAGGTTCTTCCGCGGCCAGGTCCGTTTTACCTTCAATATAGGTCATGGCCCTTTCCACTATTCCGGTGGGATCGGCAGCGTCTTTATAGAACTTCTCCAGTTCAATCTTCAGTTCATCCTTCTTCAGGGTGCCTGCTTTGACCTGATCAATCAGGGAATTGACAAACTGGTTGTTCTCAAACTCGTTTTCCGGCAGAGGTTCAGGTGTAGCAAACGGATCAAACGGCTTGTAGCTCACCGCTGCTCCCGCGGCAGGATTCACCCATTCGCTGACCTTCTGATCTTCGGCTGTTACAATTCCAGAGGGGCTTCCGGTTGTTGTCGGAGAAGAAGCGGTATGATCTGTTGTATTCTGAATGTTGTTATTGGCCAGTCCCTCTCTGTACTTGTCAGACTGCAGGAACTGTTCCGCTTCACTGACCGTCATCTGCTTGAAATACTTACCGTTCAGATAGCCGATCTGGCCTTCATAGGAAACCTTGTACCAGGTTTCTCCGTCTGCCTGGATTGCTCCGTATACGATAAAGGTTGCATATTTCTTCATCAGCCGGATTCTTCTGGAACTGGAGCTGGCTTCAGTACGGAAATTGACAGCGTCTGTTGTTACATAACCGTAGCAGCTCAATTCGTTCGGATCATAGGTATAGGGAGCCATTGTCACATTGGGAATCGGAGTATCCTGCGGCTGCAGTCTCTCCTCATAGGCAGCCATTTCGCCGTAGGACATGATCCGGATGAGGTCCGCGCGGACATAACCCCATTTGCCGTCATGCTCAATCTCATGCCAGGCTATACCGTCCTGGTAAATCTGACCGTATACATAAACAATCTTGTTGACCGGAAGCTCTTCCTTAATCGCGCTTGCGGCTGTCGGTCTCTGCCGGACGGGAATTCCTTCACCGATGGTAATACCGTATCCGCTCAGCTGCGGCGGTTCCTGTGTCGGGGCCGGTACAGGGGTATCTGTCGGGACCGGTACGGGCGTGTCCGTCGGAGCCGGTACGGGAGTATCAGTCGGAGCCTGTGTCGGCGTATCCGTCGGAGCCTGTGTCGGTGTATCCGTCGGCGCCTGCGTCGGTGTTTCCGTCGGTGCCTGTGTCGGCGTGTCCGTCGGAGCCTGTGTTGGCGTATCTGTCGGGACTGTGGTCGGAGTATCCGTCGGGACAGGAGTATCTGTCACAGCAGGCGGTTCTGTCGGGAAGAACTCCTCCCTGGAATATACCGGTGCCGGACTGGCCTGTGCCTGATTCCATGCCGCGCTGTCTTCTTCTGTCAGTGCGTCCAGATACTCCGTCATGATGTATCCGGGCTTGCCGTTCACCAGTGCGTATGTCCATACCTCGTTATTGTCATACTCTTTGGTATGGATCATATACACATAAGTGTTTTTACCCAGCTGACTCAGTTTGTTGGACTTGGTGCTGGGATCCTTACGGAAGAATACCTTGCTGTTTGTCTTTCCGTAACGGTTCATCATCTCGCCCACCGGAATTTCGGGAGCAGGCGTTTCCGCTGCCGGCTGGCTGACAGTATTCTGATCCGCTTCGGGATTGTTCGTTTCAGGATTATTGCTTTCGGGTGTACCGATACCGGTTTCGTTGTTTTCCGGTACAATACTTTCCGGTACATTATTTTCCGGCACGCTGTTTTCAGGGGTGTTGTTCTCAGGATTGCCGGTTTCAGAAGTATTGTTTTCAGGGGTGGTCGCTTCAGGCTCGCTGCTTTCGGGTGTTCCGATACCGGTCTCGCTGTTATCAGGCTCGTTGTTTTCTGTTTGATCTGTTTCAGCGGTTTCCGGAACCTGTTCCGGGACAACCGCTTCCGGCTGCGGGAACAGTTCTGCTTCCGTCAGCACAGGAGCACGGGTCGGCTGGATGCTGTCCCATTCATCACTGTCCTGCTGTGTAAGCGGATTCAGGAATTCCGTCTTGATATATCCCCTCCGCCCGTTCACTTCAACATACGTCCAGCTTTCACCCGCACTGTTCTGCTCCGCGCGGTACATATAGACATGGATTCCCTTGTCCAGACGGGCTAATTCTTTACCTTTCTTATCCGGCTGTTCGCGAAGTGCGAGTCTGACTGCATTGGTAATACCGTAACGGTTGATCATTTCACCGTCGATAATCACGGGAGCTTCTGTAACCGTGGCAGTTTCCTGATTCGTTTCAGGAGCAGGCTCTGCCTCAGGTTCCGGTTCGTTCGCAGGGGCTGCCTCAGCAACAGGTTCAGGTTCAGGCTGCGGCTCCACATAGGGTTCCGGTTCAGGCTGCGGTTCCACGTTAGGTTCAGGTTCCGCCTGCGGTTCCACATAAGGTTCCGGTTCGGGCTGCGGCTCCACGTAGGGTTCAGGTTCAGTCTGCGGTTCCGCTGCGGGTTCAGGTTCTGTCACAGGAGCAGGTTCCGCTGCAGGTTCGGGTTCCGCCGCCGTCGTGGAGAAAATTTCCTCATAGGTGTAGATGTGGGCCGGATTCGGCAGGGCATTGCTATAAGCGTTGCTGTCTTCAGGCGTCAGTACCGTAATAAATTCGCTCATCAGATAGCCGGTATGTCCGTCCGCTTCAACCAGCGTCCACATTTCTCCGGCGCTGTTAACTTCTGTATAGATCAGATATACCATGGTATTGGCAGCCAGTTCACCGTACTTTCCGGCATCCTTGCTCGGTTCTTTCCGGTAATTGACTTTAGCAACTGTCATGCCATAGCTGTTGATCATTTCGCCAACCGGCATGACGGGAGCTTCCGTAGGCACTTCCGCCTGAGATTCAGGCTCCTGTGCCGCTGCCTGTTCCACATAGGGTTCCGGTTCGGGCTGCGGTTCCACGTAGGGTTCCGGTTCAGGCTGCGGTTCCACATAGGGTTCCGGTTCAGGCTGCGGCTCCACATAGGGTTCCGGTTCGGGCTGCGGTTCCACATAGGGTTCCGGTTCAGGCTGCGGCTCCACATAGGGTTCCGGTTCGGGCTGCGGTTCCACGTAGGGTTCCGGTTCAGGCTGCGGTTCCACATAGGGTTCCGGTTCAGGCTGCGGCTCCACATAGGGTTCCGGTTCGGGCTGCGGTTCCACATAGGGTTCCGGTTCGGGCTGCGGTTCCACGTAGGGTTCCGGTTCGGGCTGCGGTTCCACATAGGGTTCCGGTTCGGGCTGCGGTTCCACATAGGGTTCCGGTTCGGGCTGCGGTTCCACATAAGGTTCCGGTTCGGGCTGCGGCTCCACATAGGGTTCCGGTTCGGGTTCCGTATAAGGTTCCTGCTCGTCCGGCACAGGCAAGGGCTGATCGGTTACAGTGGAAATATACAGATAAAACACTTCCGTCATGCCGTTTCCCGGATCCGTAGCGGATATGGGAACAAAGCTGACTCCGTCCATATATTCACCCGCGTCCGTTACGCCTGCCAGGACAGATCCGGGTTCGGGAGAATACTGATATTCATGTGCAGGATGGAATGCTGTAAACGTGAGTCCGTCCAGCGGTGCGTCCGCCGGAAGCAGCACCCAGAAACAGCCTTCTCCGGTTTCTGTTTCACCCGCCGGGAAAGCTGCGGCGCTTTGCAAAGCACCTGTGCTGTCATACCAGCTGACGCTGATCTGAAGTTCTGTCCAGTCAGCGCTTGCGGCAGCAGCCAGGGGCAAGGCGGAAAGCGCCATCAGCAGAGCTGCCAGAAGCGCTGTCGCTCTTTTCAGGATCCATTGATACTTATTCGTCATAATCCGGTCCTCCTGAATTGTATGTGATGAAAGTAACAGCTCCCGGATATTGTACCGCCGACCGGCAACCGTGTCAATGAAACCGGGCCGTGCACTGCCTTTCCTTCCGGAAGGAAAAGCCGTGGGAACCGTCGAAAGAAGAAGGATATAATCAATTATAGAAACGGTCTGTCTGTCCGTTTCATTCCCGAGAGGGTTTTTCGGTATGAGTTTTTTATGGAACAGGTTCCTGGCGGTACCCAAAAGTCCTGATGGTACGATGTCACCGTCGGCTTTCTTTTTCCGTCTTCCCGACCTTGAAACGGAAGACCTGATCCTCCGAAAGCCCCGGATCAGGGATGCAAAGGATATTTACAGTTATGCCTCGGATCCTGAAGTGGCACGCTATGTCCTGTGGGAGCCTCATCGCAGCGTCTCCGAAACCGCGTCATTTATCCGCGATCTGCGCGCCCGTATCCGTGCCGGCTGTCCCTCCTCCTGGGTTGTTGTTCTTCGCGGGACAGGTACCGTTATCGGTACTGTCGGTTTTGTCTGGTATTCTGCGGAAAACAACGCAGCTGAACTGGGGTACAGTTTTTCCCGGGAATACTGGAATCACGGTTATGCCACACAGGCACTTCGTGCAGTAATTGACGCTGTCTTCTCCTCTCTGCCCCTGAACCGCCTGGAAGCCCAGCATGATGTCCGCAATCCTGCCAGCGGGCGGGTGATGCAGAAATGCGGCCTCACGCAGGAAGGCATCCTGCGAGGCCGCATTCTGAACAAAGGAGAATATGTGGATACTGCGTTATATTCAATTCTCCGTTCTGACTGGGAGAAGGATCAGCGGTAAGCGCTCATTCTCCGGTTCAGTACATCTTCCCTGGCAACAGACCAGCCGAAAAATCCCATTACTTCGCCCAGTTTCTGATAAAGGCCATGACTGTATGCAACCAGCCTTGCTTTTTCCAGGTGAAGGCTTCCGCCTGCGTCCAGCAGATCTTCCCGTACCATGACGGAAACCACCTCGCCTATGAACATGTCATGGCTTCCCAGCTCCAGCGTATGACGGACCCTGCAGCACAGGCTCACAGGTGAGCCGTCAACCGCCGGAGCCGTATTCATTCCTTCCGCCGGAATATAGCTTAATCCTGTTTCCTTCGCCTTGTCCGTGTCCCGGCCGCTTTTCACGCCGCAGAAATCCACGGACCTGGCCATTTTTTCATCCACCAGATTCACAACAAATTCGCCGGAAGCGCTGATCAGCCCGTGGGAATATCTTTCCTTCCGGATGCTGACAGAGATCATCGGCGGATCGGAATTGACCGTTCCTGCCCAGGCAACTGTAATCATATTGCGGTTTTCCGGCTTCTCCGGGTCCGCGCAGCTGACCAGCACCACGGGGGTGGGATTCAGCAGGGTTGAAGGCGGCAGAATCTGATACCCGAACTTATCCATAATATCTCCCCACTCCTTGAAGATTCATGGAATTAGTGTATAATATTTCTGTTATGCAGTCAATTTTTCCGTAAGGAGATGATGAGAAATGAACGCGTACCGTGGAAAGCATGTTTCCTCCGCTTCCCGCCGTTCTTCTCCCTCCTTCCGCCGCGGCCGGCATCAGATACGTCATCCCCGGCGCCGGCGCTGGCTGATATTCCTTCTTGTGCTGGTTATCCTGGCTGCCTGCTATCCGCTGCTGGAAGCGCGCCTTCTTCAGACAGAGCAGAAGGCTATCCGGTCTGATGACTTTCCTGAGGAAGCCAACAATCTCCGTGTTGTCTATCTGAGTGATATTCATTACGGTTTCTGGTTCTCTGATGCGGATCTGGGCCATCTGATCGCGCGGATCAATGCGCTCCGTCCCGATCTGGTCCTTTTCGGCGGCGATTACGCCACGGATAATCAGACTGCCATGAAGTTCTTCCGTGCTTTGCAGAAACAGGGAACCATCCACTCCCGTTACGGCATATTCGGCGTCATCGGTGAAGCGGACCGCGGAAAAACAGATGCCTCCTGCCAGCAGCTGGCTGAAACCATGACCAATGCCGGCGTTATCCCGCTGATCAACCGGGTGGTTCCTGTCAGTATCGCCTCCCGTCAGATCTTCATTGCCGGTCTGGATGATAAACTTACCGGAACCCCTGACATCAAAGCAGTCGCCAAATCCGTCAGTGCCCGGGATTTTGTCATTCTGCTCAGTCATAACCCCTCCGTCATTCCGGATGCCCAGATTGCCCCTGATGCTTATGGAAACCTCGGTTGGTTTGATCTTGGCCTGTTCGGTCATACCCATGCCGGGCAGATGAGTTTCTTCTCTTCTGCCCTGAATATCGCGGAGGATGTTCCCGACCGGTATCGCAGCGGATGGCTGAAGGAAAACCGGGTGGATCTTCTGATCTCCCCCGGTGTCGGTACCTCTGTCTTCCCTGGCAGGCTTCTCTGTTTCCCCACTATCCACTGTATTACACTTACTGACTGATATATATTTTCGTAATAGAAAGGAACTGTCATGCATTCCGATACCCGCGTTCAGCTGAACGATGTATCCTATTCCTATGAAGAGCAGGCGACGCCTGCTCTTTCCGGCGTCTCTGCGGTCATACAGCCCGGAGAATTCGTTGCTGTTCTGGGTCATAATGGCTCCGGTAAATCCACAATGGCCAAGCTCCTCAACGCCCTTTATGTTCCCACCGAAGGGAATGTCCTGGTCTGCGGTTATGACACGCGCGAGGAGAAATACGTCTGGGAAATCCGGCAGCGTGCAGGTATGATCTTCCAGAATCCGGACAACCAGATTGTGGCTACCGTCGTCAAGGAGGATGTCGCCTTCGGTCTGGAAAACCTCGGCGTTCCCACGGAAGAAATGCTTCCCCGTATTGAGAGCGCTCTCTCTGCCGTTCGCATGAGCAAATATGCGGATAAAGCGCCGCATCTGCTTTCCGGCGGCCAAAAGCAGCGGGTTGCCATAGCCGGCATCCTGGCCATGGAACCCTCCGTCATTATTGCGGATGAAGCGACCGCCATGCTTGATCCTTCCGGCCGCAAGGAAGTTCTGGATACGATTCGTACCCTGAACCGCCAGAAAGGCATCACCGTGGTGTGGATCACCCATTTCATGGAGGAAGCCGCACAGGCCGACCGTGTGCTTGTTGTAACCGATGGTCAGATCCGTCTTGAAGGTACCCCTGCCGAAGTATTTGACCGTGTGGATGAGATGCGCGAAATGCATCTGGATGTTCCGCATATGACTGCCCTGGCCGGTGAACTCCGTGCAGAGGGAATGCCGCTGAAGCCCGGAATCCTGACCGTTGATGAGTTTGTTGAGGAGGTGGAAAGACTGTGCCCATTGAAGTCAGCCACCTGACCCATTGCTATTCTGAAGGCAGTGCCCTGCGTACTGTTGCGCTGAATGATGTTTCCTTCCGGATTGAAAACGGAGAATTTGTCGGTATCATCGGTCACACCGGCAGCGGAAAATCCACCCTTGTGCAGCATCTGAACGGCTTGCTGAAGCCAACCTCAGGGCAGGTTCTTGTGGACGGGGAAGATCTGAACGGAGAACATGTCAACCGCCGTGCGCTCCGTCAGCGGATCGGCCTTGTGTTTCAATACCCTGAATATCAGCTTTTTGAGGAAACTGTTGCAAAGGACATCGCCTTCGGACCGAAAAACCAGGGACTGTCCGCGGCGGAAATTGACGAGCGGGTCCGTTACGCCATGGACTGCGTGCATCTGGATTATCAGAAGTACGCTGAACGCAGTCCCTTCGAACTGTCCGGCGGCCAGATGCGTCGTGTCGCCATAGCCGGTGTGCTGGCGATGCGTCCCTCAGTTCTGATCCTGGACGAGCCGACAGCCGGGCTGGATCCCCGCGGTCGTGACCGGATCCTGAGTATGCTGGAAGAACTTCACGCCCGGGAAAACGTCACAATTCTGATGGTTTCCCACAGTATGGATGATATGGCCCGGCTGGCTACCCGTCTGATTGTCATGAGCGACGGAAAAATCGTAGCTGACGGAACACCCCGGGAAATCTTCATGCAGGAAGAGATGATGACTTCCATCGGCCTGGATGTGCCGGAAGCCGCCCGCCTGTGTGCCCGGCTTCGCGCGAAAGGTTATGATCTGCCCGCAGATCTGTTCCGTCCGGAGCAGCTGAAGGAACAGCTTCTCCGTCTCTGGAAGGAGGGATCGCAGTGCTGAACAACATCACCATGGGTCAGTACTATCCTGTGGACAGTAAGGTTCATCGTCTGGATCCCCGTGTGAAGCTGATCCTGACCATTGTTTTTATCGTTACGGTCTTCATGGCCAGGACTTTCCTCGGCTATGCTGTCATTCTGGGCTTTGTCTGGCTGACATCCCGTCTGGCAAATGTTCCCTTCCGCATGCTTCTGCGCGGATTAAAACCGCTGCGTCTGATTATTATCCTGACCTTCCTGCTGAACCTGTTCTTCACAACGGGCGAAACTGTCTGGGTGGAATTCTGGGGCATCCGGATTACACAGGAAG
>Ga0310695_10003623_pt1 | contig 29936 bp, 16 predicted proteins | sample RumenRJG_04DNA_FD_203882 | JGI IMG/M metagenome (GOLD analysis project Ga0310695, IMG submission 203882) | Bovine rumen microbial communities from Lethbridge, Alberta, Canada - RJG_04 (v2) (version 2) | ecosystem: Host-associated > Mammals > Digestive system > Stomach > Rumen | place: Canada...
CGGCGCTACACGACGCAAGCGCGCGTGTCGGCATGTTTGCAAGTCGTATTCCATCCAGCCAGTTGTCAAGGAACGACTCTTCTCCACCGTCAGAAAAGAAGCCGTTCTACATTATACCTGTCCCCTATTGGGTCAGCTGGGGACCTGTCCCCGGACTGACTGCTAGTTTTTATTTTCGAAAACGCTAGTGGCTGATGGTGGATTACCGTATTTTAGGGACGGCTGGGGACTGTTCCCCAAACAAGTTGTGGGGACTGTCCCCTATGACTGAAAAACAAAAAAAAGCCCGAAAAAGGACTTTTTTAAGTGATTTGGTGGCCAAGGCCGGGATCGAACCGGCGACACACGGATTTTCAGTCCGTTGCTCTACCAACTGAGCTACCTAGCCACGACCAGAACTTGTGAATGGTAGGAGCAGAGGGACTCGAACCCACGACCCAGTGATTAAGAGTCACTTGCTCTACCAGCTGAGCTATGCTCCCATTCACCGCTTTCGCGACCCAGAGAATGGAGCGAGCTAACGGACTCGAACCGTCGACAACCACCTTGGCAAGGTGGCACTCTACCAACTGAGTTAAGCTCGCACTGGTGCCGTGAAAACGCCGTATAGTGTATCATAATTCCGTACGGTGCGCAAGGGGGAATTTTAAAAAATTTCATTGCGGCGTTCCGCCGTCATCCCTCAGCGCACCCGAAAAGTCGGCCCCTCACTTCCCCATGGTCCAGGGGAACAGCGAAATGCGCAGCTGCGCAAGGGCAATCGGCACTAGTTCGATCTCCGCAGCATCGCCTTCAAGCTCAAGCGGCAGCACTGGGCTGCGCGGCGGATCTACGGCGCGTCCGGACGCATCGCGGCGCATCAGGCCCCAGCCCCCGCTCGACGTGCGAACGGCTTTGACGCGCAGGCGGCGGTCAATTCCCTCGCCCACGCACGTGAAGAACGGCTTGCCCGCGGCGTCTGCCACAAGCGCGTAGTTCCACGGCGCCGTCGGCTCCATCAGGCGCATCGGCATGCCAAGCTCCACGTCGCGCACGACTCCCGCCGCGTCCCTCTTCAGAATCGGCCAGTCGGCGGCCGTGCGGGGCGTCTCCTTCGCGTCGATCCTAAGCGCGTAGAGAAGCGGCCCGCGCGTGACGGCGAGCGAATCGTTCTCCCAGCGCGTCACCTTCACCTTCGCGCGGAAGCTCACCTCCACCACATCGCCCTTCTCCCACTTGCCCGCAAGCCTGTAGAACCCGCTCTCGTTCACCACGTCGACCTTGCCCTTTGCCTTCACACTCATATCCTCGCACCATCCGGGCACGCGAAGGAAGAGCGGCCACTCGCCGCCGCTAGTCTCGAGGACCTCGAAGCGCACGACGTCCGAGAACGGATACCCGCCCGACTCGCGCACGGTCGCGATCGGCGTCTTGACCGTGCAGTCGCCATAGACAGCCGCCACAAGGCCGCCATCGCGCTTCATCCACATGGACTCCGCCACCTTCGGCCACGCGAAGTGGAAGTTGGAGCGGCAGCAGCCGTATCCGGCATACGGCCCGGCGACGTTTGACAGCATTCCATGCCCGTTGCACGAGAACTTCAGCTCCGCGTCGAGGCACGCCGGCTGGTTGAGGAGGCAGTAGTACCTGAGGCCGCGTCCATCGCCGCCGAGCGTGGCGGGCAGCGTGTTGTACGCCGCCATCTCGAGGTCGTCGGCGAGCTGCGCGTCGCCAAGCGCCTCCAACGCCACCTGGGCGCTCAGGATGTGCTCGGCAGTGGCGCAGAGTTCGGTGCCCTCGGTGGAGCTGCGGCTTGTGAGAGGCTCGGTTCCGTTGACTGCGCGGTCGGGGCGGCCGCACTTCTTCATCGCCCAGCCTGACGGATCAAGCGCCGCGCGCACTGCGGTGCGGTCTTCCTCGCCGCCGCCTAGCAGCCACTTGAGCGCGGGCAGCTTCAGTCCCTGCATGTAGTTCACGATGTGCACGCGGTAGCCGGGATCGCTCGCGCCGCCACGGTGGTAGAACGAGGTCCAGTCGGCGGACATCCCCGCCACGCGGCGCGCGAGGTCCGCCCACTCCTGCTTGCCCGTCTTGCGGCACAGCCACACGAGAACGTCGATTTCGTCCCCGCCGCGCGCAATCGCCCAGCAGGAATCCTTCGAGAGCGAATCGCCCTTCTCGAAGGCGGCGCGCTGGAACGCGAAGTAGCGCTCGAGGAACGGCACCACGCGCGGGTCGCCCGTCGCCTCGCACCAGTCGCGCAGCGTCCAGAGCGCGATCATCTTCGCCCACCAGCTGCGGTCCACGGGACCAAAGTCGCCGTTCTCCCTCTGCGACGCGATGTAGGCGTCCACCCACTTCTTCGCGCGCGCCTTCAGCTCTGCGTCGTCGAGCGCGAACGCGAGCGAGAGAAGTCCCTTCGCGTAGTACGGCCCTCTCTCCCACGCGAACTGTCCGCCGCGCTTGCCGCGCGTTATCCAGTCGCTCTTGCCGATGTCGTCGTAAAGCTCCTCCGCATGGCCCGTGAGCCCGTCGCGCTGCATCTCCATCTGCTTCGCAAGCCATCCCTGCGGCCTCACCGCTCCGGGCGCCAGCCGCTCCATCGCCGCAGGCCTAAGCCCGTCGGCCTGCGCCACCCCGATAACCGCCCCCGCCACAGCGGCGGCCAATGCCATGTGCTTCATCATGTCTTTCCTTTCTTAGACTATTCGATGATGGTGTTGTAGATCGTCGTCTGACGGGAGAGGCGGACGCTGTCGGTTGGGAACCACATGTCGTCCTTGGTGATCCCGCACGCCTTCACAGCATCTAGCGCCCACTCGAGGCGGCCGATGTTGGCGTTCTGGTTGTTCGTGCCGAACGTGAATTTGACGCCGCGCGCCTTGGCCATTCGAATCACCTTGTGGCCGGGGAGGCGGCTGAGGGAGTTGATCTCAAGGGCGATCTTGTACTTCACGAGGATGTCGAGGACGCGGTTGATGCGCGTGTCGGTCCACAGCTCGTCGAAGCGGGGCGCAAGCTCGCGCGGAAGATAGAACGGATTAACGTAGATGTCGGCCGGCTCGTTCAGGAGAATCTTCTCGATCTGGTCCACGTAGAACTCCATCCATGCCTCGGGGGAGCGTCCGTTGTAAGTCATCTCGTCCGGACGATACAGGCGGATCTGGCGGTTGCGGTCTACTACGGTCATCGAGTCGGTGAAGATGTAGTCGCACTTGGAGAGGGATCGTTGCGTGAACGACATCGTCCACTTGCGCCCCTCCCCCTGGAAGCCGTTTATGACCGGCAGGCCGTTCATGCCGCGCAGATACTCAAGCGCCTCGTCGTCAGTCTCGATCATGCGGCCGATTCCGCCGTCGCCCTTGCGGACGATCTTGCCGTAGATGTTCACGGCAAGTCCATAGTTGATGCCGTCCACAAGGCTCTTGTTGTAGGCGATCTCGGGCGTGAAGCCGCCCTTCGCGTGCGCGTGGAAGTTTATCACAGGAAAGTCCTCCTGCTGCAGACGGATCACGGGGTCGGTGGACTCGTCGGCATAGGGGAAGATGTCGTCGGGGTTGGTCACTCCGTCCTTGAGCGGAATCAGCACTACGTCTCGGAACTTCGTTTCGCCCTTGCGCCCCTCGAAGACGAAGTCGCCGCGCGAGAACAGCATCTTCGCGTACTGCGGCAGGCGGTACGGCTTCTCGCCCTCGGTGTAGCGCACGACCGGCGCCGCGGACTCTGCGCCCGCGCGCACCTCCACGTTCTTCTCGCGCACAACTATTTCGAACGGGAACCACTCCTCGTCGCGTGCCATCGAGCGGTACAGGTTGCGCACGTGCGAAAGAGAGCCGGTCTTGCGCGAGCCGTCGATGGGCCCGTTGTGGAAGAGCACCTCGTAGCCGGAAACTGGTTTGGTGGTTGGTTGGTTAGGTGGTTGGGTGGTTGTGTGGAACCATAGAGACGCCTCTGCGCCCTTGGCAAGCCACGCCTCGCCGACGAGAATGAAGTTGCGCACGTTCGCGCCGCATGAGACTTTCTTTCCGGCGGAAACCGCCACCGTGCTCGGAAACGACGCCGCCGTGCCCGCAAGGGCTAGTGCCGCCGCAACCGCCGTGAATGCAATTCTGCTCATTCTGCTTTTCCTTTCCCGCGGCGCAGCCACCACGACCCGCCGATGCGGCATATTATGCCATATCGGCGGCATTCGTGCAAGCCCATCCCCAATGTTCAACAAATTGTGCAGAGGCGGTTGAACATATCGCAACAATCCCTACTATCGCAACAAACGCAAAACAGCCGAAGTAGTGGCTTGCGGGACGCGCGGGCCATCACCGCGCGGCGCCGCCGCGTATGGCCCGGCCGACGAGAAACATCGAAGTCGGCACAGCCACCAGAAGCACGAATACGAGCGCGCCCAAAGTGCCTTCCGCGAGCACGCGCCATGGCACCACGCAATAGTGCGGAAGCCCTGGCCAGATCGAGCCCGTCTTTATCGCGAAAAGCCACCCCGCAAGCACGCCTGCGGGAAATCCTCCAGCTATTCCCCATGCTGCAGTACGCAGCGCGCCGAACGCGAGCTTCTGCGTGAGCTGTCCACGCGTGGCGCCTACTGCGCGCAGCACGGCGAACGCGCGCTTCGACGCGTCAGCATCCGCCACGAGCATGGCGATGAAGCCAAAGGCCAGGACAAGCAGGAACACGAAAGGAACGCGCGCGGCCTGGCCGATGACATCAGAACCGTGCGCGAGCGTGCCGTCGGCGATTTCGTCGCGCGCATGCAGACGCACCGTTGAATCCACAGGATTGCCCAGCGCGGCGGCAATCGCCTTCTCCACCTCGCGTCCTGCCGGGAACACGCCCTTCTCGGCGAGGAACTCCGGCTTGTACTCCACCCAGAGATGCGTCATCGGCACCATCTCGGCGGGACGCGCATCAAGAGACTCCGCAGTGTCTAGTGAGACGAAGACTGGTCCATCCGTCATCCCTGGCGCCCCATTCATTCCGCGCAAGAGCCCGCGGCTCGTCACCATGTGCCAGTTCAGGTCCACCACTCCCGCCACAGGCAGCTCCACGACGGTCTTCGGACCTCTCCCGCCCATTGCCACGCGCAGCATGTCCCCCACGTGCAGATTGCGCGCGCGCGACATCATCTCGGTGATCACGCACGCATCGGAACTGAACACCGCATTCGTCGCGTCTGCCCAGGTGCCTTCAATGAACTTGAACTCGGGCATCCACTCCGCAGCGAGGAAAAGCGCGTTGCGGCACGGCCTTCTGCCGCCGCGCCCCATTCCGCGTGGACCTCCCCCAGGACCGCCTGTCCCCCCACCACCCGCACGGGATGGGCGCGCTCCGTCGCGACCTCCGCCCGGCATCGCCATCGGCTCCTCCGGCTCGAAGTTGAGCTGAAGCGGATAAAGCTCTGAGATGCGCTTCACGCCGGCGATGCCGCGCAGCTTCTCAACGTCGAACGAGCTCACGCCGCCCGGCAGGATGGAGACTATGGCGTCCGGCCATTCGGGCGACGGCACGAACGCACGCATCAGCGACGCCCCCCACACCTCCACGGCAACGAACGCCGCGAATCCGCACGCGAACGCAATGGCCATTCCGTGCCTGCGGCGGCGAGGACGCTCCCCCGTGGCGTCGAGCGGCCTCACCGCGAGGGCCGGCCATAGCGCGAAGAGCGCCGCCACAAGCGCCACGACCACCGCGAGCACGCACGCCACCGCCACCATCCGCCAATCTACCGACATCCCCTCGGGGAACGCCGTACGATCCGCGGCCACATAAAGCGAGAGCGCGCCCAGAGCCACCGCACACCCAGCCGCAACGCCAACTGCCGCCGCCGCGAGCGCCTCCTTCGCCACCAGACGCGCCACGCCCCAGCGAGTGAACCCAACGGTGCGCAGAACCGCAAGCGGCCTGCGGTTGGCCTCCACGGAGAGAAGCAGCGAGTTGACGAGCAGACACAGCGCAAGCAGCACAGCGCCGGCCAGGAGAAGCGGACGCGCGTAGTCCATCCGCCTCTGCTCGTCACCAGTGAAGCCGCGCACAACGGATTCGGAGGACGGCGTAAGCGCGTCTTTCGCGCCTTCCGCCTGCTTGTATAGCGCAAGCTCGCCGTGCCGCTCCTGGGCGAACACGTCGAACGCCGCCTTGTTCACGAAGGCCCCCGGCCATCCAGGCGGCAGCTTCGCGTCGTCGAGATATCCCACCACCTTCGCCGTCATCGTGCCAAACATCCCGAGGAACTTGATCGGACTTCCGAGAGGAGGCGGCTCGCCGCGTCCGAAGCGCACAAGCGTATTGCGCGTGCATACGAGCTCCGGCTCGGCGGCTGAATGGTCTATCCAGCGCCCTGCGACGAGCTTCGTGCATGCGTACGGATTCTCCGCGGGCGCAAGCGACAGAACTGCGCGCATGGGCGGACCCTGCAGCACGCGTCCTCCCGGGCGAAGGTCTATCGATGCATCCACCACCTGCAGCGTCAAGTCGGCCTTCGGCTCGTCCTTCGTCGGCTTCTCGCCTTCCGCGCCCGCAAAGCGCCACGCCTTCCACGGAGCGGACGCCCTTGCTGCCATCGCAGGCGCCTGCGCGCGGTTCGTCGCCGCAAGCGAGAAGACGAACACCACCGCCCCCGCTGCGGCCGCCACGCCCGCCGCGGCACACGCAAAGCGCGCCTTTCCGCCTCTAGCTATCATTTCAATCAGCATGGTCGGTCAAGCCTTAGCCATAGACTTCAAGATATTTTGCGGACACTTTCTCCGCGTTGCCTTCCGTCTCGCATGACGCCGCAATGCGTCCTTCCTTGAGAAAATGCACCTTCGTCGCCGCCGCTGCGACAACGGGGTCATGCGTCACAAGCAGAATGGCACTTTTCTCGGCATGCGTGTTTTCACTGGGAGAACGAGCATCTTGCCCGTTCAACTCCTTCAGCAGTGCGCAAAGGCTGCGCGAAGCGGCGGCGTCGAGATTGCCAGTGGGCTCATCCGCGAGAATGACGTCCGGCTGCGCGAAGAGAGCGCGCGCAATCGCCACGCGCTGGCGCTCTCCGCCGGAGAGCTCTGGCGGACGGCGCGCCTCCTTGCCTTCAAGGCCGAGCTTCGCGATGAGCGAGGCGAGGCGGGCGCGGTCGGGGCGACCATGGTCGAGCTTCACGGGAAGGACTATGTTCTCGGCCACGGTAAGAGCGTCGAGGAGGTTGAAGCTCTGGAACACAACTCCCACATGGCGGCGGCGGAACTTGGCGGCAGCGCCGTCCGAAAGCGCCGTCACCTCCGTTCCGCCGATCTCGATCTTTCCGGCGGCGGGCGTGATCAGGCCGGCCGCGAGGTGCAGGAAGGTGGACTTCCCGCTGCCGCTTGGCCCCATAAGAGCCTCGAACGCGCCCGGAACCAGCTCCAGGTCGAAGTTCTTCAGCACGTCCACCCTCGCCGCGCCCTTTCCATAGGCATGCGCAAGGCCAGTCGCCTTCAATGCATTCATCTTTCCTTCCATCATTTGTTTCCATTTAGCGTGAGACGGCATTCGGCACAGCCGCATCGATAGATTAAACGGCGATTCCGCAACGACGGTTCAGAAAAACTCCCTCCGCGCGGCTTAGACGCTGAAAGATGTGTCGCTGAAAGATGTTGCGGTTGTCGTGGAGGATGCGGTATAATGAGGTCATGAGAAAACCATGTTTGTTGGCATGCGCTGCTCTTTTGGCCGCGGTTGCGTCAGGAGGAGAGTGCGCGCGCTTCGGCTTTGACGAGGCGCAGAGCTCGTGCACGCTTGATGCCGTGCGCGGGATTGGCGCCGTGTTCACCGGTGGCGCGCGCTGGGCGCAGGGTTCGTTCGGTACGGCGCTTGCCGTCGGCACGGAGCGCGCGGCGGCCCAAGTTGATGCCGTTCCCGGCATTGACTGCGGCGACGAGGTAACGCTCTTCCTTCGCTTCTTCAGGGAATCGCGAGGATGCGGCAAGTACCCGTGCCTGCTCACCTCCGACGCATGGAGCGGCGTGGGCGGCACGCTGTTCTTCTCCACGGGCCATGACTTGACCGTGCGGCTGCGCGAGGGAGGACGCGAGACGGGCTGGTGCGCCTTCGCCAACATGCCTACCGGACGATGGGCGTCCGTCGCGCTTACCTTCAAGCGCCCGAACGTGACCGTCTACGCGGATGGCCGTCCGGTCAGGAAGGCCGTGTGGGACCATCCCTTCCTGCTCGGCCGCACACACATCGGCGCATGGGGCGCGGACTCCTTCGGCGGACTGATCGACGACTTCCGCGTGTGGAACGAGGCGCTGCCGCCAGAACGCATCGCCGCGATCGCAACCGAGGCGCCGTGGAACAACGCCGGTGCGGCGGAAAAGTACCTCTCCACTGCGGGCTCGCCCGTGCTGACGCTTGATGGCGCAGATTCGTCGCTCACACTGGACTCGACGGGAGCCATCTCCTCCCTGCGCGAAAGGGCGACAGGACGCGAACTTGCCGCGGAGCCGACGCCGTTTGCGCGCGTGTTGCTTGAAAGCGGACGCGAGCTGCGTCCCTTCCGCCTTGAACGGCGCGGGGCGGATCGCTTCATCTGCCTCTTCCCGTTCCGCACAGGCACGGCGGAGTTTTCCGTGAAGCCGTTCCCCCGCGGCTGGACGTTCACGGTCGAGAGCCTCGACATGAAGGGCGCGCGCACGCTCGCGTTTGCGCGCGTCACGCCCTCCTGTGCGAAGTGGAAGGGCGGCTTCGCGAACGCCTGGAGCGACGAGCAGTCCGCCGTTGCGGTGCGTGCGGCACAGCTCGCGGGCGAGCCGTCGTACCGTGGCGGCGCGCTCGCGGTGTGGGTGGATGCCGCGCAGGCGAAGGGACAGCGCGCCCTTCTCGCGGCCGGTCCGCGCGCAGGCTTCCGCAAGCAGCTGCAGGAGATGACGAAGGCCGCGGGCGTGCCGCAGAGCGACTGCGGCGGCGCATGGTCGATGGGCAGCGAGCAGGCGCGCCGTAGCTATGTCTTCGCGAGCATCCAGGACGGCGACATCGACTACTGGATCGACCTCGCGCGTCGCTCTGGCTTCTCCATCATCCACCTCAACGACTACTCGTGGTCGGGTCTGCTCGGACCCTACCCGATCAACCCGAAGGCGTTCCCGGGCGGCATAGACGAGATGAAGCGCGCGGCGGACCGCGTGCACGCCGCCGGGCTCCAGATGGGCATCCATTCTCTCACCGGCTGCATCAACCCGCGCACGGACTGGATCCACCCCGTCTGCGACACCAATCTCGTGGCGGACCACATCTACACGCTCGCTCAGCCGCTCGCGCCCGACGTGACGGAACTCGTGGTCGAAGAGCTGCCCGGCCCGAAGCACTCCACCGTCTTCACCTACTCATCCAACGGCAACGTACTGCGCATCGGCGGCGAGCTGATGCAATACACAGGCATCCGCCGCGAGAAGCCGTACGCGTTCACGGGGCTCACGCGCGGCGCGTTCAAGACGACGAAGCTCGCCGGCACGATCCCCGCCGGCACGCGCGTGGACTACATCCACCAGCGCTACATCGCCTTCTACCCCAACCCCGACTCGCCGCTTGCGGAGAAGCTCGCGTCGCGTCTCGCGGAGGTCTACAACTTCTGCGGACTCGACGACTTCTACTTCGACGGCTCCGAGGGCATGGGCACGCGCTACGGCATCGACGCGATGCGCCACAAGATCTTCGCCAAGTTCGCACGCAACAACGGGCACTCGGCCTCCGTCGAGGCGAGCTGCGGCGGCGCGAACAACTGGTGGTTCCAGACGCGCATGGCCACCGTCGACCATCCCGTGTGGGGCGCAAAGCGTTTCCACGACTGGCACATCACGTGGGCCGTGGACCAAGGCCGCAACGCGAACTTCCTCGAGCCGCAGATGGGCTGGTGGGCACCGCGCGTGGCCACGTCGATTGCGCGCGGACACTTCCCCGACGACATGGAGTACTTCGCCGGGAAGAACGCGGGACACGACGCGGCGATGTCCGTGCAGGGCATCACGGCGCGTCCGCTCCCCGTGGGCATTCGCCGCCAGCTCGCGATTCTCGGCTGGTACGAACACGCGCGCCTTGCGCGGGCGTTCACGGACGAGGCGAAGGCCTACCTCGCCACGCCCGAGACGGAGGCGCGCCTGCGCCAAAGTAATGGCGGCACGTGGTGTTTGACGGACATGGAGTCGTATGTGCACCGCGCGGGTTTGCCGTGGACGCGCACGTGGACGGTTGACGGCGGCGCGACGCGGCGCTCGGCCGCGCTCCGCGTGGAAGCGCTCTACGCGCCCGGTGCCGAGTCCACGGGCTGCACGCTCGCAGGCGCAGATGCATTCACGCGTATGCAGACCGCGTCCGCACAGGGCGTGCGCGTGTCGTTCGACCCCGCGTGCACAGACGCCGCGCATGGGCGTACGTTCAAGCTGTCGGCCGCCAACGCCTCCGCGCCGCGCAACGGCGCATGGGCGCGGGCGCGTCTCGCGTTCGACTTCCCCGGTTTCGACATTGGCGCGAAGCGCACCGTGTTCGGCGCGTGGGTGAAAGGCGACGGGTCGGGGGCGCTCCTCAATCTGCAGCTGACCTCGCCGGGCGAATACCACGGCGGCACAGCCGAGCATTACCTGCGGCTCGACTTCACGGGCTGGAAGCTCGTGAAGTTCCTTCTGCGCGAACGCGACTCGGAGCAGTTCTGCCGGTACCAGTGGCCGTACGGAGGCTATGCGGCGATCTACCGCAGCCACGTGTCGGTCAACCACATCGCCTCGTTCTCGGCGTACCTGAACGACATTCCGGCGGGCGGATCGGCGTCGGTCGAGATCGGCGAGGTGTCGGCATGGGAGATAGCCAAGACGAATGTGACGGACGCAGCCGTGATCGTGAACGGGGAACGATTCGCCATACCGTTCGCGCTTGCGTCGGGCGAATATGCGGAACTCGAGGATGGCACGTGGACGAAGTACGCCGAATCGGGCACGGCGTTGGCGCGCGTCGCGGCGTCTACGATGCTCACGCTCGCGTCCGGTGCGAACGCCTGTGCGTTCGCGGCCCCTGAAGGTGTGCGTGCAGAGGTGACGTTCTTCGCGCTCGGGAAGACGCGTCCGGCCTTCAAGCCGCTGACAAAGCAGATGCGGGATGCGCTGCGCGTGGAGGCTCTTGCGCCGTTTGAGTATGCACCGCAGCAAGGTCTTAAGGGGCCGCCCGTCGTGCCGGTACGTCTAGGCGAGCAGGCGTCACTCGTGGTGGAGGTACAGGGACCGGTGGCGAAGCCGACGTTCGCCTTCGGCGCAACGACCTACACGTTCGACGAAACGCTTGCGGCGGACGAATCGCTCGTGTGCCGTGACGGCCGCACCTGGAAGGTGGTTGTCACCGCGACAGGGAAGGCGCGCCGTATGGGTACGCTGTCAATGCCGCTCCCGACGCTGTCCGGCTCAACGCCTTTCGCCTTCAGCGGCGAAGTCCCTGCCGGCAAGTCGTGCGTAGTCGAGATCCTGAAGAAATACGCTGGGGACAGACCCCGTGAACGATGATGGTGGACTCCCCCAGTAAATTCCAAAATTCCAGAATCTCAATGACTACTGGCATAAACACTCCGAGGGTGATATAATATTGCCTATGACACCGTACATAATATGGGACTGGAACGGCACGCTCCTCGACGACGTGGATGCCGCCGTCAGCGCCCTCAACCACATGCTGGCCGACCGCCATCTGCCTCTCACCACGCGCGAATTCTACCGCGCGCACTTCGGTTTTCCCGCGCGCGCGTTCTACGAACAGCTCCACATGGATCCCGACGACGACTGGGACCGCATCTGCATCGACTTCCACCGTTACATCGCCGAAGCCCCACAGTCCATCCGCACCACCACCCCTTCCGCCCTTGCTCTCGCCCGCGACCTCGGCCTCGGCCAGTCGATCCTCAGCGCCCTGCGCGAGGACATCCTCCGCCGCAACATCTCCCTCGCCGGCATCGCCCAATTCTTCGACGAGATATACGGCGTTGACAACCTTGACGGTGCATCCAAGCTCGCGCGCGGCCATGAGCTAGTTGCCGCTCTGCGCTCAAACGGCAAACTTCCCCCTTCGCGTCCGCTCTACTTCATCGGCGACACCCTTCACGACGCCGAAGTCGCCGCCGCGATGGGCGCCAGCGCAGTGCTAGTCGACGGTGGCCACCAGACAGCCGAACGCCTCGCATCATCAGGTCTCTTCGTTGCCGCTTCCCTCACACACGCCGTGCGCCACATTGCAGAGGCGGCAGGCATTTCCGCACACTGAGAGATCAGCGCGTCCAGCCCACGGCCCGCGGCGTCTCAACACGGCGCCATCCATGCGAACGTGCAAGCTCCTTTACGGGGGTGTCGGGCGGCAAAGTGGCCAATACCGGCGAAGAATCCGACGGCGCAAAACGAAGCACAAGCATACGCCCAGCCTCACCCTGTGCACCCTCCTGATTCTCAGAAGAAGTCCCGGCATCTCCCGTCACAGCCACGCTCGTGTTCTCCGTGCTGGCCGCCTCGGTCGAGACGAACAAAAGCTTCTTCGGCTGCGAACGCGCCACCTCGTAGCGTCCCAACTGCGGATTATAGTATGTGAGCGCCACAAGCGCTGTGTTCGTGGCGGCCGCAGTGCGAGGCACCAGCACCTGGGTCCACCGCACGCTGCGTTCCGTGCGCGCAATCTCCTTAAGCTCGTAGGCCTTGAACTCCTTTGAAAGATGCTCCACGGTTGGGACGGCGTTTGACGGGCAGTAGCCGTCGAAATCAAGCTCATACGTCGCCGTGATCAGATCGCCGGGGCGTACCTTGTCGGATGAAAGCGTCTGCTTCATGCTGAAGCTTCTGCCCACAGCACCGGAGAAATCATCTGGCTTGCCGTCCTCCGGAAGCGGCTTCACGTCGATGCTGAACGGCGGCAACGATTTACTGAAGTTCATCGAGAATGACGATCTGAACGCAGTTCCCGAACCCTGCTCGACGGTCTGCATTCCCGCCACGGTGACATTGAGGCTTTTCTTGCACGGCACGAGAAAGCGCACCGGCAGACGGTATTTGCCATCTGCGTATGGCTCAAACTCGTTTGAGAGATACTCCACACCGTCCTCGGGCAGGCCAATCACGCGCTGCACCTCGATCTTGTTCTTGGTGGTGAATTCAAAAACGAAATAGCACGGTATACCCACCACGGGATCGGACGGTTCAAGATGCACCTTGCCGGTGAAGTCGGGCAAGTTCCGCCCGCCGAGGTTGAACACACGCGTGAACTGCGCTTCGGCGGCGAGCGCCGCAAGCGCGAGAGCCGCGGAGAAAAGAAGACGCCTAGCGGCCCGCATAGATCACCTCCGATGCAAGATGCTCGCCCGCAAAAGAGACGGCACAGGACGTGGCACATACGAGAAACACCGTCGCGAAGAGCCATATCAGCGACTTCCGCACCCCCACGCCGCGCGGCAGCAGCGCCGCAAGCCACGCGAGCGCCCAGAACGCCGCCGCCAAGAGAAGGCGTGCGTCGAGACAAAGGCGCACATGCGGCGCGAACAGAGCGCGGGCAAGCGGCGGATCGGCGCGAGGGTCGTTCTTCAGCCGTGCCATCGCCGCGCGCACGCCGCGGCGGGTGGTGGCGTTTTCGCCGACCCTGCGCTCGGCGCATGCATACGCCGCAAGCGCACCGCGCGCGTCGCCGCCCATGAGAAGGCACGAGGCGAGGTTCACGAAGAGCGTGGGGTTGGAGGCTCCTTCCTGCGCGCACGCCGCGTACGCCTGCGCCGCCGCGCGGAACCCGGCTTCGTCGGCTGCACGCGTGGCCAGGGAGGACGCGCGGCGGTACGTGAACTCCGGCGAGCCGCCGAAGAGCGAACATGATGCAAGGCACACGGCAATAAGCGCCACCACGGTCTTGCGCGCCGAGAAGTTCGTGCGGTCCGCCGCCGCAAGCGCGTCCACCACCGCGTCCACCTCCTCGGGCGAGTAGTCGCCTGCCATGAGACGCTTCGCGTCGGAGGCAGTCACAGACGCGCCGTTCACGCCGTAGCGCGTCTCAAAGAACTCGCGTATCGCCTTCATGCGCTTCGCCTCGTCGCGGCTCTTCATGCCGCGGCGGCAGACCTTGTATGCAGATGCGCGGCGCGACGCGGCGCGGCGTGCGGACACTATGCGCCAAAGCGGAGGCGCAAGCCGCGAGACGAGAAACGCGAACGGCGGCAGAATGAAGAGAAGCAACACAACCACGAGATGCGGCAGAAGCGGTTCGGAAGCGGCGCCACGCGCGTCAAGGTCAATGCCGTCTGGCAACGGGAACACCTCGTCATCCTCAGCTTCGTCGTCGATCGCCCCGAGCGCAGCCTGCACGCCGGCCTTCACCTGGACGGGAATAGACGCCGTGCGGAATGTGCGGTATGCGCGTGCGGCGGGATCGTAGTATGCGACCGGCAGCGACGGGAACTCGACGGTTCCGGCCTTCAGCGTGCGCACACGCCAGGTGAATCTGCGCGATGCGGCAAGCGTTTCCGTGCGCAGCGACGCCTCGTCCACGCGGAACACGCCACCCTTGTTGAGCTCGCCCGCGAACGACGGCGCGTAGACGTTCGACAAGTCCGTGACGCCCGAGATGTCAAGCGTGAGCTCAAGCGGATCGCCGGCCGTGCAAACGCTCGCGTTGAGCGTGGCCTTGGCCACGAGGTTGGATGAGATTGCGCCGCAGTAGGACGCCGGGCGGCCTGCGGACGGCGGCTCCATCACCTCAATCGTCAAGTCTCCGGTGCGCAGCGTCGTCTCCTGCAGAGTCGGCACATAGGCGGCACGCCCATATCGGTCACGCGACGTGCGCACTCCCGTGATCAGAGGCACCTTGACCGATACGCTGCCCAGGCGTGTCTTGCCTGGAGCCACCGCACGATAGGGGATAGAGGATGCAACGAACTCCCAGCCCTTCACGCCGTTCTTGACCACGCGGCGGGATTCGAACGGGAATGTCGCGCGACGCGGCCCGATGCGGCCAAAGCCGAAATCATCGTCGTCGAAGAGAGAGGCGAACGGGTCACGTCGCCCGAACGGGTCGCGCATTGCCGAGAGAAGACCGTCGGTGACGTAGTCGTTCAATGTGAACACGGGCGCGTTTCGATCGCGCGAACGCGAATCGCCGGCCACAGGCGGAACGTGCGTCGAGTCAACGCTCGCAATGGAGGCCGACTTCCATTTCGGCTCCCAGAACGGCGCCGTGACGTGCGGCGGGCGCTGCGTCATCACGGGCGGCGTATCCGCAAGATCGGCCTTGAGCGGCGGCAGCCACAGCTTCACCGTCACGGTCGTCTCCTCGGTGACGACGAGGTTCGTCGAGGTGGCAGTCAGCTCGACGGATGGCCTGGCGTCCTCCGCGGCGCCCGCGCAAAGCGCCGCGCAGCACGCCAGAAGCAGAACACAGCCTGAGCTTGCAATCTTCCTTTTCAACGTCCGCCTCCAGCAGCTACTGTATCACCATCACTGCCACGTTCTTGTGCGCTCCGCCGGGAGAACGCGCGTCCGATTTGGCCGCGGCCGAGTTGGTGGACGTGGTGACTTCGGCAATATCCCCCAGCTGCGAGAGCGCCCTTGCAAGACGCTCCTCGCGCAGCTTCTGCTGACGGCTCTCGGAAATCGCCAGCCCCGCGATGAGTCCGCCTGCGAAGCAGAGAAGCGACAGAAGCACCACGGCTGTCGCCGCGAGAAGCGGATGCCGCCTCGCGCGCTCCATGTGCTCCTCGGCCGCCGCGCGCGCCCGCGCGGCGTCAAGACGTTCGCGTTCCACGGCAAGCGCCTCGCGCTCGAGCCGCAGACGCTCTTCCGCCAGCGCAGCCGCGCCGTTTGTCTCTTTTTCGCTTTCTTCCATGGGATCTCCCTGATCGGACGCTTAACAATATAGCATCAGTTCGTTAGAGAACCATTAAGATTCGCACTACTTTTTATCGCCCTTCTCCGTCTCCACTCTCTTCTTCACGCCCATGAAGCGGAACTCGTCCGTAAGATCCTCGCCCACGATCCGCGAAAGACGCCTGCACCACTGCTCGCGCTTCTCGAGGTCGGTCTTCGGCCGTTCGGACTGCGGAAGCGCACGATATTCGGCGAAGAGCTTCACGAACGTCTCCCAGCCGTACTTCTCGATGAGGCGCGCGAAGAAGTCGAGCGCGAGGAACGGGTCGGCCTTCCACTTGTCGTACGGGCGGCCTGCTGCGTTCCAGGCCTCCACTCTGCGCTTGAAGCCCTCGCCGCCGATCTTGCCGTTGTCGCGGATGCCGCGGCCGCATATCTTCTCCATGTTGTAGAGGGAGAAGAAGTTCACCGTCACCTCTCCGGTGCCGTCGAACGTCCAGTCGTAGTTCTGGTGGTTGTGGCCCATCTCATGGAAGAATCCCCACACGTCGTCAACCGCGCCTGAACGAATCGTGGGTTCGCTCAGGAGGTTGCGCAGGCAGCTGGTGGGCATCATGATCGGGTATCCGGCGTGCATGTAGCCGGCACAGAGCTGCACGTCGGCGCAGATGCGCTCGGGCGAGGCGCGCTTGACGGGTATGCCCGTGAGCTTCGCGTCGTTCGCCATTATCTCGCGCCACACCTGCAGGAGCGGACGCGGATCGGCGAGGTTCTGCACGCTTTCGTACGGCACGGTGATCACCAGGCACTCGCTCTCCAGCTCAACCATCGGCGCACGGTTCTCGCGCAGCTGCGCAATCCACGTCTCGGGCGTGTCAACGCCGTCCACAAACCTCGGCGCGGGGCATGCGGGGCCCACCTTCACGGAGGTTTTCCCCTCCGCCCCGCGAGGCACCACAATGTATACAAGCCCGCCGAACGGGGACGAGAACTTCGTCGTCGTCTTCTTTAGCGGGATCTCCACGTCCACAACAGGCGCACGGAGCCACTCGTTGTGGCCCGTGACGCGGCAGCTGGTTGATCCCACGCGCACGCGCAGGCCCAGCTTCTCCGCGCCGTCCGCAAGCGTCACCGTTAGAGGTTCGCCCGCCCCCGCGAAGAGTCCGGTGCCATGCCAGCGCGGCACGGCAAGGTCGATCTCCACGTCGCGCGTGACACGGCGAGCGTCTTTCCTCGGCAGGCCCGGATACGAAGCAGCGGCCGCGCTTGCGGGCCACTCGCGCTCGGGCTTGGCGAGCCACGCGTTCTGGAAGAGCGTGTACGCCAGGCGCTCGCGCACGCGGGATCGGCCGAGCGGCCGCGACGGTGACGGCACGATGTCCTTCAGGGCCGACTTCGCGAGTGCCTCAATTCTCGGGCGCCACTTCGTGTCGACGGACGGCAGCGCATCCGCCAGCGTCTCAAGCGTGAAAAGGCACCTTGCGCCCAGCGCGGGCGGCATGCCGCTACTTCTCTCCACAAGCTCAAGCGCGCTCTCGGCCGAAAGTCCAGGCAGATCGGCAGGCCCGGCCACCTCGAAGAGGCCGTCCTTGCCCGCATCCGCATAGGCGCCTCCGGAATAGATGCCTGCCGGACCGATCGCTATGTTGAACGGGCTTTCTGAGAACGGACACTCTCCTTTCGCCTGATGCCAGCCCCAGCCCACCACAGGCGCCAGCACGCCGCCGCCGCGGCGTATGAACTCCGTCAGCTTCTCGGCGTCTTCAGCGGAATGAGAGTCAGGCATCGTGATCACAACCGAGCCCGCCGGAAGCGACGAGAGCCTGTCATAGCCCGCGAGCGGTTTGACAGGCAGGTCCTTAATCTCCTTGAACACCCCGACCGCGGCTGAGGCCATCGCGCCATGCCCCCCGTCCGTGTATATCGCCGATGGGGGGAAGCCACCTGAAAGCCACACTATGCACTCGCGCATGAAGGCGATGTTGTCGCGCCTGCGCATCACCTCCTTTTCCATGAAGGCATGGTGCGTCACCGCAACCACGCGCCCCTTGCCGTACGCCGCGGCCGCCGCCACGGGCACCTTCACTCCGCCCACGCGGCCAAAGGCGATCGGCGCAGCGTCAGAGCCCGCCACCACCACGCATCCTGCAATCGCCCGAGAGCGAAGCGCAATTGAATGGGCTTTGCGCGAGAGGTTCCCTCGCAGCGCGTCGACATCGCGCGCCGCACAGAAGAGCGCAAGCGCCGCACATGCTACGAAAAGGCATTTCTTCATTGTCATCCTTTCATTGCCAATTAAACTATTTTAGCGAGGCCAGGAGCCCGCCGCACAGCAGAAGCTCGCGTTCACGAGCGGATAGCGACGCCGTGAGGCGAATCGTCTTGCCGCTCAGGAGCTTGACGACGAGGTGGCCATCGCCCGCAACCGCGTCGCGGATGCCGTCGAGGTCCAGCTGCTCGCCCTGGGCGAGAGCGTCGTAGTCAGCCGCGTCGTCGAAGACGAACGGAACTATGCCGAAGTTGATGAGGTTCGCGCGGTGTATGCGCTCGATCGACTTCGCGACCACGGCCTTGACGCCAAGGTACATCGGGCAGAGCGCGGCATGCTCGCGGCTGGAGCCCTGTCCGTAGCTTTCGCCCGCCACGATCACGTTCGCAATGCCTTCGGCCTTAGCGGCGAGGCATCTATCGTGGAACGACGGGTCGCACGGCTCGAACACGAACTTCGCGTACTCGGGCACGTTCGAGCGGAACTTCAGGCGAGCGCCGGCGGGCATTATGTGGTCGGTGGTGATTCTATCGCCCACCTTTATCGCCACCACGCCCCTGCATTTCGCGCCCAGCGGCTCGCCCTTCGGCACGGGGGCTATGTTGGGTCCGCGCACGATCTCGGCCCTTCTCACGCCCCTGCCGGCGGTGTCGCGGTATAGGAACATCGAGTCGTCGACCGGAAACTTCTTCGGAGCCGGCACGGACGGTATCTTCGCGCCTAGCGGAGAGACGACCTTGCCCGCAAGCGCGCTGACTGCCGCGGTCTCGGGCGAGACCAGGTACACCTGCGCGCTCTTCGTGCCGCTGCGGCCCTCGAAGTTGCGGTTGTTCGTGCGCAGCGACACGGCGCCCGTGCGCGGGCTCATGTGCGCGCCGATGCAGAAGCCGCATGCGTTCTCGAGGATGCGGCATCCGGCCTTCACGAGAATCGCAAGCGAACCGTCGGCTGCGAGCATGTTCACCACCTGGCGCGAACCGCACGCCACGCCGACCTCCACGTCGTCCGCGACATGCTTCCCCTTCAGGATGAGCGCGACGGTGCGTATGTCGCGGTATGAGCTGTTCGTGCACGAGCCGATCATGATCTGGTTGATCTTCGTGCCCTTCATGGACTTCACGGTGACGATGTTGCCTGGCGAATGCGGCGCCGCCATCAGCGGCTCGATCTTCGAGAGGTCGACTTCGAACACATCGTCGTACACGGCGCCTCTATCCGCAACAAGCTCGATCCAGTCGCCCGCGCGCCCCTGCGCCTCTAGGAACTGGCGCGTCACGCCGTCGCTCGGGAAGACGCTCGTAGTAACGCCGAGCTCCGCGCCCATGTTGGCGATGGTGGCGCGGCTTGGCACGTCGAGCGTCTTCACGCCCGGACCGAAGTATTCGAAGATCCAGCCCACGTTGCCTTTCGTGCCGAACTTCTCGAGCACCTTCAGGATCACGTCCTTCGCGCTGCAGCCTCTGGGCATACGACCCGTCAGGCGGATGCCGCGCACCTTGGGGGACGGAATATGGAACGCACCGCCGGCCATTGCAACCGCGATGTCGATGCCGCCCGCGCCTATCGCCATCATGCCGATGCCGCCGCCAGTGGGGGTGTGGCTGTCGCTGCCGAGGAGCGTGCGGCCTGGACGCCCGAAGCGCTCGAGGTGGAGCTGATGGCAGATGCCGTTGCCGCACTTGGAATAGACCACTCCGAACCTGCGCGCGACGGAGGCTAGGAAGTCGTGGTCGTCGGCGTTCTCGTATCCGATCTGCACGGTGTTGTGGTCCACATAGGAAACCGCCAGCTCGTTGCGCACATGCGGCACGCCCATCGACTCGAACTGGAGGTATGCCATCGTGCCGGTGGCATCCTGCGTGAGCGTCTGGTCGATGCGGATGCCGACCTCGGCATCCCTCTTCGGATCGCCCTCTACTAGATGCGCGGCGAGTATCTTCTCCACCACGTTCATCGGCTTTTCCGCGCGCCGTTCTTTTCTGCTCGTCGTCTTCATTTCATGCTCTGCTTTTTTCGTGCAAAATCAAACATCTCCGCCCGCAACGCGGGCAGACGGCGGATATTATACCATAATGCGGAAATGTCCGCTTGCGCTTTTCGGCGGCGCAACCATTGACGCCGCCGTTGAAGGCTAGACCTGCATGAAGGCGCCTTCGTCAAGACCATTGCGGTCTAATCCTCCGGACGGCGGTCCATCCAGTTGTACTTGTGGATGTGGAGCCTCCCGTCGGATGGATTGACGGCCAGCGTCGCGCCGCCAGTGCCCTGGTAGAGAAAGTTCGCCTCCATCGCCGAAGAAAGAATCGCCGCCTTCCCGCCCTTCGGGATATCGCCGAACTCGGCGCGGAGGAGCAGCAGCTCCCCCGCGTCCTGCAGCACAACGAACATGCCGTCGGTGTTTGAGAATTTTAAGGTTTCATGTGCGAACGTATGCCTTTATTGTTGCGTGCATCTTTCCTGAAGCGAAACCAGATGGACGGATCGTGTAGCGCCCAACTGACGCCGGCACGATGAACGTCTCTGCGTAGTGGACTATGAACGGCGCAAACGCGTCCGTGGGACTCTCCACGGTCGCCTCCTCCCCTTCCACGAGATTCAGCACGTTCACGCCGCCGCACGTGTCATGTTCCACAGGCGCGGTGAACCAATGGCGCCGCGTCTCGATGAACTCCCGTTCGTGCAGTCCCGTACGCTCCTCCTTCACGCCCGGACGCTCCGAAAGCGTCTCGACGCGCCCGACGAGGTTCTTCCGCACCCACTCTGTGTCGCGGTCGAACTGGATGTTGGCGAGCGCATGTTTCACATGGATCGGACGCGGCCGGTCGTCAAGCCCCAACCTCCCCCAATCCCACATCTTGAACGTGAAGATATAGGGCGTCGCGGAAATCTCCAGCACCATGCAGTTCGCGCCGGAGCAGTGGATCGTCCCGCCGGGAATGAGGAAATGGTCGTGCTTCTTCGCGGGGAAGGCGTTGACGTACCTGAGCGCGTCGAAGGAACCCGTCTTCTCGCTTGCACGGAGCGCGTCGGCGAATTCCTCGCGCGTGACGCCTGTCTTCTTGCCGAGATAGACGACTGGCGACGCGGATGCGTCGGCGTCGAGCAGGTAGTAGCTCTCGTCCTGCGTGTAGTGCATTCCGAAGGCGTCCTGAATGTATTCGGTGAGCGGATGGCACTGGAGCGACAGGTTACCGCCGCGCATCGTGTCTAGCATGTCGAAGCGGATCGGGAACTCCGCGCCGAAGCGGGCGTGGACCTTCTCGCCGAGGAGTTCGTGCGGATGGCGAAAGACGAGGTTGATCGCCGGCGTCTCGAGAACAATTCCGCCCACGTCCATGAGAAGCGAGTTCTCCTCCGGCACGCAGTCGAAGCTCCAGGCGTAGTTCTTCTTCGACGGGTCGAGGTCGAACTTCTCCTTCATCCACTGTCCACCCCACACGCCGGGATCGAAGTAGGGCATCACGCGAAACGGACGCGACGCGGCGATTTCGAGTCCGCGCCGGAACGCCGCCCCCGTCATCATCTTCGGCTCGGTGGCGTTCGTGTCGAGGATGTAGTCCATCCTGTCGTAGCGCGAGCGCTTGTGTCGGTCAAGCGCGCGCCAATCGGCGAAGAAGCCGCGCTTGTAGAAACGAAGCGCATCCTCGCCAGCATTGTCATCGAGCCAGTTGGCGAGCCGTCCCGAACGGAAGCGCTGCTGAATCTCCCACCGCGCCATGTCGGCGTACACGTAGATGTCGCATTCGGGACAGCACACCGCCGCCGCCACGCCATAGACGAGCACGACTCCCCGTGCCGCCGCGATCTTCACCTTGACGGTCTCAACCTTCGCCGGGTCGAAATAGTCTTCCACCCTTTTGTGCGACATCACGGCGAACACGCGGTCGTCGCCCTGGTCCGCCGCAAGCATCGCGCGTACCTCGTCATGCGTCTTGTTCGCCTCGCGCGTCTCGATCACCGCGTCCGGACGAAGTGCCCCTTTTAGCGCATCCAGCACCTCACCCTCCCACACGCCGTGGTAAAGATCTACGCAAATGACGCATTTCGGTAGGGCGCGATCACCGAGCGCGCCGCACCTCGCCCGCAATTCCTTGCCGATTGCCTCCCATCCGGCAACGGCGCGGCATTCGCCATCCGTCGGAACCGTTATTGCTGGAAACTTGTCGTATGACGACTTCACTTGACCACTCCCTCCGCGAAAAGCGCGTGAAGGCCGAGTACGACGGATGCTTCAGGATTCTCGGCCACGACGAAACGAACCTTGCCCCACGGCGTCCAGGAGTGCTTCCACACGTATTCCTCCGCCGCCTTGAGAAGCGGCGTGAAATGCGATGCGCCGCCAGACCAGATGACCGTCTCGGCGTCGTAAAGATGAACAAGCGCAAGCGCGCCTGCGCCAAGGGCGGTGAAAATCGTTGCAAAAAGCCGCTGCGCTTTTTCTTCACCCTTCTCGTAGTCTTCGGCGAAGCGGCGGTAGTCGTAGCCCGGATCGGCGGCCATCTCCTTGAGCGCCCAGGTGCCAACGTATGCTTCAAGACATCCTTCGCCGCCGCAGTTGCACTTCCGTCCTCCATCGAACTGGATCGGAAAGTGTCCACCAAGAAGCCCGGCCGTACCATGCACACCACGTTCCAAATGCCCCCGGCACACGGCGGACGTTCCCACGCCCGTACCGAGAATCATCATGACGGCATTCTGCTCGCCCTTGGCGCAGCCGAAGTTGAGTTCGCCGAGAAGCGCCACGCGCGCATCATTGATCACTCGACATGGAAGCGACAGTTTCTCCTGTGCCCACGCCGCGATGTCAACATTCTCCACGCCAGCGTGTTTCGCGTTGCAGCTCAAAACGCGGCACCTATCCTCGTCGATGATGCCTGGCAGTGCGATGCCGATTCCGTCCCATCCGCTGGGATGCCGGCCGCGTGCGGAAGCGATTCGTCGTTCAAGTTCCGCCAGCGTGCCGGTGAAGCCATCCGGCGCAACCGGGAAGATCTCGCTCTCCACGACTGCGCCATTCTCCACGGTGGCCAGCTTCACCCGGCTGCCACCCATGTCCGCGCTGATGGTTTTCACTTCGCAATCCCCCACTGCTTGTTGGGCTCGGACCCCATCCAGAGTTCCAGCGTGCCGCCCTTCAGCACTTCGCGGGCGTCGAGGAGGAAGGAGTTCTGCGGCTTGCCGTTGAAGAGAGCCCGCTGCACGTACTTGTTGGCGCGGGAGGCATTGTGCGCCTTGATGGTGAATTTGTCGCCGCGACCGAAGCGTCCCCCAAGATCGATCGTCGCCTCTTCGAAGAGCGGGCTTGCGATTTCATAGACGGGCTCCGCGCGGCATCCGCCGTCCGTCTGGAAGAGCCCGAGCGACGCCATCACGAACCACGCGCTCATCTGTCCCTGGTCCTCATCGCCGAGCCACGCCGTCGAATCGCCGTAGCCGTAGTAGCGCTCCATGATCGACCGCGCCCACTTCTGCGTCTCCCACGGCTCTCCCGCCCAGCTGAAGAGGAACGCGAAGTGCATCGACTGCTGGTTGCCCTGCACCACGGGGAACTTCGCGTAGTGCTCGCCCGGAGCGTTGTAGCGGAACGGATAGCTCTTCTCAAAGCCCCACTTAAGCCGTTCGAGGAAGCGCTCGCGTCCGACGATCTCCACGAGCGCCGGGACGTCCTGTGGCACGAAGAACGTCAGCTGCCAGGCGTTGCCCTCTACGTATCCCTTCACCGAGAATCCGTCCGCGATGGAAGTCAGGGTTTTGTCCCATTCGCCCTTCGAGTCCCTGCGATGGCAGTAGCCGCTTTCGGGATTGACGGCGTTCTTCCACCAGGTACCGCGGTCGGAGAAGGTCTTGTACGCAGCCTCGTCGCCAATCGCCTTTGCGAACTGCCCCACCGTCCAGTCATCGTAGGAATACTCCATCGAGTTCGAGAAGGTGCCCTTGTCGCTCGGCACATAATGGTATTGCATGTACGCGGCGAGATTGCGGTTGCCGGCGTAGCCGCGCCCCACCTTCTGTCCTGGTGTGGTCTGCATCTTAACGAACGCGGACAGCAGCTTCTTCGGATCGTACACGCGAATCCCCATCTGCCAGGCGCTGACCATCTGCGGAATCTCGTGTTCCGCCACCATCACCGGCATGTAGCGCATTCCCGCCGGACCCTTCCCGAGCCATCCGCCGGCCTCATAGAGCGCCATCTGCGACTTCACCCAGCGCGCGCTCCATTCCGGCCCCACGAGGTTCCACGTCTGGTTCAGATTCCAGAACGTGTTCCAGAACGCGTCGCACCCCATCGCGCGCGCGTCGGGATCATTCAGCTTCTGGATTTTGCCGAACGGGTCGCTCCAGCGTCCATCCACATCGTTGAACGTGTTGCGGCAGAACGAACGGTAGAGGTTCGTGTAGAAGCGCTTCTTCTCAAGACGGTCCACCGTGGCGATCTTCACGCGCCCCAGCAGGTCGTTCCACGTCGCCTCGTTGGCCGCGCGCACCTTCTCGAAGCTCCAGCCGAAAGGCTCCTCGACCTCGCGCTTCAAGTTGTTCGCCGCGCCCGCGATGTCAACGAAGGAAATGCCCGAGCGCAGCTGCACGACGGTCGCGCCGTCAGCAGGCTTGAACTCCACGTAGCTTCCGAAGGACTTCGGGTTCTGCGCAGCGTGCGCGCTGCCGGTCCAGAGGGCATCGCCCTCCCATCCGCCGAACTTCGCGATGTCGCGGTCGAACTCGATCACGAAATGGACGGTATAGAACTGGTCGGCGTCGCGGCTCCACACGCGCGGCGTCTCCTGCTTCGAGAAGCCTTCGATCCGGCGCGGACCCGTCTGGCGCATTTCGCAGTCCAAAATGTTGTATGTATACTCGGTGGGAGTAAACAGATCGATCATCACACGCGGCGTCTTGCCAGCCGGATACGTGTAGCGTTGGAATCCGCAGCGGTCGGTGGCGGTGAGTTCGGCGAAGATGTCGTAGTCCTTTAGCTTCACGGCGTAGTATCCAGCCTTGCACACCTCGCTCGGCTTGTCGATGTACGAGCGGTAGCCGTCGGCATGGCCTTTGATCTCGGAACTGTCGCCCATCTTGATCTTGAGCGCTCCCGTCGTAGGCATCGTGCCGAGTCCCGCCATGGTCCACTCGTGAATGTGGCTGAAGCAACCGACGCTCTCGATGGTGGGGTCGTACCCGCCCTGCCATAATCCCCTGCCAGGCGTGCCTTCATTGTCAGGCGACAGCTTCACCATGCTGAACGGCATCCACGGGCCTGGCACGAGCATCCAGCGCGAGTGCGCCGTGCCCATGCGGGTATCCACATAGCCCGCCACGCCAGCGTCGCGCTGCGGCGTGCGCACTACAGTTCCTTCCCGCACACACTCCCCATCAACAAACACACGGTATTTACCTTGGGCCGCCGCGTCCATCGGCGCCTCGAACGAATACGCCCCTGCCTCAACGCGCTGCTCCAATGCGACCTTGCCGTCAATCTCCACGCGCACTACGGGCGCGCCATCCAGATGCTCCACGTCTACGAGAAGCGGCAGCTTCCCCGTACCAGGAATCAGATAGTCGCCCGCCTTCACGCTTCGCACGTACGCGCCCTTGTGCGCAAGGCGCACCACTGCATCGTTCGGGCCTTCGAGGCGCACGTCGTCGAAGATCGCCCAGCTGCCTTCGATGGACGTGATCTTGATCTCATTCCCGCCTTCAACGATTTCGCTGTCCGCAAGGTCGAACTTCGCCGTGAACGGTTTTGCCGTAGAGAAGTCGCCCTTCATGATGGAGGCGTCTCCCCCGCCGGCGGGCAGCACAATCTTCCGCGCATTGCCGTTCACCGACACCTTCAGGAGGGGCTTCTCCGCCTTATGGACGTCAGCGAAGTCGATGTAGAGCGTCCATGCGCCGCCCGTACCCTTCTTCGTGATGTCGAAGAGGATGTTCACCTGCTGCGTGCGGCGTCCGGCGATGCGGCTAGACCCCGCCCACTTGTCGTTGATGCCGGGAAGAACGTACGGGAAGTCCTTCTTTGCGTTCGATCTTCCTACGAGGAAGTAGTTGTTTTCCCAGCCGAAGTCGTGCTGCAGGAAATCGTTGTATCCACGCGGCGCAAGCGCGAACTCGTTGCCTGTGCAGTCCTTCTGGCCGATCTGCCACACGACGTGCGCATTTGCCGAAACAGCGAATGCCGCAGTCGCAGCCATCAACAATCTATTATTCATATAGCATTTCTTTTCCTTGACAAAACTTAAAACGAAATCTTCATGCTTCGGCTACCGGATAAATATCACGGTACAAGGCACGGGGCCGAAGACCGCCGTCAGTTCCGCGTGTGCACCCACCTGAACGACAGGGCTTCTCTCGCCACCAGAGATAATTGCGTCTGTCCGCCCATCCCATCGTTCAAACCGGACCGACCGAGAGTCAGGAATGGCCGTCAATCTTATCGGTCTATCCGCGTTGGCGTAGGCAGTTATGGAAGTAACAGCTTCGCCGTCCCCAAGTTTGACCTTCCCCTTTCCATTTGCCGACACCTGAACGTTGTAGCCGAACAGACGAATCTCGGCCGTCTGCGGTCCCCAGGCTGGCTGGGTGGGATCGGGGTTGTAGATGAACATATAGCGATAAGCCTTCTTGCCGGAAATGGCGTTGACGGTGTTCCACTGCCCCATGTCAGTGGGAGCGGTTGCCTCCGAAATGATTTCGAAATTGGTGAACCAATCCGGATCGTTTGAGCCGCATATCACTGCACCCGCAACCCGCGTGAATCCTTCATTCCCACCACGGCGCCCCAGAATCTGCGCGTAGGTGAGAATGCATGCGCCATTCTCCCCGAAATCGACGCCATAGCCGGTTTTCGTGCCGTCCTTCTTCTCCGCATCACAAGACAGATTGACAATGGAATTCACGTTGCCGTCGAACGCGCTGGACGGGGATGAGTTGTTTTCGAAAATGTACCCAGTGTAAATCGTTGATATGCCAACTGCAAGATTGGCCTGGTTGGACGGCACACGCTCCAGCTGCCCCACCTCCTCTCGCGCCGATTCACTGAAAACAGCTTTCAATTCGCCAAGCCGTCCAACCTGGATCGTGGAGTCTGCGCTGGATCCGCCGACAATCGCCTGGACTCTGCCCTCCCATCGCAAGAACGAGTATCCTTCATCCGGTATGGCAGTAAGCGTGACCGGCTTGTCCAGACTCGCATACGCTGAAATGTACGACGCTGCGGCATCCTCCCCGGATTTCACGTTCCCTCCCACGCCAGCCGACACAAGAAGGTTATAGCCAAAGAACTTTATCTCTGACGTTTCAGGCCCATAGACGACCGCCGTCGGATCCGGATTGTAGATGAAGAAATACCGATAGGCTTTGGACGAAGTTGAATTGACTGTGTTCCACTGATTTGGACCGGTATGGGTGGTAGCCGGCGTGATTTCCTCGAATTCGGAGAACCAGCTTGAGCTGTTCGAGCCGCAAATGACAGCCCCTAGCGAACGGGTCCAAGTGCTGGCAGAATTTCTGGAAAGAATCTGCACGGATGTCAGAATGCAGGCGCCGTCCACGCCCAGATTGACGCCATAGGCGGTTCTCGTTCCGTCCTTATGGGCTGAATCGAAGGTAAGATTGACAAAATCACTGCCCAGGGTTCCGTTGAACGCCCTTATCGGCCAAGTGTCGCTTGCATAATTATATCCACTCTGGATGATGTCAATGCCGGGGGAAAGCGCCGTCTGACTGGATGGATCACGTTCCAGCTGCCCTGGTTCTTTCTGCGTTGCAACACGAAATAGCGCCCTAAGTTCTCCGCGTCCCCCAATCTGGATGGTCGCATCCGTACTTGCCCCGTCAATGATTGCATCAACCCTCCCATCCCATTTTGCGAATGCATATCCCTCTGCCGGAATGGCTGTCAAGGTAGCGGGGTTAGACGATGAGACATACACTGCTGCGGATTGTGTTGCCTCACCATCCCCTAATTTCACACTGCCACCCATACCCGCCGTGATGACGGCGTTGTAGCCGAAGAACTTTATCTCTGACGTTTCTGGCCCATAAACGAGCGCCGTCGGATCAGGATTGTAGATGAAGAAATACCGATAGGCTTTTGTAGAGGTCGAGACAACCTCGTTCCACTGCCCTTGGCCCGTATGGGTTGTCGGCGGAGTGAGGATGTCGAAATGATGAAACCAGTCAGGATCGTTAGATCCGCAAATGACCGCGCCTTTTGACCGCTGCCAACATGTATTGTGATTTCTTGACAGCACTTGCGCGGAGGTCAATACGCAGGCGCCGAATGGACCAAAATCGACACCGTATGCCGTATTGGTTCCAGTATTCACGTCCCCGTTTACAGTGGTCAGATTGACGCAATTGTTGACGCTACCATCACCATCAAAAGCTTTTATCGTGGTATTATTGCCAAAAACATATCCGCACTGAATGGTAGCAATGCCTGGCAAAAGCGTAGACTGATTGTCGGGATCACGTTCCAGCTGACCTGGCGCCATTTCGCCGTTCGCAAAGGAAACCATCATGCTGACTACCATTGCAAACACAACGTGGTTCACAATCGACATTCGTGCGTTCATTGTTCCTTGTTCCTTTCCCTTACCTGATTGCACGGACACCAATCCGCGCTGTTGTTGATAAGTTTACCAGAGACATTGCCGCCCTTCAATTGCACAATCCTAAAATTCGATTGCACAACACCATTTCACGCGTGCTGGCGCGAACGAAAACGATTCAAGTCTGTAAAATGTAGAAATGCTAAAATACAGACGAATAAATTCATCAGTTGAAGTGTCTATCCGTCTGCAAAATGACATTTTGCCATTTTACAGACGGATTCTGCTTGACAAGCCGCACGAGCATTACCGCCCTCTGCGGTTTTGTTCCCGCCAGCGCTCGGCGGTGAGGCCGGTATCCGCCTTGAACATGCGGCAGAAATATTGAGCGGATGCGAAGCCGGAGCGGGCAACAATATCGGCTATAGGAAGCTCCGTATTTGCCAGAAGCCGTTTCGCAGCCGACAGCCGGCTTTCAATCAGCTCCTGCTGAACCGTGCGCCCAAGTGCCTTGCGGAACCCCTCCTCGACCATCGGAAGCGATTTGCCGACGAATGCGGCAACATCTTCCGCTGTAAGCCGCTTCTCGACATTTCTTGAAATGTACACGAGCGCGTCCGAGATCCACTTCTGCGCGAATGCGTACGTTTCGGTTGACCGGCGCAGTATGACTTCGCCAGGCTTGACGCGGATGGCCGGGGGATTCTTCCGCGCCGCTTCCGAGCGCATCATCCGCGACAGTACAGCCACGGCCGCCGCGCCCACTCGGTGGCCGGAGTTGTCGATGGAGGAAATGGAGGGCGCCACGAACGAGCAAACGAGCGGATCGTTGTCCACGCCCAGCACGGCAAGATTGTCCGGCACGGAGATGTTTTCGCTTCGGCAAACGCACAGCACCTGATAGGCCCGTGTGTCGTGGCAGCAGAACACCGCTGTGCGCGGCGGCAGCCCCTTTAGCCACTGGGCGAGGCTGCGCGCGTCGGCGCCGAGCGTCACGTCCTCCTTGCGCGTCACGCGGGCGTCGTACTCCGCAAGAGCTCGGCGTGGTGTCTTGAACACGGAGCATGAAAAATATTGGCTCTTCAGCAAGGCCACGAAGGCGTCGCGCCGCTCGTCTGAATAGTTGTAGCCCTCGTAGCCGCAGTAGGCAAAGGAAGTGAAACGACGCGCCAGAAAGTGTTCGGCTGCCTTTCGCCCGATTGCCGCCTGATCCCCATCAACCGAACCAAACAATGGATACCGCTTGTTGCAGAACACGTCCACCACTGGAAGCCCGGATGCCGCAAGCCTTTGGGCCATCGCATCGTCAACCACGCG
>Ga0310695_10003625_pt1 | contig 29914 bp, 14 predicted proteins | sample RumenRJG_04DNA_FD_203882 | JGI IMG/M metagenome (GOLD analysis project Ga0310695, IMG submission 203882) | Bovine rumen microbial communities from Lethbridge, Alberta, Canada - RJG_04 (v2) (version 2) | ecosystem: Host-associated > Mammals > Digestive system > Stomach > Rumen | place: Canada...
CCTAACAATTCTGCCAACTCTGAGGCAATCTTACGTCCACCGGTACCAAACTCCCGACCGATAGTAACAATAAATCGTTTATCCATATGATGATTAACTTTTGTTAATTCAATTTTGCGTTGCAAAGATACTGCTTTTTTTTGAAACACACAAATCTTCTTGCATTTTTTATTTGTTTTTGAGCAGAAATAAAAGAAAAATTTGTTTTGGGTGTTTTTGGATGAACTAATAAATCCTTCACTTTTTACTCCCGAAAACGCTTCTCCAATTCCTTCATCCGGGCAACTAATTGCTCAAAGGGTAACTTCTCTCCGTAGATCATAGTTCCGCTCATCCGCTGATAATCTTCTTTCCATTCACGCATCCAGCGTTCCGGCGGCGTAAGGCACAACTCCGCGCGCATGTGTTCATTATAATCTACTCCCGCCATCGCGGTAAAAGCCATCCGATGCTGACGGATATGCTCCCATAATGCATCATCCTTCACTGCCGCTATTGCAAACGGCTTATCCATCATTCGCTCTATGTCATACAAGTGCCGACTCCTGCGGTTGGCAGACAAAGATTCGCGCTCAATAGAGAACAACTCATGCAGCAGAAATACCTTCTCCAAGAATGTCTTTTGCGGAGCAGCTACGCTAATCGCTACATTCTTATAATCCTCTACCGGCAACACTTCCGATACCATACTGCGGCATACAATCTCTTCCGTCGGTTCTATCAACGAACGAGCACCCACTTCCAATTTCACAATCGGCTGCACGTACGATATGGAACTCTCTTCGTATAAACTGCGGTAATACAGACTGATCACGCGCGGTTCGGGATACGTACCATCACCCTCGCCATCCGGCTATACTTCCAACCGGCACTCGCCCGATAAACCTGCATCATCCAATGCTTGCTGCAACAACCCGGCTAACTCTTGCGCCACAAACAACGACGAACGCTTGCGCAAACTCTTGATCTGCTTCTTCGTTGGCAGATCCGTCACTCCGAAATAAGCAGGATTGATAGCTAAGTCAATATCCTCCGAAAAACGCTCTATTAGGTTCCATCCCTTGCTCAAACTCGTTCCGCCCTTGAATACCAACTGATCCGCAATCTCCAGATCAAACACGATGTTCAATATTTGGCTCACCCACCAATCTTTTTCTATAATCGGCTCGGGCAATCCCTTTTTCTGAGCAGTCAGCAAAAAGGCCTGACGACGTTGCTCGTCTGTGTATTTCAAAAATGCTACCATAATTTACCTGTTATCTATCGCCTCCATCGCGATTGTTTGTACCCAATCCGGCATCAGTGCCAAATCGTGCTGAATGCTATGTCTGTCCTCTTTCTGCAACAGTCCTATGACGTGCGCCTTCTGCTCTTCCGTCAGATGCTCCCGTCCAATCTCCTTCAGCGCAAAGGTTACCAGCATCGCAGTCCGGTTCTGAAAAGCTATATTCCGCAAAGCAGTATGCACAAACTGCATCGTGTGACCGTCTGCCAACTCTATACTCCTTGTCCGACCGCTCGTCAGATATACGAACCGCATCGGTAGCTGTTCCGATAGCCCTAACCGGTTCAACGCATGAACACCCGTCGGAACGATCTTCGCCCGCTCTTTCTTCGCTATTGCATTGGCTATATCGTCATACGAGGGTGGTAAATAACCCGAACCCCAAACTTTGTCTTTCTTCGGGTAGCAATATATCCCACGAGCAACCCGAACAACGTGACCTTGTTTCTCTAATTGCTCTAATGCTTTTTGCACCCGTTTGGGATTCGAATAGTGTGCATAATCGTCCTTTGTGAACACCACACCCCTGCCGCGTTTTTTTAGGCTCGTTAATATATAATTATCAATACTTTCCATACTCTTTTTCACCAATATTTTTTCGCTAATTTGTATCTATATTTGCGAAAAACGCTGCAAAGATACTGCTTTTTTTTGAAATACACAAGAGATAAACAAAAAAAGCACCCAAAAGGGTGCATTTTATGGGTTAAAGTAAGGAAAGCGCGTACGTACGCGCACCCGCGCCTCGTTGCAACTCTTCTATCTTACGGTCTAAAATAGCCAAAAATTCCATATTACTCCTTAAAAACTCGAAGACCTCCCCGGGTGCGCTGATCTAACGGGAAGCGTGGGAGGTCATATCGAGTGCAAAAGTACTACTTTTTTTTCATATACGCAAATATTTTCCAAAATAAAATGTGATTTTACGTCATTTTTTTGTGATTCTTCACACTTTTTTGACGTAAATCCCCATTTTTCTCTTCCTCTCATCCTCTCATCCTTCTTCGCTCAGTTCGCGATACTTCAGTGCCGCGCTATTTTCTTCGTCCATTCCATCCGGATGGGATCCGGCATCATTTCTTCTTTTTTCCCGATTATTTGCATTTCGGTCACATCATTGTGGCCGTTTTTTGTATTTTATACTTTTTTTCTTGCGTATATCAAAAAAAAGTTGTACCTTTGCAGCGGTTTTTAACTAAAACCACTTCAATTATGTTAATAAGCAAATGCCGACCTTCAATTGGTCGGCATTTGTGTGAATAGAAGCCTATGCAATCGGAGATCCCATAAATGCGATAGCTCGTTGAATTGTACTCTTGGTTGCTGTAAAATAGTACGAAATCTCAACGTTGCTCATCTTAGGATGCGCTAAATGATACGCATAATACTCCATCCAACCGGATAAATGAACGGGAAGTCCCAACTCAAAGAGAATGCTCAGTTCTCCTTCTTCTTTTTTTTGAGCAGAAATTGATACTTGGTCATTTTGATGGTTTATAGACAAAAAACAGACCCGCGAAAACATTCGCGAGCCTGTTTTTAACCATTTAACGTGCGCTCATCGCACTCTTGCGCCTTGCGCGGTATATACCTTGCCATCCGGACGGATGAGATAGATATGGTCGTTGATAAGCACCTTCCGCACGCTTTCGACAGGCTCTGTCCCGTTTTGACTTTCGACTTCCTCAATGCCTTGCACGGCATTGAGCTGTATCACATACGGTTCCCACGGCGTGCCGATATGGTTGTCGGAGACGAAAGTAAGGGTCTTGTCTATGACTATCTCTTCACCGTTGATGACGGTACGGAGCTCCATCGGCTGGCCTGCGCCATCGCCGGCAATGACGAGGTAATAGAGGCTGTCGGTATGCGCACGGACGGCACCGCGGCACTCACCGCCGATGTACGCCGCTATCTCGCAGGTATCCACCACCGCCTCACCGTCCATGAGACGGATGGTCATGGTCATGTTGCTCGGGTATGCCATATACACTTTTCGACTTTCGACTTTTGACTTTTGACTTTCGACTTTCGACCGGGGCTGGTAGAGGTCAGCCGGATAGACGAAGGACTTGGCTGTGCTATCCGTACTGAAATAGAGGTATCCGTGCCCGGGCTCCAGTGCGAGGAGCGTACCTTCCCATCCGTAAGTGCCGTAGATAGACACCGCTGTCTGCGACTTGATCATGTCTCCTTTCTTCGGCTGCGCCCCTGCGAGTGCGACGCCTGCGCTTTTGGTAGTGAGCGGGGTGTACGGCAGCCAGTTCCAACCGGGCCGGAGAGAGACAGGCATCTCCTCGGCGGCAGGCTGACGGCCCGATACGGAGAGCAGCGGATCAAGCACCGCGTCCGTCGTCTTGGGGGTGCGCTGGATACGCAGTTTGTACATGTTGTTCACCGCGAGCTTGAGCGGACCGTTGAAGATCGAGCCGGAACTCTGGCTGAAGGTATTCTCATCCTTGACGAGCACGTTCCATCCCTTGTATTGCGGCGTGAAGACGTGGTCGCAATACTCGGACGGCGGCTCTACGCCGAAGGTGATCCAGTTCCAGTTCTCGTGTACCGGGATGAGTTGCTCCACCCTGTCGGACTTGGTCCAGATAGCCGGCGTGTCGAAGTTACCGATCATCGTATCCTGACGGAAAATCACTTGGTTACTTGGTACTTGGTCACTTGGTAACTTGATATTGGCATCGGTATAGGCTATGCCTTTGGAGGCATCCCAGATACGGAAGGAGACGGGTTGGTTCTGGTCGGCGTCGGGGGTGTCCGAGCCATAGATAATCAAGGTCTCGTACGCTGCCCCGCGTATCTTCTGCGGTGTAGCCACACCGCGGCACTCGCTGCCGATGAATGCCGCCACCATGCTCTCGGGGTTCTCCATGAGGATGCCGCCGAGATAGACCTGTCCGATGATGGTCATGGAGTGGTCGTACTTAGTCGGGTCAACGGTCCATTCCGGCGTGTTGCCCGATACCTTCATCACGATACGCAGCGGTTCTATAATTCCGTTGTTGCCTTTCAGACCGATGGTCACATCGTAATTACCTACCGGCACAAGGGGATTGACCGCAAAGCGGAGGGTCTTCGTCTTTAACGGTTGCACGTCAAAGACAGTCGAAAGTCCAAAGTCAAAAGTCGAAAGCCCGTTGCCATCCACTAATGTAAGCCATTCTTCCGGCATGTTCTCGACCGTGTAGTACTCGATTTGGCCGCCCTTGTTCTCGATGTTCACATCGAAGGTATAGTCCTCGCCGTACTGCTTGGTGATATTGACGGAGTCCTTAGCCCATTTGAGCGTATTCTGCTGTACGTAAGCGGTCCACTTGATGGGGTTGGACATGTTTCCGTTGAGGTCGTGTACCTCCGACATGGTGATGTTGAGCGTCGTGCCCTCAATGTCTCTGAGCGAGACCTCCGCTTCGGAGAGGTTGATGACCACTTTGCGCTCGGAGGCCACGGGTAGTGCGGTGATGCGTGTCTCGGAGGGTGCGTTCTTGAGCGGCGGCGCTGCCATACCGTTGACGTTCATGGACCGTGCAGCCGTCATCTCTCCCGCATCGGAGCGAGGAGCCATATTCTGCATGGTGAAGCCCTTGGTCTTCACGCCGTTGATGGTGCTGTCTTTCTCGAATGGATAGTACGCCATCAGGCCGCCGGAATAGAAATCGGCAGTATCGATGGTGTTGTACATGTTGCCCAGCAGTCTTTGCTCGGAGAGCGTAGCATTCCATATCCGTATCTCGTCCACAAAAGAAAGGCTGCTTCCTTTGGCTACTGCAAACGATGCTCCTTTCAGTACCGGTACATCCGCTTCGGCTATGACGGCTGTACGTTGGCCGTCGAGATAGAAGGACGCCGCCTGGCCACGTACCACATTGAGTGCCATATGATGCCAGCCGGTACGGACTTCCAAGGAATCGGTATAAGCGGCTACGGTCTGCGATTTCTTACCATAATCGAGGACGAGGTTATGCAACGAGTCGTAACGCAGGCAGAGGCCTTGTGTCTCAAAGACGGTGTCGTGACTAATGCTTGACGGCGAGTACCACATCTCCACCGCGTAACTGTCGTTCATGCCGGTGTTGATACGCGAGATGTCGAATTGCGCCCCCGCGGTGCTGTCGATGCGCAGCGCGTAGTTGGTATTGAGGATATCCCATGAGTCAGGCACCTTGAAATCATGCGTATGCCGTGTGTCCGCCGCTATGGCACCGTGTCCTTCGTTCATAGGCCAGTAGTTGGTCAGACCATAGGTATAGGTATCTTTCGACTCGTACTTCTTAGAGGCGGCATCCATTACATCCCGATAGGTGTTATAGAGCGCAAGGTTGTGTATATTCGCGTTAACAGGTCCTAAATAGAGGTAGTTGTCCATCGCGTAGTCCGCCACTTGTATATCTGCCTCGGAGACCTTTTCGCCTCTGAAGAGGTAAGCGGTGGTTTCGTCATACAGCGCAAGCATATTAAAGGTCATCGTGCTCGCCTTGTAGTTCATGGCAAAGAACGTCCATTTGTCCTTCGGCAGCACTTCGCGGCTGGTGAACTGTGTACCGGCTATCCGGACAACCACGTGCCCCGCTTCGTCTATCGAGAGCGCAAAACTGTTGCCGCCTACTCCGTGATGGAGGACCGTTCCCTCTTCCTGCCAGTTGAGCCAAAACTCCAAGGAGAAGTCACCACTGAGGAAGACGGGATTGATTGTTTTGGGCTCTGCTCCAAAAGGAAGGATATGATAGGACACCTCATGGTCTATCGGTCTTCCGTTCAGTTTGGCGGTGACGATAACGTTCTTGTCGCCCACATAACCGGGCACGATGTCCTCGTTGAACTCGACGGCAAGATTCTCGCCTATACCTAATATACCGTTCGCGGGTGCAGGCGTGTAGAGCGGACGGGGTTTGGTCATGTCCTTGATGACTTTCGTCACGTCGCTGTAGGCATATACGTTCTCATGCCCGTACGGCGTCGTGGTGAAAGCACGGAACTCGTACTCACCCTCCCGGTAACTGATATTGTTAGACATGTCTAAAGTCAGGCGCAGGTCTCCCGTCGACGGGAGTGTATTGTAACTCTTGTCTGTCGAATCGGCTTTGTTGGTCACCCAGGTATGGAGCGTCGTCCATTGGGTGCTACCCGCAAAGCGGTACTGGATTCCTACGTTCTTGAGGTTCTTGAATGTCCTGTCAAAGCCGGAGACTTTCAGTTGCAACTGTCCGTTACCGGTTGTCGGGTCAGTGTTTACGATGGGGTTCGTCACTGTCAGAGACACAGGAGAAGACGACGGCACGAAATGGGCATTGAGCGTCACGTGGTCGTAGATCACTTTCGGTTGGTATTGCGACAAGAAGTAAATCTCTATTCCTTCATGGTCGAGGATAGACTGGTCGGTCTGCGAAACCGTGATGGTCTTCTTGACGGTGGTACCTTGTTCCGTCCGGATAGTACGGCCGTTGATGGGTGTACCGTCCATCAGGATTTGCAGACCTGTAGTATCCGTTTTCTCCATCACTACAACATCATATCCGAACGGATATTGCTGGTGCGCTCTGGACATGTTGGAGCAGTAGAGGGTAGCCGTCGCGCTCTGACCGGCAGGGATGTCTGTCAAGGTAACGGATTTAGCGGGAGCCTCGTTACCCTTGCTAATCTGTATAAACGGTTGCTCCATTTGTTCTGAGGCGTTGCTCAGCGGCAACGGTTTGCCCTCCGGCTTGTAATAGTGGGTGGAGTCGGCGGCCTCGTAGGGGTTATACGTCTGACCGGCGAAGAGGGAGAAGATCTTACTGTTGTTGCCGCACTCCGCGTCGTAAACATTCATCGAGATATCCACATCGCGGTTGCCGTCGGCGAGGACATACTCCCATTCGGTATAACTGGTAGTATCATTGCCCGAACCGCTGACCGTTCCTCCGCCTACTGAAGTCTGTAAACTGGTTCGGACTCCCAAAGAAGTAACCGATTTGATTTCCCAGCTGTCTTTCCATCCCAATACGGCCTGAATGGAATAGTCCGTCTGAGTCTGGTCCAGCGTCGTAGTATCGTTGCGGAAAGTGAAAGTGCGACTTGAACCGCCGTCGATGGAGTAGTTTTTGAAATTGCCTTTCCGGATAGCTTCTATCTTCTGCTGCTCGTTGTATGACATCCATTTTTTCCACGCTTTAATCTGGTTGTTGCACATCACTACGCTATCCCATTCTGCAATATCCTTCTTGGTGCTTTGCTGTATCTTTCTGAGCGTGGCGGTGTCCGGCTTGAAGGCGTAGTAGCCGCTGTCGCCGTAGTGCTCATCCGTGGGTTGAAGCCATGTAAGGTACTTGGTGCGACCGGTGTTGTTGACGTAGTCCTCCGCCTCCTGCCGGGTTGGTACGTAGGTCAGGAATTGCTTGCGCTGGTCTTTCCATTTGGGTATCATAACCGTCTCTAACTCGTATTGTGAGTAGGCAAAGGTCGTACTGACCTTCTCGCCCAGGGCTAAAGCGTCCTCCAGAACAATGGTGTACTTGCCGGCAGAGCTGTCCTTCCGGACATGTAACTTGCGGCAGGTACCGACGAGGATGTTGGTAGCTGTGCCGATAAACACATCACCTCTGGCGCCTACATATGGGTCTTTGTCGCCGGTGGAATAGGACTCCACCGTTGTGGTCTGGAAGATAGTATCTTGTTTGTGGGTGTATTTCCAATTCGCCTTGATGCCGGATGTCAGGTCCGTCATTACATTACTCGAATTGATAATAGCAACGCCAAAGCCATTAGCCGTCACTACATCCACACCGCCGAGCCAGTCAACAATCAGCGAATGTTCTCCGGAGCGCTGGTAGGTGTAGTATTTGGAGACGGTCTTGACAGTACCTTTTTTCAGAGTCGTCTTGGAGTGCGCACCATACGGGTCACGCAGAATGAACATCACCTTGTCCGGACCCTGGGTGACAAAGTTATTACCGGTAGTGAGCGTCCCTAAAACGATAGCATCCATGCGGAACGACTCGTAGGTGCGGTCGTCACGTTTGAGGGTGATATTGAACTGGCGGGTAAACGGACTCACGATGTTCGGGGCGCCTACTGTCCACCGTAAGGTGGCGTGACCGTCCTTGTCCAGTACTACTTTGTCGTGGATCTTCTTATAGATATCGCCCACGGAGTATTGGGTGCTGTCCTCCGGCACCTTGTAAATAACGGCCTGTCTGGAACTCATCTCATTGCCGATAGTCAGTTCCTGTTCGCTCAGGTGTACTGTATCCGTAACACCTACAGTACCGTCGTAATTGGTATAGGACTCATAGCCGTGAAGCTCATACTCCGTGCTGTCCAGCATCTGATAAATAGGATAGCCGAACAGGTACTGCACGCTGCCCTGCTCGCCTAAGGTATAGAGATGGCGGAGCGTATCTGTCTCTTCTTCGTCAATAGATACGATGACGGAGTCCCGACCAAAAGCACCCTTGGGGCAACCTTTCTCGGTTACATCCACCTGCGGTGTAGCGTAATGAGTGAAGACCTTCTTGGTGTTATAGGTATAACTGTTATACACCGTATCGCCCTGTTCTGTTACCCGACAGATGGAGTCGGTTAACTTTGTTAAAGGGTTCGTCAAATCAATCTCCGGCAGCGAGGTGAACTCTATATTGTCTTTGTTATTGATTATCTCCACGCTCTTCATGATATACTTGAGCGGCGGTAACTTGGCGGAGAACTCACCCGTGGCGCTATCCGTAGTAATGTAGATATACTTGGTGTTTGCCGCCTCGCCGGAGCCGGTCCATGCGTGGCTGCGGATAGAAGAGGTGTCGCTCTCGAACGTACGGTCGGTGGTAGCAGGGGTGATATAATCGTTCTGGCAGTTGAAGGAGAACGACGCGTTGTTGAGCCGGAGCGTCAGTTTCGCTACACCGATATTATTCTTCGACTCTCCGAAGCCGACAGCAAGCGTGTCGTTGTACTTGGCACCGGCTACACGGCCGACGAAGTTAACTAACGTGGAGTCCGTAAAGTCGTACTGTACCCGATCGGCAAAGTTATACGTCCCTTCGATCGGGAACCGTCCGCTATCCACCAGACAGTGACCGTTCAACTTGGCTTCCACATAGTGCTCGCCGATAGGCACGCTGATGCTGTAGTAACCGTCCGCATCCGTCTGCTGCACTTTGCCGTTGGACGAGACGGCCAGACCATCCACATACAATGGAATACCTTCGACAGGGATGTTCGTGCCGGCATAGTAGATATGTCCCGTCATCTGGAACGAACTCTCGTCCTCAAAATCAACATTGTTCGCCGTGAGGCTCGTCGGACTGATGAACAGCGAACGCGTGTTGGGATTGAACTTATGAATACCTTTCTCCGGCACCACGGTATAAGACGAACCGCTACCCTTGAACGGAATACCGCGGATGAGGTACTCACCTTTGTCGTTGGTCACACCGTAACGCGCGAGTTGCGCCTCGGCAGGCACAATCGGCGAAGAGACGATATTATTGCCCATCGTAGCGTGCCGTCCGTTGGGCTGGTCGCTCGCATAAGAAGCATCGAAGGCATAACGCTCCAATCCTTCGTCAAGTGGCCAGTAGAGCATAAGTCCCTTCTCCCGACCATTCAGTACACGGTCGAAATAACTTGCTTTTTCCGCCTCAGTGAGTACATGATTGAACACTCTCACTTCTGCAAAATTACCCTTGAAAGCCCGGGAGGTGGTAATGCCCTGCGCACCGCCCAGAGAGAAAGGATCGGAGAGAGCCAGCGGGATAATAGTGATGGTCTTTACCTCACTGCTGTCCACCTGCAGGCTCAATTGGTCGCCTTTCTTGCTCAGCGTCAGCAAGGAGTACTTGCCGGAAGGAAGAGTCACACCGGTTGGGGACGTCTGCATGGTATAGTAACCCGGCTCTACAATCACGGAATCAGCGACAAATTTCGCATCCATCTGATAGCCTTGTCTCCACGAAGCATTGCCGGGATACCCGTATGATTGTAGTTTGATCAGGAGAGAACCATAATAATCCAGGTTATCCGAGCCATAACAGATCATACCCAATATATTTACCGTGCCGCAAGTTCCATTCTGACCGCAACCGATGTTGTAAGGGCTGTTATCTCCTTTGGTAGCCGTGACTCTGGTCACTGTATTGGCGATGGTAATATTGCCGCAAGTCCCCCTATACCCGGTTCCAATACCGGCACTATAACCGTTGCCCGTTGCAGTAACGATTCCTCCTGTGATGGTGATATCTCCGCACGACCCATTGTTAGCACAGCCGATTCCTGCCGCATTCTCTCCTCCTGTAGCCTGGATGGTGCCACCCTCTATGACAATGTTGCCGCATGATGAGCCGTAGCTGCCTCCTATACCACATCCATAGCCGTTCGAGGAGGCATTTAGCGCACCGACACCGGTAATGGTGAGCGTCTTGCCCTCTGCAATTTGGATACCCGGGTATTCATGCTCGAATCCTTTGACGGTATTATTGCCTTCCAATACGATGGTTGCGTTTCCAAGGCAGGTGATACCTGCCCATGAGAAACGACGTTGGTTCGTGCCGTTGATGGTTACATTGTCCAGCATCACGGTTGCCCCGTCGGCAATAGTAATCTTATAGTCTCCTCCTAAGGTGCCTGTCAGTCTTTCTCCGTCCTCAGCCGTATAGTTGCCGGTGAGGGTTGACAGGTCTGTTGCTGAGACCAGAACCGGGTCCTTGACCGGTTCCACATAAACACTCCTGTTAATCGACAGTCCGTAACCGCCGGTAGCGGTGCTGCCCAACAGGAGTTGTCCTGCACCCGGGATATTCGCCAACACCGCCCCTTCGCTCAACCCTGCGTCGGGACGAACGAAGAACTGCACCGTATAGTCCTTGCCGCTGCCGAAGACCTTATCCAACTCTGCTGAATCGGCCTTCCAGGCAATACCTTCGGAAGTGCCGTTAATATACTGCGACGAACTCTTAACCGTGTTGTCGTCGCCTGTGTCTGACGCCCGGAGCCACAGACGTACGTCCGGCACCGCGGTACCCGTTCCGTACTTGACCAGACCCGACACCGTTCCGCGAGACTGGCAGAAACCGATGTCATAAAGCGTGTTGCGGGGAACACCACCTTCGAATACTTGAATGCTATACTCGTAGTAATAACCCGGCTTAACCGTGTTGTCCTCGTACGTGTAGTTGGCATCCGTACCGTTGGTGGTGTTGATAACCATGAACGCATCGTTGCTGTTGACATAGCGACGTGAGATGACGTAAGTGCTGTTGTTTGTTCCCACTTGGGACGCAGTCCAAGAGAGCGTGACGCTCCCGTCATGAGTGCCTTTGGTGGCGCTGAAGGTCTTTATGGTTGTACTGTCCAATGCACCAGCAGACACGGCATCACTCTCAAAACGATAACCACCGGCTAATTCCAGACGTACTTTATATAGGTACCGTACAGTAGAGTTAGGCAGGTTGCTGTCCTCAAACGCCAGTTTGGCTCCCGCAGCCGGTTTGGCATCACCGCTCACTGAAGTAAGATTCTCCCAGGAGGTGTTATCGGTACTGCGTAACACCGTGAAACTAACGGTCGCATCAGTTACCGGCACACGACTGTATTGCCACGTGAAACGCACATGGTCCTTCACAGTAGAGTCTTGACGCAAATTATAGATAGTAACTCCGGGCGCCGTACTCACTACCGCTGAAGTGGTGCAGCCGAGCTTGGCGAGCAACTCATCGGTCGGGTTGTTCAGACTGCTCTCGCTGACACCCTTACCGATAAAGTCGGTGGGCACATTAGCCACCATATATTGATAATACGTGCCTATTGTGGCATCGTCATCGGTGAAACTCTGCGCACCGCCGTTAGTTGCGCTTAGCGAACCGCGTTTGCTCCACGAACTGCCGGACTTCGCTTTGCCGTTGGCGTCCGTCTCGATGCGGTAGATATAGGGCGTGACTTTCAGATAGTTACTGCCAGCAGGGCTCGTCCAAGTCATCGCCGTCTGGTGGGCGAACTGACGGTATTCGGTCGTGATTGTGCCGGGGATAGGAATGAGCGGAAAAGCGTTCTCCTTGGTCTCCGTCTTGGTCTGAACGTTAAACCAGTTATCGGGGTCCTTCACACCATGGGTGACGGACACCTTATAGTCTATACGAGCGGGATTGCCTACATTCTCAGGAAACGAGCAGTCCTCACTCTTCTCCTGTGCGGAGGCCTCGTAAGACTTGTCAACCGTCATAGTACTACCATCCTGTTTGTAGAAGGTATAAGTTATATTATACGTCGCTTTACGCATACGAACTGAACTGACCTTGCTGTCTATGTCGTTCGGCAGTTGTGGTACGGTGAAAGTCAGTTTGTCCGCACCGGTGAGCTCCACCTTGTAGGACTTCCAGTCGTAATCGGTCAGCCCGAGGTTCGTGCTGGTGCCTATGCTGTACTTCAACACGCGGTCGTACCAGTCGTCATTAGAGTGCTTGAAATGAAAATAAACTTTCCAGTCTCCGCCTGCCATCTCTGATGAGTAATATAAGTCGATACACGCGGTCATATAATGCTTGCTGCTGCCCCATTTCTTGAGCATGAACGTCTGTTCGGTACCAGTCAATTCGGGGGCCCCATATGCTCCGTTGGTAAACCACGCCTTGGCATTAGGCATCACCAACTTGGCTTTCACATCCGCGTTGTCCTTATCGTCATCGCCCTCATTGACGTACTTGAGCGTCAACAGGTCGATACTCTTCACACCATTGGTGGCGATGAGCGTTCCCTCCTGACAGAACGTGTTTTTCCCGTCCAGGTCGGCAAGGAACACCTCCAAATAAAGATGGTCGGTATAATGGGTTGCCGAATACTTGTCCTCGTTCAGCACCCAGTCACTTGCCTTTACGGCGTTCGTTCCCGCTACGAGCAACAGTAGCATAGCAGCCACCCGCATGGTGTGAGTAATCAGTCTTCCGACTGTCGATTTAGTTTTCATACGTATTATCGTTTTTACTTAATTCTCTTACTTCGTGAGTATAATGGTTGCAGGCACAAACTCGCCTTCGTTGAGGGTGGCGGTAGCCTCGCCGGTGTAGGTGCCGTCAGAGTTAGTGACGGTGAAGGAGTAGGTTACTCCGTCAGCGGGGAAGAGGGCTACATAGACCTCCTCCGGGTTAGCCCCTTGGGTGTCAATGGTGAGGGGAGAGGTTAGTGGTGCATCGCTAGGGTCTACGTGGACACTCTCTACCGGTGTGTTCTGCGCGATGGATACCGTACCCTCCTGCGGATAAGTGCCGTCATAGAGACCGCCTCCGCCGTAACTGATTTGAAGCGTGCTGATCGGGAGCGACGTACCCGGATGGTCTTTGTCCTCAAAGGAGAACTTACAAACCGTAAGCAGGCTCTTCATCTGCGCTAACTCTGCATTGGCGGTAGTCTCCGTGACGGACACCACGCTTGCTATACCATATATATGGTGGTATTTCTCCGCTAAGGTTGCCAACGAACCGTCCTGCCCGGCTACAGAGATGGTGTATTTCGCTGTCAGTTTGCTCTCAACCTCAGAAATATCCATAGCCGACTTATCAATCTTCGGATAGATGAGTGCTAACTGGTCGTTCGGTGCACACCATACGCGGTCACCCGCGAAAGATGCTATACGCTCCGCTTTGTCCGCTTTGAGGACGCCGTAGAGGGGTTGCTCTTCCTTGTCGTCATAGTAATTATGACTATAACTCAGGTTGCGGTAGAACACCTCATCGCCAATGCTCCATAGGGCATCAAGGGTCTTCCCGTTCTCTGTGATTGTCGCCTGCGGGAGACGTCTTTCGACTTTTGACTTTTGACTTTCGACTTCCGTCACTATCAGCGTGCGGGGTTTGAGCTCCGCCTGCTGTTTGGGCTGGTCGGGATTGTTAGTGGTGCTGCACGCCGTACCCAAGAACAGCAAGGACGAGCAGACCGCGCCTGCCAGCCATGCATAAGTCTGGCTGAAGCCGCCTGTATCCTTTTTGTAACCGGAGATTTGCGCTTTGATACCTCCGCTGGCGCAGAGCATCTGCTGCGGAGTGGTTGCCACGGTCTCTATGCGTGGCTGAGTGTAGATTTTCTTCATTATAATAGTAGTCAAAAATTAACAATATATACGCGCAAGCGGCACCCGCTGGTTGCGGCACCGCCTGTGATAGCGTTGCGTTGGTCTGTGGGTTGCTTACAATATGACTGCGGAGGCGAGGTATGCGAATACCCCCATATGGCAGCAGGGGTAATTCGTTGGCTATGAGCGTCGTATATGCAGTACGTAAGCATATCAATCCTAATTTAGCAATATGTAAAAAACTTTGCAAAAGTACTGCTTTTTTCTGACATATGCAAGAAAAAAAGCGAAAAAGCGACTTGTGAGGGTCGCTTTTCGCATTTTTTTAATTAATAGTTTATCGGTATTTAAACGGTATTTAACGCATATTTAAACGTGGTTATCACGTGTTCCCGATTTAAATCCCTGTGCATTTTTCGTGCATTTTTTGTCCTGTCCTGTCTTGACCCGTCCTATAAGGGTGTATGGGATTATGCCTTGAGTTCCGCAGGGAGGAGAGGCATGGCGCCGCGCTGGGTGCAGACGAAAGCAGAGACAGCTACGGCTTTCTCATGCGCCTCACGGATGGTCTTGCCGAGGAGGAGTTGGGCTACGAAAGTAGCAGTGAAGCTATCTCCGGCACCGACGGTATCAGCCACCTGCACTTTGGGCGTAGCGACATAGCTCTCTTTGGAATCCGTGAAGACATAAGAGCCGATGGCACCACAGGTGAGGATAAGCATATCCAGCTCGTAACGCGCGATGAGTTCGCGGCAGATACGGCGGGTCTTCTCAGGGTCCTCAGCGATGAGTTTGCCGGGAACGGTAGGTTCGCCGAGAAGCATGGTCGCTACGACATCGAGTTCCTCGTCATTGATCTTGAACACATTCGCCCGCTGAAGGGATTCCGCAATCACTTCGGCGGTGTACCAAGACTGACGGAGGTTGATGTCAAAGACCTTGAGTGCATCCTCCGGCATAGCGTCAAGAATCGCTTGGATGGTCTCTCGGCTGGTTTGGGAACGCTGCGCGAGCGAACCGAAACACGCGGCCTGCGCCTGATGCGCGACCTCTAACATATTGTTGGTGAGGGGGATGTTATCCCAGGCTACGCCGAGACAGATCTCGTATTGCGGCACACCTTTGTCGTCGAGGGTGACCTTGACCGTGCCGGTAGGTTGTTCTACGACGGGTAAGATATGATTGAGGTGCACTTTCTCGAAAGTATCTACAATCTCATCACCAAGTTCGTCAGCGCCGATAGCGGAGATAGCACATCCGTTGAGTCCGAACTGCGAGACATGATAAGCGAAGTTTGCGGGCGCGCCACCGAGTTTGCGTCCTTCCGGGAGGCAGTCAAAGAGCGCCTCACCGATACCGATAACATATTTTTTCATTATGCTCTGATTTTAATTGTCAAATAGGAGAGATAGAGAGCACCGACAGCCATGACGAGGACGGCTCCTACGGTACCAGCTGCTTGGGATGCAAAACCCATGATGAACGGGAAGACCGTTCCGCCGAACAGACCCATGATCATCAGACCGGACACTTCGTTCTGTTTCTCAGGTTCTGCTTTGAGTGCTTCTGCAAAGACGATGGAGAAGATATTGGAGTTGCCAAAGCCAACGAGCGCGATACCGGTATAGAGTACTGCCTGACTCTGACCGATACCCATGAAGACCATCGCTGCCACGATCATCAGTGCGCTGATGGCGAAGAAAATCTTCGATGACACAAAACGCAGGATGAAACTACCGCTGAAACAACCGATGGTACGGAAGATGAAATAGAGCGATGTAGCAAACCCGGCAGCCTCCAGTGTCCAACCCAAACGCTCCATGAGGATCTTCGGCGCCGTAGTGTTCGTTCCTACATCGATTCCCACGTGGCACATGATACCAAGGAAGCAGAGAAGGACGAAAGGATGGCCTAAGAGTTTGAAGCACTCCACGAAACTGGATTTCTTTCCATTCAGCGGTTGCTCTTTGATCTTGGTCAGATACAGACAGATTGTAGCGATCACACCGATGATGCCATAGATGACAAAGATGATACGCCAGTCCAAACCGAGCGTCGGGATAGCGGCTACCGCTCCCCAGGTCATGATGATCGGTGCCATGAACGAGGCGATCGCTTTAACAAACTGACCAAAGGTCAGGGTGGCGGCGAGTTTGTCGCCATCGATGAGATTCGTTACCAACGGGTTGAGACTAGTCTGCATGATGGCGTTACCGATACCGAGCAGCGAGAAAGCCGCCAGCATGAGGTAATAACTATTTCCGAAGATCGGCAAAACGAGTGACAAAAGCGTGACGCCCAACGAGACGAGGACGGTGTTCTTACGACCGATACGGTTCATCAATGCCGAGGTGGGTACGGAGAAAATCAAGAACCAGAAGAAGACCAAACTCGGGATGAAATAGGTCTGTGCCTCGGTCAGGTTAAGGTCTGCTTGTACATGATTGGATGCTGCACCTACGAGGTCCACAAAGCCCATTGTGAAGAAGGCGAGCATGACAGGCAAGAATGCCAAAAAGGATGTTTTCTTTTCCATATTATTCAGTTATCAGTTATTTACATCATAGATAGTCGCCTTGCCGCCCTGTACATCCAGATGGTTGTATGGTTCGGAAGGGAAGACGAGGTTGGTCATCGACCAAGCACCTTCGGCATCAAACGCCTCAATCGAACAATGGTCGATAAAAAGGAGGATTTTGTATGTATCGCGCTTGACGAAGAGCGGCGCTACCGTACGTGCTGCAAAATCATGGGAGAAAGAGCAATCGCCCGAAGCGGTACGATCCATCGAGAAGGTATGACGGTGTACATCGAGTGTCATGACCACTTTCTCTCCCTTATCATTCGAAAGGGTGATCAACGCATCTTGTTTTCCATCCAAACTCAGCTCAATCACGGCGCAGTCCGAGAGGTGTTTGGTCTCTGCCCCTTTGAGCGCCATGGTCTCTTTGGAGGGGACTGAGCCGAGACGATATTCGCCTTCGTCATCTATATATAAGAACAGGTCGCGCGCGATAGTGTTTTGGGAACGGAATGCAACTGTCGGCAGTTGGTTGGCATACTGCCAGTTCGACATCCACCCCAGCGCTACAAAGCGTCCTTCCGGCGCGTTGTGGAATGTGAAAGTGGAATAGTTGTCCTTGCCGTAGTCAAGCCACGGAACCGTTTGTTCATTTACACATTTACCATTTTCACATTTAAACTCCTTGCCGTCCCAATCACCTACGAAATATTGGGTAGCGGAGCCGCCAAACGGACCGCCGGGGTTGATGGATACGAGGAGGACGTATTTGTCACCCATCTTCAGCAGTTCCGGGCACTCCCAGACACCGCCGTGTGCGCCGAGATCTTTTCCAAAGGACGAGAGATAAGTCCACTCCTTGAGGTTCGGGGAGGCGTAGAACCGGATCTCCTGCTGGCAGGCAAGCGTCATCAGCCAATGATCGCCATCCCAAGTCACCTTCGGATCTCGGAAGTCTGCGATGTCGCCCATGAGTACGGGGTTGCCTTCGTACTTGGTGAAGGTATAGCCGCCGTCGGTGCTATACGCGATAGACTGATGTTGCCCGATACGCTCGGACTGAGTGAAGATAGCTACGATAGCGTTCTCCCCGAATCCGGCGGTGTTGTTTTTGTCAATGACTGCCGAACCGGAGAAGATCGTTCCGATAGAATCCGGATAGAGTACAATGGGGTGTTCCTCCCAAGTGAGGAGGTCGGTCGAAGTGGCATGTCCCCAGTGCATCGGTCCCCAGGTAGTACCGAAGGGATTGTGCTGGTAGTAGAGGTGCCATACGCCGTTCGCCTCGTCGTAGAACATACCATTCGGGTCATTCATCCAGTTCGCCTCCGGCGTATGGTGATAGACCGACCGGAAAGGCTCGTCGGTCGGGTGCGTAGCAGGGCGATGAGCGCAGCCCACTGCGGTCAGAGCAAACAGTGCTCCACAGAATATCAATGCTGAGTTTTTCATATGCATAGTTATTTATTGTTGGTCAGTACAGGCGGTAATCAGCCGCCTGTACCGTCGCGGGGATTAGAGTTCTTAGCCCTAGGCACGATTATAATTGCGCACCCAGCGCGTTGTATTTCACACCATTCTTGATGATCACGAGTTGTCCGTTCTCGAAGAACTTAACAGCCTTGCTCTCAACCTCGGTGTTGGAGATATCAGAAGGGAAATCGCCAACGAGCACGATGTCGGTTACGTTGAAGGGACTACCTGCCTCTTTGTTGAACTGGATCATCCACTTGGAAGCTTCAGCTAATTTGGTACGCAACTCATCAGTCAGAGGCAGTTCCATGTAGCCCTCACCTGGGGTCATGGCCTCCTGGTTGGCTACATTCTCGCCACCTTGATCCGGCCATGCATTGAGGATTACATTGATCACAAAGTCCGAGCGGTTAGCCTCCGAGTAGATACGGAGTGCGGTTGCTTTGCTCCAGTCCACACCGGCATAGCCGTTCCAATAGAGTTCGAGTGTGCTCCAGCTGTCTGCCCAGAAGAAACCGGTCCAAACAGTAAAACCTTCTTTGAGCGCGTCCTTGCCGCTCTCCAATGCCACTTGTGTGCAAGTGAAGTTAGCGCCGATGATTTCCAGACCATAGGCCTTGAGACTATCCACTGCGGTCTGGGTAAGGAACTGCTCGAAAGAGCCTTCACCACTGATCCAAGCAGCCTCACGGCTACCTGCCAGGTGGTCAAAATGCTCGTTCATCACTTTGAACTCAATACCGTCAGTAGCACCGGTGAAATAGACAATGATCTTCTGTCCGGGCTGTGCTTCTGTAAAGGACGCTGCAGGAATTTGAATACCGCCATCCTCCCAGCATACGTGCTTCGATCCTGTCCAAAGATCGTCTGCTTGGACATTCAATACGAGCGCTGCGAAGAGCGCAATAAGAGAAATCTTTCTCATAATCAATAAATTTTAAAGGGTTAATATTGTTTAAGTTGGATATCTTTGACGGTCATTGCGCCTTCGTAGCAGTTGACGGACCAGCAGTTGCGCTGGATGCCATAGATACGCTGGGTATAAGTGAGCACATCGTTGATATACATTACAAGCACGGAGTTGTCGGTATAGATGTTGATATTATACGTTCTGTCCGCAGGAATCGGGAAAGGATAGCTGCCGCCACCTTTGAGTTCCCATTTGCCCTGCTCCTCTTCGAAACGGATATAGTTATTATTGCCGTCCGGGCAGACCATGATGCTATAGTATTTCTCGTAGGTCTTGTCGCCATCTTTGCGGTCGCCGCGGACGAAAGAGATGCCGAAACGGTCGGCTTTGTCAGCGGTGGTGACGGTCATGGAGATATGATTGTGGTAGCCGAGGGTGTTGAACATAACGGAGCTATAAGCCTTCATGGAATACACACCATCTGCGATGCTCAGATTACCTTCTTCCTCGCCCCATTTCTTAACTGGTTTGAGAGTAGCCGTTTGGTTGTATTTGGTACGGATAGCAGGCACCTCTGCGGTATAGAGCGTACCATCCTCGCGCTGCATCAGACGATGCACGACCATGGTACCTCCCCACTTAGGCTCGGCATCCGGACTGATATCAGTATTGTCCTTACCGCGGCGCTCGGGGCACCATCCCCATATATAGCGGTCGGTACCGTCGGAGGCAGTATTTCCGGCATAGAAAGCACGGCTATCCAACGCACCCTCTTTGCTGTCCGGCCAATGGGGAGCAGTAGCGGATTTGAGTTCGCTGATCGTACGTCCTTTGAGATAGTGGACACGACGCTCGAAGGCACTCATATCGCTATAGGTCAGATACCACCAGTCACCCATCTTGAACACATTGGGGCATTCGAGGAAACGATCCCAAACCATCTTGGCGAAGACACCTTTGTGTTCCCAGGTCTGCAGGTCGGTAGAGAAGAACTCGGCAAAGCAACCGTCTTTGTCTTCGGCACGCGAACCCGCAGGCATCGGTTTGGTGGCAACGATCATATGATAGCCGTCCTCCATCTTCCAGATATACGGATCGCGGAAATTGAGCGTGCTATATCCGTAGTCACCTCCACGCAGACGGAAAAGCTGATCCTTAGTCCAGGTCTTGAAGTCCGGAGAAGTGGCACGCATAACGACTTGGCGGTCCTCATCGGCAGCGGGTTTGTAGCGCTCACCTGTGTAGTAGATATAATACAGCTTCTGCGCTTCGTCATAGACTACACAACCGGTACCGAGGGCTGCATCCTGCTCTCCGGCGCGACCGGTAGGCAGCACTTCGCCCATAGAGGTATAGGTAGCACAATCGGTAGTACGGATGCCCCACAAGGGGTGGAAGGTCTCCTCCATATTTTGCTCGAAATTATGGAGATAAAGGATCTTGTAATCCTTCGCTACCGGGTCGAAGAAAGGCAACGGGTCACCTACAGAACCTGCGGAAGGAATATAATAGGTAGTCGTCCCCGACTCATCCGACGCATTGAAATAGGTAGTGATATTCTCCCAGTCCTTTTGCTCCTGCGGAATATTCTCCTGACAGGAAGTCAGGAAGGTACAAAGGGACAAAGTACCAAGTACTATTTTATTCAGTGTTTTCATAAGACATTATTGTTTCAGATAATTAAACGCATTTTCGGTTATCTTAGCGATATTCTCGTGATAGTACGAGGTGTACTCGCTGGGGTCTGCAGTCGTGTACCAGTCGTAACATCCGGAACCGATACAGATGATGGTTCCATGCTCAGCGGTCTTGCGGAACTCCCATGCCACAACTGCGTCCGTTCCACCGGCGATGTCGTAAGCGCCGGTCTTCTCGTGGAAGACGTCGCGATCCGCGTAGCCACCCCAGTCGGAGCCGATATGGTATTGTGCGGTGGAGTTCGTGATCTTATAACCCTCGTCACAAGTATAGACGTGATCCAGCGCTGAAGGGTTCATGGTCAGGTTCTTCCAGAGGGCATGGTCGGTATGACCGGTGATAGCGAACTCCCACGGACTGCCTACGCGCTCTGCATCGGACTCCTTACCGCCCCATGCATTATTCGGGAAGCACTCGGCTTCGCCTAAATAGTACGGCAGGTTCACCGCATAACGGGTCAGCAGGAACGATCCACCGGCATGGTAGAACTCTTTGAGTTTGTCGAGCACGGTATAATCGACTGCTTCGGGAGCGTTTGCCTCAAAGGCACCCTTGCCTTCCAGACCTCCGTCCTTATGGAAATGCCACCAGATTACCTTGCAATCCGTCATCACCACCCTTCCGGCAGCCAGATCAGCGAAGGAAGCATAGTCGGAGTTCTCCACATTGGCAAGCATCCAATTGACTGCCTCTTGCTCCTCGGGGTTGAGTTGCGCAACCGTCTGAGCCAGACCGAGATAGAGCACAACCGGATTACCTTTTTCCTTGACGGTTACCTTATAGGTAGTAGAAGCGGTATTATAAGTCACGGTGAAGTCCACCGGATTGGTGAAGTCACAAGGCAGACCTGATTGTGGCGATACGGTTGCGCCATCGGTGGTCTTGATATTCGGAATTAGGGTCTTGAGATCCGTTCCGACAGGCACCGAGACCGTGATCGTATGAGCCACCTGGTCAATGATACCCACGTAGAGCTCGTTGAGCATGAAAGAGAGGATACGCGCCTCATCGTGCTTTACTCGCACTTTGTAATCGCGATAGACATTGCCGTTCTCCACATGAATCACAATCGGAGAGGTCATATTTACCTGAGCGCCTTGAGCGGGCGTAGCCTTTGCTCCCGCAGAGAGACGGAGCGTAGTGATGGTCATCAGATGGTCGTCGTGTACTTCAGGGACAGCTACTGTGACCGTAGCCGACGCATGATCCACTACACCCGGATAGATCTCATCGAGAACCAACGAATCTATGCGGCAGTCACCATCAACATTGAACGGATTGTCCTGCTTTTGGCAAGCAGTAAAGCAGAACGCTACGCTCAAAGATAAAAGACCGCTAACGCTCAAAGATAAAAGCTTATTTAGTGTTTTCATAATTACCATCCTCCTATATTTTGTTTGTAATGTCCATTGGAAGCGGATACCTGCTCATGGGGGATAGGCAGATACTCGTTTTTGTTGGCAGTGAAATGCGCAGAGGTGTAGATACGGCAGTCGTTTGCTTCCTCTACGTAATACTTGTTGATCACCTGCGCCGCTTCGCCCCAACGCACGAGGTCGAAGAATCGCTCACTCTCCATCGCCAGTTCCAGACGACGCTCCATTTTGACTTTGGCAAGTGCGTTCGAATAGTCGGTATAGGGTTTGACGCGGATCTTGGCTCCGTAGTTGGTGTCATACCCGGCGAGCATGCCAATACTGCGCGATGCACGGTTACGGAGCTGGTTAACCAGTTCGATGGCCTCAGCGTCACGTCCCAGTTGAGCCAAGGCCTCCGCACGCATCAACAGCACGTCTGCGTAGCGAACCACGATACGGTTCATCGGCGTACCGAACCACAGGGCGGAACGGATGAGGTAACCGCTCTCCGGGTCCACGTTGTGTTTCAGAGTCACGTGATAACCATACAGACCATTGGAACGACTCCAGTTATGCGTACGGCTCATGATGAGGTTCGGGTTGAACTCATACGGGAAACCGGCTATACCTACCGTCAGCCAGAGACGGGGATCGGCATTGTCGGTAGAAGCATCGAAATCCTTGTCGTTGAACGTGTCGATGAAGGGCAGCCCTTCGGCGTTGGTACGGAAAGCGTTTACGAGGTTCTGACTCGGCTTGTAGAAATCACAACCGCCATCCGTCACGCCTTCGATACCCGGTACCATCAAGCCGTAAGACCAGTTACAGTTACCCAAGTTCGTACCGTCGTTGGTCGAGTATTGCATCGCCCAAAGACTCTCCTTGCCGTTCTCATATTGTGGCTCCGGACGGAAGTTATTATGGAAATCATCCTCCAAGCCATAACCGCCGGCGGTGTAGATACCTTCCTCGGTGTATTGGAGCACTTTTTCCAAATCGTCACGGTTGATCTCGGTCACCTGATGCGAAGCGGGATCGTCCTGACGGTAAGCCTTGTACAGATATACTTTCGCCAGCAATGCAGCGGCAGATGCCTGCGTCGGACGGCCTTTGTCCGCCTGGGTAGCAGGTAATACGCTGTACGCATATTCAAGGTCATCGGCAATAAGTTGCCATCCTTCGTCATTGGTATATTTGGTGTTGCTCAACTCGTTATAGTCCGCCTGTTTCATCAGCGGATCCATGACAAAGGGGATATTCTTGTACAACCGTTTAAGCAGGAAATGACCATACGCGCGCAAGAACTTCATTTCGCCCAGACGTTGCTCTTTGAGTTCATAGCTGTCATCCATGGCGTCCAATGCAGCGATGGCGGCGTTGACACGGCTCAGACAGTTATACAGACGCACCCACATGTCGTTGATATTCCAGTTGGTCGTCAATATACCCTGGCTCACCTCTAACTGGTGAAAGACATCACCGTCGTTCTCCGAGATACCGCCTTTGTAAGCATCGTCGGAGCGGACATCGAAGTTCCACATCGAGAAAGAGGAGTTGATATCCTCCGCAGAGATGAAGATTGCATACGCGGAGATACAGATATTGTCGATATACTGAGGGTCATTAACCTGCTCCTCGCTCAGCGTTGCCTGCGGTACATCCTGGTTCAGAAAACTGTCGCATGCGGTACAAAGGAGCAATGTACTAAGTACAAAAGCTATTTTATTGAATGTTTTCATAACTTTCTACTTTAAACTTTTAAACTTCATTAAACTTTCAACTTTAAACTTTCAACTTAGAAAGTTACTTTGGTTCCCAAGGTTACGGTTAACGGGATCGGATAACCGAAGGTAGGCACCTCCGGATCGACACCGGTGAATTTCGCCGAGTGGATAGTGAATACGTTTTGCGCCGAAACGAACCAACGCCAGTTTTGCATTTTCATCTTGTCGCATGCGCTCTTAGGCAGGTTATAACCCAACTGCAGGTTACGCAGTTTAAGGAACGAACCGTCCTCTACGAAATAGGTGCTGACACGGGTCTCGTTGTTGTTATTGTTGGTGGACAGCGCTGGTATGTCACTATCGGGGTTGGAGGGACTCCACGCGTCTAACACGCGCGTTCCTTTATTAAGGTTCGCTACATTCACACCGGACCAGAGATCCGTCTGCTGCTTGAAGTCCTTCGTGATAACCTGCTGACCGCCTACGCCTTGGAAGAAGAGCGTCAGGTCAAATCCTTTGTACTCAAAGTAGAAGTTAGCGCCGAAAGCGACTGCGGGTATAGGCGAATAGATCCATGTCTGGTCTGCCTCGCTGACCATGCCGTCGCCGTTGATATCACGGTAGCGGATACGTCCTAAGCCGGCACCCTCCTGATAAGCATGATTGTCAATCTCCTCCTGGCTCTTGAAAATACCGTCGGCTATATATCCCACCTGCGATCCGATAGCGTGACCCACTACGGACTGTACGCCGTTGCCACCAAAGGCACCGCTGGCTGCTACAGTTGCAGGCATATCAATTACCTTATTATCATAATGAGAGATATTGGCGGAGATATCGTATTTGAAGCCGCCTTTGGTTTGGTTACGGTAACCTAACTGGAACTCAACACCCATATTATCCACCGCGCCGGCGTTCACCCACTGCGATGCGCCTTCACCCATCACACCGATACCGGTCATGAGCACAAGGATGTCTTTCGTTTGTTTATAGAACCAGTCGAACGAACCGTAGAACGTCTGTTTGAAGAAAGAGAAATCGAGACCGACGTTAGTCTGGGTCGTAGTCTCCCATTTGATATCGTCATTACCGATCTGCGTACGGCGGAAACCCGAAGGAAGAATACCGCCACCGTTGGTGCCGGTGATGTCATAAGACGTACCGTAAGACTGACCTCCGTTCTCGTTCACACCATAGTTGGAGTCATAGATGGTATAGCGTGCGGTAGCATTGATATCCTGGTTACCCGTCTGACCCCACGAAACACGCAGTTTCAGATCGTCCATCCACGAATTGGCTCCTGCCATGAACTTCTCCTGGCTGATACGCCAACCGGCGGAAACAGAGGGGAAGAAAGCAAAGCGGTTGTTTTTACCGAAACGGCTTGAACCGTCATAACGCATCGTCAGCGATACGAGGTAGCGGTTGTCGTAACTATAGTTAGCTTTTCCGAAGAAAGAGATCAGCGAGTAACTGCCGCCGCCGCCATAAGCCTGGGCTATACCCGTTCCTGCGGATGGCCACATATAGGTAGGATTGAGCACGATGAAGTCCTCTTTGTAAGCAGAGAACCACTCATCTATCTGTCTATTGAGCTCCGTTCCCAACAAGAAGTCAGCACGGTGTTTACCCTTCTCCAGATTATAGGTAATAATAGCGTTCCACATCCACTTCGTCCAGTGCTCCTGCTTTGCCTCAACGGCATTCTTATCGTTGGCTACTACGCCTTCGGTGATAGGATACGTGAAGAAACGTTGCTTCTTCTGCGCATAGTCGATACCTGCCGTGGTACGGATATTCAGACCTTTGATCGGGTTGATATTGATGAACACGTTTCCGAACAAACGCCAATAGGTGTATCGGTTGTCTTTGTTGCGCTCCAGAATGGAGAGAGGATTCTCACGTTGCGGGAAGCCGCTGGACGAAGGAGCCTGCGCCAGATCGCCGTTGGTCGTATAGACCGGCAGCAAGGGGTTGTATTGGAGCACGCTCTCAATGTAACCGCCGGGAGCGCCTACCTCAGAAGTGCGGTTAAGCGTGAAGTTCTCACCGATAGTCACGATGTCATTCAGCATCTTATAGTCGGTGTTAACACGTGCCGAGAAACGGTCGAAGTTAGTCGTCTTGATGATACCGTCGTTCTTGTAGTAACCCAAAGAGAAGAACGCGCTACCCTTCTTTCCGCCATTGCTGACAGAGATATTGTAGTTTTGTATCACGCCAGGACGGGTGGTCTGAGCGAACCAGTCTGTGTTGCTTACGGGTACTGTTCCGGCAGCATCGAGGTACTTATTGAGCATGATGTTATTAAGAACCGGTTGGCCTTGCTCGTTATAGCCCCAGTCGTAACGGTAACCAAGCACGTTCGTATTCGGATCCGCCGTACCGTCGTTGACATATGCCTGCCACATAGCGCGACCGAACTGTTCGGAATTGAGGACGTGCATACGGTTCACGTAGTTCTGTACGGCTACGGATGCATCCAAAGAGACACTTAACTTACCCTCCGAGCCTTTCTTGGTGGTAATGATGATGACACCATTCGCCGCGCGCGAACCGTATATGCTCGCGGACGCGGCATCTTTGAGCACCTGAATAGACTCGATATCATTCGGATTGAGTTCATGCATGCCCGAGGTCGTAGGTACACCATCTATGACGTAAAGAGGATCATTGGATGAGTTCAAAGAACCTGTACCACGTATACGTACCGTTGCTGTTCCTGAAGGGTTACCATCCGCAGAGATATTCATGCCCGGCACTTTTCCCTGAAGGGCCTTCATCGGGTTATTCTCCTGCTGTTTCTCCAGATCTTTCGCCGAGACAGCAGATACCGCACCGGTCAGGTCGGCTTTGCGCTGCGTCGTATAACCGGTTACTACCACTTCCTCCAGCACCTCGCTGTCCTCCGCAAGGGAGACTTTCATATTCGCTGTCGGGAATAACTGCTGGGTCTTATAACCCACATACGAAATCACCACCATGGCATCCTTGCCGACGGAAAGTGAGAAATTACCATCGAAATCGGTGATTGTACCATTCGATGTGCCTTCCTCCAGAACAGACGCGCCAATGATGGGTTCGCCCGTAGCTGCATCTACCACAACACCCGTCGCAGTCACTTGCGCCTGAGCGAATGCCGTGAAGCATAGCATCCAGAGAAAGGCTAAAAAAACACTTTTTGAATTCATGATATATTAAAATTTAAATAAAAAAGTCAAGCAGCGAAACCGAGTCAAACTCAATTCCGCTGCAAAAGTACATCTAATTATACACATGCACAAATAATAATGTTGCAAAATATGCCACTGATGTTTCACTGCAACAAATGTAACATATTTTGCAACAAAATTAGTATTTATAAATGTTTCGTTTTAGCGCGTACTAGGCAGGTGACCGAAGTATTCCTTATAGCATTTGGTGAAATAGCCGGGGCTGGAGAAACATAATTCCAAAGCTACTTGCTGGATAGTCATATCGGTTGTTCGAAGCAATTCGTCAGCTCGTGCCAGTCTCCGTTCTCGGATATAATCCAGCGGTCCTTTTCCGGCAACTGCTTTCACTCGTCGGAAGAGCTGCGTGCGGCTTAGTTGCAGTCTACTACCTAAGAACTCTACGGTCAGATTCGGATCTGTCAGATAATCATCCACCACTTGACGCAGTCTCTCAGCAAAGGCCTCATCTTTCTTGCTGAGCTGGATAGCCTCCTGCATATTCTCCAGCTGAGGGATAATATCATGCTTGATCTCCGTTTGGATCTTACGTTGCTTGATGAAAATATAGCTCAAGGTGATGATGAACAGAGTGAAGAAAAATACCACAGACAGAATAAGCATGAATCTATCGAACTGTAATTGTTTCCATTTGCTTTCGGATTGGGTTTGTACGATATGCAGGGTCTCCAGATCACGCGTGATAGCCTCGTCCTGTTTGAGCATGGGGTACGCGGCGGTGATATCCAAGAGCGTCGTTTCCAACACTGTATCGCGCACGTACGGTTCCTTATGGATTATACGCGCGGCAGCATCAATTATCATATCGCCGCGAGAGGAGTACGTAGCGGAGCATTCGATCATACCGTCAACGATAGCCTGCAAGCCCGGATGGATGCCGTCTACGCCCATGATAGGAACACCTCCCGCTGCCTCGGCGGCACCGATCGCCATAAGGTCGTTATGCGCCACGATGACATCCGGCAGAGGGTGAGTCTCCAAGTAAGCCGAGACAGCCTCATAGGCATTCTCCTTGTACCAACTTCCCATCACGCTCTGCACCTCTACTTTAGCCTCTAACCCTTCGCCTTTCGCCTCTTCGATACCTTCCATCATTCCTTTATGACGAAGAGTAGCAGGCGTCGATCCCGGCAGACCGGCCACCTCCAGCACGACGAAGGGTTTCCCTTTCGCCTTTGATCCTTTGTCACTCGCTTTTTCTATCACCCATTGCGCCATGAGTTGACCAACCTTGTAGTTATCGCCACCGATAAAAGCGGTCCATTCGTCACCGGGGACACGGCGGTCGGCTACAATCACAGGAATACCTGCCCGATAAGCCCTCGTCACAGCGGGTTGTACCTGCTTTGCCTCATTGGGACTGACAATCAGCAGATCTACGCGCTCTTTGATAAAACTATCGATCTGGGCACACTGCAACTCGTTGCTGCCGTAAGCTATACGGCGCGAGAGCGTCATATCGGGATGAAGCAATAGCTCACGCTCCATCTCATAGTTCATCTTCTGCCGCCAGGCATCATCCAGACACTGACTCACGCCGATGCGATACTGCGGCGTACGCGAGTTACAACCCGTTAGAATCAACAACAAAACAAGGGTACTGATAATAATGTTTCTCATGGTGCAACATTTTTCTTAGCCACATGGGCACGATTAACTTCGTTCTTTGACGCTGCAAAGGTACAACTTTTTTTTGACATATGCAAGAGAAAATAAAAAAAAGAGACCCGAAGGTCTCTATTTTTATGGAGCAACTCTATTAATGTCTCTAGGAAACATAGAACACTCCTTCACATTTGCGATACCCAAGAAACATGCTGTGATTCGTTCCAAACCAATCGCAAAACCTCCATGAGGGGGCATGCCGTTGCGGAAGGTGTCGAGGTAGAAACGGAAAGCATCCGGGTTCATGCCACGACGGAGCATCTTCTCGCGATAGTCGGCAGCTCTGTCCGCCCCTCTGCCTCCGCCCCTCTGCCTCCGCTCTCTGCTCCACGCTCCGCCTCTCTCCCGTCCGCGCTCTGTCCCTCCCGCGCGCCGCAGGCGCGCATACCCCGCACCCCGCATGGCTCCCTCCGCGCGCACACCGTACCCAATAGCGCCACTCCGCCACCGATGAGGCAGACACGGGGAGGCAAACGCAGGTTATTCCTACCGGGGCAGAAAAGATATGGTCTCTCTCAAAAAAGGTCTATAGGTCTTTCTTTTTTTCGAGCGACCGCAGGGAGCGCGAGAGTAATAGGGGTTAGAGGGTTAAGGGTTAGTGGATTAAAGGTCGCGCGGGTATAGGGTTAGAGCTTATGACCGGAGGCGAGTTCAAAATGACACTTGACGATACCAAGATCAAGATGGGTGTAGCCGATGAGGGAGAATTTAGTTTGGGCTTGTACGCTTTGGTTTGCGTTTAGGATGAAGGCGAACTTCTGTTGGTTAACGGCGGTGGGTGCCAGGAGTGCCGCTTCTACTCCTTTGATAAACCATTCCGGTAAGGGTTGGTTCGTTTTATTGATTGTTACGTCGTCGATCGTTTTCTTTTGTGAGTGTTGCACGCCTTGTGTAGCACCGTAGCCCAATGAAATGACCGCTTTCAGTTCTTCGCCGGGTGCGATAGTATAGGCAGTTTTGATATTCTTGAAAGTTAAGCCTACCCAACAGGTGTTTAGTCCG